>WBZN01000448.1_pt1 | contig 33143 bp, 18 predicted proteins | sample 5204281 | NCBI WGS metagenome assembly WBZN01 (sample SAMN12344347, study PRJNA552823) | activated sludge metagenome | biome: Activated sludge suspended growth; feature: Nitrification reactor; material: Wastewater; isolation source: activated sludge from nitrification reactor of wastewater... | reverse complement strand
AGAGGTGTTTCCCGCGTGGTGGTTGCATAGCCGGTCATGCTGTAAATCATGATATGTCAGATCTCAAAGGTTAAAGGGAATCCGCTCAAGGCAAGCCCAGCATGCTGGCATCGCACACGGCTGGAACAGGCTTGCGGTCAAGCAGGTTGGTTACCGTAAAAGGTGTGTCCGAGTTATTGGCGTCGAAGGCCACTTCGCTGGCATCTGGGTATTTATAATCGCCGGGTGCATTAAGTCGCCACAAATTGGGAATGTCATGATAGGGTTGGTGCAGGCAGTAAGCGGGGGTGTCGCCGTGTATGACCAGAACCGGTTTCCTGAACAGGGTGACATGCCGCTTGAGCAGGTCGCGGATGCGGCGGTAGCCATCGCAATTGGTGCGATTGTCGCTGGAACAGACGGGTTTGCTGAAGTCGAATTCAAAAATATCGGCATGAAACGCAATTACAACGGCTTGGGCTTGTTCTGCCTTGGTAAATAGAAGCTGTAGCCATTTTTCATTGGAGTGATCGCGGTGGTCCGCTTCATCCAGCGCAACTTGCTCGTTACCCGGTGGTAATTCCTTGCGTCCATTGTTGGTTCCCGGAATATGCAACGTGGCAAATGCAATCCGGTCGATGGTCCATAACGCATTTTCAATCAGGTCCGATTGCCGGATCAGATGATCGATCTGGCTGCTCAATTGATAGCGGTCCTGATGGAAAAAAAGTTGACGCAGATAGTGCAACCGTTCGATTTCGTCATGACTGCCGGATAAGGTAAAACGATCGCAATCCGTCCAGTCATTGTCTCCAGGTGTATAGACGGTTCTATGGGGATTGAGCCGGGCAATTTGCCGGTAATGATCCTGAAACAACTCGTCACTGCACTTCAGTCTACCTTTCTTGAAATCGCCGATGTGAATCAGCACCGGTGGATCGAGCGTTCTGATGGCTTTGGCGATGGCGCCATCCGGCTGTTCGAGCGAGGCATACTCGGCATCGGTATATGGCATGTCACCGATGACGACGAATGCTGGCGGTTTTGCAGTTGTAGCTTGCATTGGCGGATTGGCTGCACTGGACGTGGCAGTGATCAATCCCCACAGCAGCAGGAGCCACGTTAGTCCTGAGTTCATGCACTCAGATGGTTCTGAAAAACCAGTCCCGCATGTTCCCGCAGCTTGTGAAAGTGGATGGCTGGCCAGTTTTCTGCCGCCACACTCAACTCAGCTCCGAAAGAAGCCAGAAAGGTGGGTGCATCGACGGCATCGTAAGCAATGCGATGTGCATTGGCTTCAATGAAACGCTGTAGTTCACGCGGATCGTCGGACGTGATCCAACGTGCCAGTTGATATTTGGCCGGTGCAATGCGAGCAGCAACGGCGTATTCATGTTGCAGGCGATGGGTTACGACTTCAAATTGCAACGTTCCTACTGCACCCAGCAATAGCACGTTACCCAGATGCGGGCGAAATACCTGAATGGCGCCTTCCTCGCCCAGCTGGGTCAAGCCAAGCTTCAGTTGTTTGCTGCGCAGCGGGTCGGCGATTTCGACTGTGCGAAAAATTTCCGGAGCAAAGAATGGCAAGCCAGTGAATTGCAGCACTTCGCCTTCGGTCAGCGTGTCCCCCAATTGCAATGTGCCATGGTTGGGAATGCCGATAATGTCGCCGGGATAAGCTTCCTCAAGAATGTCGCGGCGTTGCGATAAAAAGGAAACGACCGTGCTGGTGCGGATATCCTTGCCATTGCGTGCAACTTTGAGGCTCATACCACGCTTGAAGTGACCCGAGCAGACTCGAACGAAAGCAATGCGATCGCGGTGAGCCAGATTCATGTTGGCCTGTATCTTGAATACCATGCCGGAAAACTTTTTTTCATCCGGCAGAACCTGGCGCTGAATGGCATTGCGTGATTCCGGTGGCGGAGCCAGATCGACCAGAGCATCGAGAATTTCCCGGACACCGAAGTTATTGATGGCAGAGCCGAAAAAAACGGGGGTTTGTTCGCCGGCCAGAAAGGCCTGATGATCGAATTCGGGTGATGCGCCCCGGATTAGGTCGATTTCCTGCAATGCCGTTGCAAGCTCGGCGCCAAAACGTTGTTGAATGGCAGGATCATCCAGATCGGAAATGAGTTCGTCCTTGTCATCGACACGATCCGATCCGGGGCGAAATACACGCATGCAATTGTGCTGCAGGTCGCATACGCCATGGAAATTCTTTCCCATGCCAACCGGCCAGGTGAAGGGTATCGTGGACATGCCCAAAGTACGTTCGATTTCATCCAGGAGATCCAGGGGTTCGCGAACTTCTCGATCCATTTTGTTGACGAAGGTCACGATCGGGGTATTCCGCGAGCGACATACTTCCAGCAGGCGCAGGGTTTGCGCTTCTACGCCATTAGCGGCGTCGATGACCATCAGCGCTGCATCCACCGCAGTCAGAACGCGATAGGTGTCTTCAGAGAAATCCTGATGTCCGGGCGTATCGAGAAGGTTGATGACGCAATCGCGATATTCCATTTGCATGACCGAGCTGGCTACCGAGATGCCACGCTGTTTTTCGATTTCCATCCAGTCCGAGGTGGCATGACGACTGGCTTTGCGTGCCTTGACGCTGCCGGCGATATGAATGGCTCCGGCAAACATCAACAGTTTCTCGGTCAGTGTTGTTTTACCCGCATCCGGGTGCGAAATGATAGCGAAGGTGCGGCGGCGAGCCACTTCGTTGTGAATACTCATAATTTCAGGTAATGGGTTCCGAGGTATAGAGATAACAATGGGTTGTGTGCGTTTCACTGAATGCACTGACAGGAGGGTAGGCTTCTCTGCATATCGGCATGGCATTTGGACAGCGCGGGTGGAAATGACATCCCTGTGGAGGCGCCATCGGCGATGGTAAATCCCCTTTAACCAGGGTCGTGACTCGACTGGCGTCGGATTCGACCTTGGGAACCGATGAAAGCAATGCACGGGTATAAGGATGCTTGGGATTTCCGATCACTTCGTCGATCTGTCCATGTTCAACAATTTTTCCAAGATACATGACTGCAACTTCGTCGGCCAGATATTCTACAACAGCGATGTTGTGGGTAATGAACAAATAAGCCAACCCTAGATTATTTTGCAGCGATTTTAACAAATTCAAGATTTGCGCTTGCACTGAAACATCCAAGGCACTGGTCGGCTCATCGCAAACCAGTAATTGTGGATTGACTGCCAGCGCGCGGGCAATAGCGATACGCTGCCGCTGTCCCCCGGAAAATTCATGTGGATAGCGCCATTTTACTTCGGTGGGCAAACCGACACGCTGCAATAACGCATCGATTTCGGCTTCTTTTGTATTGTTTTCCGAGTTTTGTTTGGACGGTGCGGGATTCAGCGCATCCATACCTTCGCGCAGAATTTCTAACACACGCATGCGAGGATTGAGCGAAGAATACGGATCCTGAAAAATGATCTGGAGCTGTGAACGGATGGGTTGCAACGATTTGCGTCGCAGTGTCGTCAGTTCCTGCTGTTTGAAACGCACATTGCCCGATGTGGAAGGAATCAGTTGCAAAATACTTTTGCCGATGGTGGTTTTTCCACAGCCGGATTCACCAACCAGCGCCAGGGTTTTGCCGGCGGCAATAGTCAGTGATACGCCGTCAACGGCTTTGACGTACCCCACGACTTGTTGGAAAAATCCCTTGCGAACGGGAAAGTGTACCTTGAGATCGGCGATTTGCAGTAATGGGACTGGGGGTTCATTCTGTGTTTCCACCGGTCGGGTTGCTGCCTTGCCATTTGGGCTGCTGTTGCGCGCTAGCGGTTTCCAGGTTGCCTGTGCAAACAGATGACAGCGTACCTGATGATCGCGGCCGATCGTATGCCAGTCTGGCGGTGTAGTGTGGCAGTGTGCCATGACTTGACTGCAGCGATCGGCAAAACGGCATCCGGAGAAGACTTGGGCCAGCGAGGGGACCGTGCCCTGGATGACGCTCAGTGCCTGATCGCGTTTGTGCTTTTCGGGTAGAGAAGCGAACAACTGTTGCGAATAGGGGTGGGCCGGGTGATCGAAGAAAACCTGACGTGAAGCCTGTTCGACAATCTCACCGGCATACATGACAGCGACCTGTTGCGCGATTCCGGCCACGACTCCCAAATCATGTGTGATCAGCAGGATGGCCATGTGATTGTGTTGCTGGATTTGCCGCATCAGATCCAGTACCTGTGCCTGAATGGTGACGTCGAGTGCAGTGGTGGGTTCGTCGGCGATCAGCAGTTCAGGTTCACCGGCCAGTGCCATGGCAATCATGGCACGCTGTTTCATGCCGCCGGAGAATTGAAAGGGATATTCATGCATGCGCCTTGCAGCATCGGGTATGCCAACCTGCTCCAGCAGGGTTTTGATGCGTGTTTGTGCTGTATCGCGGGGCAAGCGGAAATGCTGTACCAGCACTTCCTGTATCTGTTCGGCTATGGTCAGAACCGGGTTCAGGCTTAGCATCGGTTCCTGGAAAATCATGCTGATGCGTTTGCCACGAATGTTACGCATCGAGGTTTCCGGTAATTGCAGCAAGTCTTCGCCGTTCAGGCAAATCCTGCCTGAAGTAATTACACCGGTATCAGGCAAAAGGCGCATGATCGATAGCGCAGTCATCGACTTGCCGCAACCGGATTCTCCCAATAGCGCAAAGGTTTCACCCTTGTGGATGTTGAGGGACAGGCCGTCGACTGCCCGAACCGGAGTCATTCCGGTATGCAGTTGTGTTCGGAGATGCTCGATGCGCAATACAGCGGTCATGTTGGGCGAGAAGATTCCGGCGTTGGCGGTACAGTCGATTTGTCAGCCTGTGGTTTGTTTTTGCGAGGCCATTGCAATAATCGGGTGCGTCGAATGGTCATGGCGCGTGGATCCAGGGCATTTTGTACAGCATCGGCAAACAGATTGGCGCTGAGAACCAGAGCAAGCATGAAAGCAAACGCTGCCAGCAGGGCCCACCAAACCATCGGTTCGCGCGCCATTTCCAAGCGTGCGGCATTGATCATGGTGCCAAAACTGTTCATCGATGGGTCGACACCGACACCGACGTAGGACAGAACCGCCTCGGCCAGCACCAGACCACTGAAATCCATGACCGTGGCAATCAGGACGATATGCATGACATTGGGCAGAATGTGCCGCGTAATGATGCGCCAATGCGAAATACCAAAAGCGTGCGCGGCCTGAATATATTCCAGTTCACGTAATTTCAGCGTTTCACCTCGCAGCAGGCGACAGAGTCCAGTCCAACTGGTCATGCCCAGGATGATGCAGAGAAACAGCAGGCGGATGTCTGCTCGAGCAGCCACGGTTTCGAATAATTCGGGATGCGTTTCAATGAAGACCTGCATCATCAGTACTGCTGCAGCGATCAGCAGGACACTCGGAATGGAATTCAAAGTGGTATAGATATATTGAATGACGTCATCGATCCAACCTTGAAAGTAACCCGCCATGATGCCCAGCAGCAATGCAAACGGCAGCATGATCAACGACGTCAGGGTACCGATGATTAGGGCGACACGGATACTTTTCAAAGATTGATACAGCACATCCTGCCCGACCTTGTCGGTGCCTAAAACATGATAGTGGGCAGCCAGTGCTGTTGTGCAGCCAATCAGCAACAGCATGACCAATAACGTAAGCAAAATGGCATTCCACGGTATTTCCGTGGAGCCGCGACATAACGCCGACAAGGTAAGCGCAAAAGACTGTTTCGTGCGCTGTGAAAGTACCAGGATCAAACCCACGGTCAGCAACAACCAGATCGACAAGCCTTGCAGGGCGCCGGTCAAGGCACGTTGCGTAATGTCCGGAATGTGCTCTGAATCAGGGTGTTGCAAGTGTGCGCCACCATATTGCAGTCGTGCAAAATCGCGTACCTGCTGGCCATCGGCCAGTTCGATTGTTTCCTTGGCATATAGATGCGTGGCTAGGGGAGCAGAGTAGGTTTTTTCAACTTGTGTGCGCAAAGGCGTGACCAGGATATCGAGCAGACTCAAGACTTCAACGCTGTATACCGTTTCTCCAGGCTTGTTCTGTTGCTCCAGCGCAGGGCGGAAATGCACGGTGTCCAGCAATCCGATGCACAAGAAAAACAGCAGGATGGTCAGGGCCGACATGCCACTGGCGCTGTGTCCAACGCGCTGCCAGGATGCCAGCAGATGGGGGCGACGGCGAATGACGCTGATCAGCAGAAGCACAACACCCAAAGACACATAGATCAGGGCATCAGTCCACAAAATGATCGGGCTAAAAGGCATAGATGGCAGTATTCAGATACAAGTAATCCGGAGTGGCGTCATTCAATGTCACGACTGCTATATCATAAACGAATGCGATCATTTTTTTGAGCATTTGATCGGATAATTGACCAATCGGTTAGCGAGCCGGTCGTCGCGCTTCAAGAAACCATGACCGGTACTGCTCCATTTTGGCTCGCTGCGTTGCTGGTGCATGGCGGCGACAGGTTGCATATTCATTGCTACCCGGTTCTGCGCCCCAGCGGATTTCGACACAATCATTGGGATTGTAGCCAGTTTCGAAAGCGGATCGACGTGCCAGTACCTCGGCTATCGTCAGCGGCCAGGGGCTGCCATCGGAGCGCGTATAACTGATCTGGTAATCATCGGTGCGGAAGGTGTGATGGCGTTCGATTTCTTTTTTCGCCTGCTCGGGCGATTGGTCTTGCAATCGGAATAATTCGGGGTGCCGGGTAATTTTTTCCGGTAATTGCTGCAGGACATTGATGGCGATGATGAGGCGCATGTCCCGGGAGGGCGTAGAGTAATCTTCCCATGGTCCAAGGGCTTGGAAAATTGCGGTTCCACTGGGCATGGCGATCACCTCTCGCGGATGCTTGCGAACATAAGCTTCGCCATTGTTGACAGATGTAATGCGTGTCGTGACTTGCTCGACCAAGGCAGCGAAAGCGACATCATAAGCTTGCCTGGGCTCCAACCCCAGTGGGTTAATCAGCCCAGCCAGACGAGCATGGAATTCTTCCGATGTAAGCTCGCTCTGTTGCATGGAAAATGGTTGAAATTCCATGGAATCGGTCAATTCTGCGTTGGTCAAGACTCGCCAGCGGTTTGCGGGGGCAGGAACGAGCGGGCGGAAAGCCTTGAATCCCGGTCCGGCATTGTCAGTGTCGGCAAATAGCACGGTGCCTTCCCAAACCCGTTTGCGCGTTACCGAATTATCCGGCTGGGCGTCGACTGCTAGCAGCATGCCGGGACGATCTGCCGTTTGTGGCACCCATTCAACCAATACCAGCACATGACCATACGGATCAGCGTAGACCGTGCCCGGCCACAAATGATTACGATCCAAGGGCAAAGGGTACAAATCTGACGATTCGTCACGCAAGCTGGTGCGTGCCGAACCCGAATGGACTGCATCGACCAACTGCCGGCTGAATCGGGTGAATTGTGCAGGTGACTGCATGTTGTTGACAAATTCACTCATGATGCTGGGCGCCGAACAACGCGGTGGTGACGTGGCAGAACCGCGGTTGCAGGCCCGATAGGCAATCGGCAAACCAACCTTCCAGGCAAAATAGGCACGCAATGTATAAGGCAAATCGGCACAATCGGGTGTCAGGGGAAGTTTTTTGTCTTCCTCGAGACCCAGATAGTCGTGCAGAAAATTGCGCCGTGGATCGCGGAGTACGGGCTCCAACGAGGTTAGGGCGAGACTCTCATCATGTGGGATACCGAACAGTTCCTCGATCCATGCTGAATAAAAAGCTTCGGTGGCACGATTCCAGGTGCGATGGCGATCCCGTTGCGTGTTGCTACTGACGGTTAAAGGATGACATGAGATTACTGTGCCGTTGCGCTCCACGACGATTTCAGTCTGATCGCTGGATAGGGACTCGATTTCTGCTATTGCTGTCCAAGGAGGTCCGCCGCGATGGCGCATCGGTAGAAAGGTGCGTTGACCATGTCGGTCAATCGTCAGTAATTGAGTTACCGGCGATTCAGTAGAGATGGCCATGATCTTGACGGATTCATCCATCTTGGGCTGTGATGGAGAAACCCAGATTTGTGCAGCATTTGTTGTATCACAACGGAAATCTTCTGCCTGAGCCAGGGAAACCAGCAGGTTTGCGATCAACAGACAAATGAGTACGGAATGCAAGCTGCTGGTCGATCGATATGGTGGTTTGCGCATGATCTCGTACTCCATGTTGAAGTGACTGGCAAGATAGACATGATACTCGCATCAGTGCATTACGGCTTGTAATGGGGTTGAATGACCGGGCCGTTTGCTGGTTTCGTCCAGGCTGTTATTTTCTTTTTGTGACGACGATCCCAAGTAACCTTGTGCGATCCGGTAATAGAGGAATCGTAGTGGTTTGCCGTCGCGGAGGATGATTTTTTGCTGAATGGGACCGGCCTGGTCTAACATCTCGGCGATATCCCGGCCTTCTCGATCCTGCTCCAGATGTTTGGGTTTCATGCCAACCAGAATGATGGGGCGCTGCATCGGTTCGGTGGACGGGTACCAGAACTCATACATGGCAGCGCTATCGTTGAACAGATTACGGGACTGGATTTCAAAGGGAGCCTCGGCGGGATGGTTGTAGAATGCTACGGCGCTGGCCACAGACCATTTACTCATACCAACGACCAGAGGCTCTTGTCCCGTCTGACGGCGAACTTCGTCAACAATGTGTTCGATTTCAGCGGTTGTCTCTTTCCAGAAATAATGCTGCATTACTGCCGGATAGGGAATGCCGGGAATGCCGAGCGTGACATAGTGTAACGCGAGAGCATAACTCAGTAGCAAAATGGTGATGGTGTATTTCCAAGCAACCTGAATCTTGTGGGTAAATGCAGGCAAATGGCGATCCTGACGCATCATCCATGCCATCGTGGGCAGGAGGGCCAACCAGGCCGGTGCGGTCCAGTGAAAACGCAAAGCATCCAGCGTACTGAAAACGATGAAGGTGAGCAGTGGTATTCCGGTAAAAATCCAGACAAACCATTGACGCCTGCGGGCAGGGTTGAGCTGGGTTTGCTGTCCAGCTGGAGAAAAGGCCATGAATGCAGCCAACAAACCGGTGGGAGACAGCAGAATGATAAAATCCCGGAGCAACAGATGAGTTGAAAATGATTCTTCTGCGGTTTCTGCACCGATGCCGACGGCGCGTGATGACTGGAACATGATCGAAGCCCAATCATGCTGCATGTTCCAGATAATGACCGGGGAAAATAATACTAGTGCGAGAGCCGCAGCCAAATAGGGATGAGGTTTGAGCAGCCAGCGGCGTGAAACTGGATCGGTGACGACAAATGCCAGTGCTGCCAGACCCAATATACCTAGTGTGTATTTGGACAGGATACCCAGACCGAAAGCCACGCCCATACCAAACCAGGCGGTACGCTGGTTCGACAGCAATGCACGCTCCATGTAATACAGTGTCGCGGCCCATGCAGCAATCAGTGGAGCATCGGTGGTCATCAGGAAGCCCATGACGAAACTGAATGGCAGAATGGATAGTAATAAAGCGGTACGTAATGCCGTTGCCCGATCATACAGATTTCCGGCCAGTGCCGACAGATAACCCATTGCAATCAGTCCGCTAAAGAAAGCACCAATCCGGACACCCAACTCACCATTGCCGCAGATGGCATTGCCCATAGCGATTAGCCAGGCCACCATGGGAGGGTGATCGTAAAAACTCAGATCCATGTGCTGGGTGTAAGCCCAGTAGTAAGCCTCATCGGGAATCAGTTGTGTCTGTCCCAGAAAAAACCAGCGCAACAGGACAACATATGCAATGACACCGATGGCTGCGATGCGCCAGCGGATTTCCGGGTGTGCCCGAGTAGGTGAAACATAAAATACCGCTCCCGGAAAACTGATCAATGTTGTTGCAGCAATGGTTGCCAGAATTGCCTGTATCGGCGACAGTGCCCATTGCTGCACAAGCAGCGCCAGAATACTTCCACGCAGCAGGAGTACTAGGGCGCCTGTAATCCAGAAACGTATCCGTTGTGAGTTTTGATGCAGATCGGAACGGTTAGGCAACCAGGACCATCGGGTTTTCAACTGATCATTCAACAGGGTGGCTATGAGAAAACTGCTCATGGACGCGGCGATCAAGCCAATCCCACTACTCAATAGCAGCAAGAACAATCCGGTGTCGATCAGTGCAGTCACTAGCCCGGTAACGATATGCCGCTGAAGATAACCCAAGGCAATGGCGCCGCCAGCCAATTCCACCAGACGACTAAGCAACATCCAGTTTCGCGAGAGCGATGTGTTCGATTGTTCGTGTGCGGGGTTTACTGAGGAAATGGGGACTTCGATGATTTTAAATTGACCAGGCCGAGTCAGGGCTAACCCGGGCAATAACTGATCTTCACTTGTCTGATCCGGAATCGCTTCGAATAATTCGCGTCGGAAGACGAATAATCCGGATGTGGGATCCTGGGTGTCGCAAATTGACCGAGCCAACCAGGCAGTGAATCGTGTCATCGGAGACCGATGTGCTGAGCTATCGGTGTTTGAGTCACGGCCGATGGTCATGTCACAACTACCCGCCAGTATGGGGTTGACGAGCTTCATTATTGATTCGGATGCTGGACTGGAGTGCGTATCCATCATTAACACGATGACGTGACTCTGTGCATTTGCAATGCCCGTGCGGATTGACGTCATCCGATCGGTGTCTGCTGGATGTTCGATTACCCGGATATGGTCATGATGAGGCCAGTCTTGAATTTCGGTTAGTGTGCCGCCTTGCGAGCCTATGTTTACGAAAATGATTTCATGGTCATGGTGTTCGGTGGAAAGATGGGGCAGGGTATGCAGCAGTGATTTGATCTGGTCGATTCCATTGCAAATCGGCACGATGATGGAAAATTGGGTCAAGGCAGTCTCTGGGTAAGGTTTAGGATAAGTTTTTGTTTGATTGATAAGATTTGCTCATGAAATATCCCGGTTCATACTTCACATATCTTTTATATCGCTTGTGATAAAACACAAAAAAATGAAACCAAATTGCGAAAGAAGGGAATAAACGTGTCATATACGATTGACTTAACGTGATCGATTCATCTTAAGCTCAATTTTTTATAACTTTACAACAATACTTAAAGTAGTAATTGAAACGTTGGCAACTCGTCAATGCCAGCGGAGCGATATGGTGACAAGGATACTGAATCATGCAGCTCATGGTGGAATCTTATGTTGATCATACTGGCCCTAGTCTGGAGATCGTATCAATGCTACTGCTTCGACAAACTTGATAATGTAGCAAAATTCCCTATGAAAGCACTTTTTTTTCTTCGACACAGCGATGATATTGATTACATAACGCCAGTCATATACAAATGGGCAAAATCCGGACATGCGTGTGATGTAGTTTTAATCGGTGATAGTCGTTTAATCAATGATTATCGGATCCAGTTCCTGAATCACATCAGCGATGTGCGTGTCTCGCATATTCGCGACATATTACCCAGACTGGAATACCTGCAATGGCGCATGCTTCAACTGTTGTGGGTGCATGGTATTCAACGCGTCGTCTCGGGTTATTGTGCTGCCTTGTTGCAGCAAATGGCCAGTGAGGAAAAGCGGACGCAAGTATGGAAAAGTATTGCTAATCGTCTGCTGAGCAGAAGTTTCTCCGATGGCGCCCGTGGAGTTGTCGTGTTTGACTGGTTTTCCCGGAGTTCCCCCATCAGCATCGAATGGGTTGCGTGTGTCGCATCTGCGACACGTAAAATGGGGCTGGGAGCGGTTTCTCTGTTTCATGGCGATAGCTCGCATGTCAATCAACTGACAAGACGACAGGAATGGAAACTGCAACCCGACAGCGTATATTCTCTTGGTCGGATCTTTAATCAGGTGATTGCGCCCAATGAGTTGTGTGCATTGCGTTTCCGTCCTTTCATGCACGAACAGTCGATTGCCGTTCTGGGTTCACCCCGCTTGTGTGATGAGTGGCTGGAAATCATGCAAACCTTGTTGCCAGCATCGCCCCTAGGAAATACGGACAGCAAACTCAAGATTGCCATTTTTCTCAAGAAAGACGATTTTGCCATTCTCTGGGAAGAAGTAAACGAAGTAATTCAGATGATTGCCGCCTTTCCTGGAGTCGAACTGATCATCAAGCCGATGAGTTACCATCATCGCAAGCAAAATCTGCATCGCGAACTCGAATTATGGCATTTGTCCAATGTTTATGTGGCCGGAAAGACGATTCATACGACACATCTCGTCAACTGGGCGGATATCGTGATCGATCTGGCGACTCCTGCGGCGTATGAAGCGGTTAAAATGAGAAAACCGGTTCTGGCGGCGGATTATTTGCATGCCGGTCTATCGACTCTGGCCGAATTCATTCCAGAAACACGTTTGCGTTGTCGTGACGATGTTTATCGTTGCATCGACAAGTTTCTATCCCAAGGCTTTCAGTCCTTTTATATCCGAAGCCACTGGCAACATTTCATGCGTGAAGTCGTGGATGGTCCGGATGCCGATGTGCTTTCACGATATGTGACGCTGCTTGAGATGGAAGCTCAAACACGGCATGTCAATGTCGAGCAGGCAGATTTAAATACGAATGCCGTGATGTGGGATAGTGTGGATTCCACTCAGACCTTGGTTGGTTGATCGAGCGACTTGCTTTGTCATTGTTCAATGGCTTGCTGATATGTCTTCAGGCAGCGTGCCCGGGCAAAGCCGTGGTCGACGATGGGAGGGGGATACTCTAACGAGTTGAACTCGTCAACCCAGGTGTGGATGTACTCAAAATGGCGGTCAAATTTTTCAAGCTGGGCAGTAGGGTTGAAAATCCGAAAATAGGGTGCGGCATCAACACCGCAACCTGCAACCCACTGCCAGTTTCCGACATTGCTGGCCATATCGTAATCCAGTAATTTTTCGGCAAAGTAGGCTTCACCCCAACGCCAGTCGATCAGGAGATGCTTGCATAAAAAGCTGGCGGTAATCATTCTGACCCGGTTATGCATCAACCCGGTGGCATTAAGCTGGCGCATGCCGGCATCGACCAGTGGATAGCCCGTACTACCCTCGCACCAATGCTTGAATTCGGTTGTGTCGTTGCGCCACTGAATCTGATCGTAACGCGCTTTGAAACTATGCTTTGGGGTATGCGGGAAATGCCAAAGAATCTGGCTAAAAAATTCCCTCCAGATCAGCTCATTGCCGAATACCTCGCTATCGATTTGCGCTTGTTGAAAAATTTTACGTATGCTGACCGTGCCAAAACGCAAATGAGGACTTAAGCCGGTTGTCCCGGGTAGAGCCGGGAAGTCTCTGGTTTGTGCGTAATCCTTCAGGATTGGCGAAGTGATTTGAAATGTTGGAACGGTAATGGTCGATCGAACAAAACCGATTTCTTCGATCGACAGATTGGGTAAAGGCATGTGCTTGATGATCCGGTCCAGTTTTTTTTCACTTGAATAGGCGTGTATCGTACTTTGCTGTTGTGCCGATCGCCATCGACGCATATACGGGGTATAAACCACATAAGGGGTTCCATCTTCCTTGACGATATCGTTTTTTTCAAAAATGACATGGTCCTTGTAGGTATGTAGTGGAACCGCCCGCGTTTGCAGCCATTGACGGATTGCTTCATCACGAACTAGTGCGCCCGGTTCGTAATCGTGATTGGTATAGATGGCTGTCACAGTATATTGCTGCAACAGTTGTTCGAAAACTTCCTGTGGCTTGCCATAATACAGCGCAACCGTGCTGTCGTGATGCTCGCTCAGATATGAGCGCAGGTTTTGCAAGGTGTCATAGATGAATGTGACGCGTGCATCGTCTTTCGGTAAGCCCACTAAAATATCCGGATCGAAGATAAAAATGGGTAAAACCGGATAACCTGCTGCCAAGGCATGGGCAAGACCGGCATTATCTTCAAATCGTAGGTCGCGACGAAACCAGAAAATCGACAGCGGCGATGTCATGGGGGAGTTATTGCGGAGTGGGGCGGTTCTGGAACAGGTCGGTCAGTGCCCCCTGTAATTCTGCAAATCTGAATTTGAAATCATATTCCTGTAGCAGCCTCCGGGGCGCGATGCGATAGCTGTTCAACGCCAGTGCGGCTGCTTCTCCCAGTATCAATTTGAGCAACCATGCTGGAGTCGACAGGAAAGCAGGGCGATGCAACACCAAACCCAGTGCGCGCGCAAATTCGTGATAGTGAACGGGGTGCGGGGATACGGCATTGATTGCTCCCGTATAGCGTGTATCTTCAATGGCTTTCATGAAAACAGACGTCAAGTCATCGATATGGATCCATGGCAGCCATTGATTGCCGGAGCCGACGGAACCGCCCAGCCCCATTCTGAATAACGGTAGCAGTGTTTTGATCATTCCTCCGTGCCCGAGCACTACACCGGTGCGTATACTAACTCGACGTATTCCTCTGGAATCGATCTGTGCGGCTTCCTGTTCCCAGTCTGCGCAGATCGACTGCATGAATGTTTTTTGCGCCGGTGTGACGAATGATTCATCGTACGTTTTGTCTCCGGTGCCGGGATAAATTCCAATGGCGGAACCACAAACAAAGGTTTTTAAGGTTGCCGGTGCTGCTGCTACCAGTTTGCGCGTACTAATGATGCGCGATGCGTATATTTCTTGTTTGCGTTCGTTGGTCCACCGGCCGGTACCGAGATTCTCGCCCATCAGGTGAACGATGGTGTCACAGTCTTTAAATGCCTCGTCCGGAACGGCTTCCGTAGAATAGTTCCATGTATAAGCCGGGATACCCAGAATCTTCTGTGCCCGGGAACCATCCCGACTCAGCACCTTGATCTCATGCTGTTGTCTCGACAATTCGCGAATGAGGGATTGTCCGATGAATCCAGTTGCGCCAGTGATCAGTATGTTCATGTCATTGGGAGAGTAAGGGATAAAATCGGAATGTGCACCACTGCATCAGGAATCATCGTCTTCAGTCATTTGATTGTATCGGCACAGCAGCTGTCATTTCTTGGTCAGATAGAGCATGGCACAGACAAAAGACACGAGTAGTCCGATCAAAACGAATGGCAGTACCGCGCCTTCCCCAGTCAGAACAAAATAACCATAAAGAATGATGGAAAGTGCAAGTGCACCCAACATGATATTTTTTTTCATATTTATTGTATTGAATTCATTATGAATGAAATAAAGACCCGATTCTTCGATGGTAGTCCTCGGGATGGTAGTGATGATAGCGCAAGTTTTGAGGGTTCCGTCGATTTTCCGCACTGATTTGCATTGTCAGGAGAGGGTTGCTTGCAGCACGGCTTCGGAATGTGTTGTAAACGGATAGGGTTGGGCGAGTTCGTTACCCTGCACATAGTCGACACCCATGGCTCTCAATAGGTCCAGTGTTGGCGCGTCCTCGACCCATTCTGCGATGGTTTTCATTCCCATGACATGACCAATGCGGTTGATGGCTTCCACCATGGCTCGATCCACTGGATCGGTGCACATGCCCTTGACCAGCTTGCCATCAATTTTAAGATAATCCAGAGGGATGTTTTTCAGATACCCAAAAGAGGATAATCCGCTGCCAAAATCATCCATCGAGAAATGACAGCCCAATGCCTTGAGAGTTGTAATGAATTTCGTTACGTGTTGAAGATCAGCCAGGGCAATGTTTTCGGTGATTTCAAAACACAGCGTCGAAGGCTGGCAACCGTAAAATTGCATCTTTTCGATGACATAAGTTAAAAATTCTTCATTGCCTAGTGCCTGCGCGGACAAATTGATGGCGTACATTTTCTTCGTGCTGGCGAATGACCGCGTTGAAAGCAGCTTGAGCGACTGATCGATGACCCATTGGTCTATCGCCAGCATTTGATCGTAACGCTCGGCCGAAGGCAGGAACGAAGCCGGATAAATCAGTTGATCATGCTCACCTTGCAATCGAAGCAGAAATTCACCATGTTCGATCAATTCATTCTTCTCCTGAACAGCAACAATCGGCTGGAAAAAGAGGCACAGGCGCTGATTGATGATGGCATCCTGGATTCGGGGCAGCCACTGCATCTCGCTGGATCGTTGCTGCAAGACCGTGTCATCGGAATGATAGACATGCACGCGGTTGCGCCCTTGATCCTTGGCAGCAAAACAGGCGCTATCGGCGGCACTCAGCGTGCTGGCCAAACCGTCGTTGTCGTGCCGGATGGGAAACAATCCAATGCTGACGCCAATGGTAAAAGTCTTGTCTTGCCATCGGTAGCGAAAGTTTTGAATCAACTCGCGCAATGTATTGGCAACCTGTAGCGCTTCATTGGGGGGGCAATGTTCGAGAATGATGCCGAACTCGTCACCGCCCAGTCGCGCCAGGGTGTCGCGTGTGCGCAGCTTGGAGTGCAGCAGTGCAGTGACCTGCCGGAGCAGTTCATCGCCAGCTCCATGTCCACAGGAATCGTTGATGACCTTGAATTGATCCAGATCGAGATATAGCAAGGCATGGATGTCATTTTTGCGGATTGACGCCAGAATCTTGCTCAGTCGATTTTCAAATTCCTCGCGGTTTAGTAATCCCGTTAGTGCGTCATGAGCAGCCTGGTAGGCCAGCTTTTCCGTCAATTTGCGCTGCTCGGTTACATCCCGGAAGGTCAGGACAGTCCCGATAATGTCCTTGTTTCTGTTTTTGATGGGGGCGATGGAATAATTGATGATGCATTCATGACGATCACGGTGGATGAGGATGCATTCCTGGTTGTTATCGCTTTGACTTGGATTGTCAACCATTCGGTCGAGTATGTTTTCGATGGGGTCGTTCTGAACCAAGTCTCTGATCTGAAATATATCGTGTAATGCCTTGCCGGTGCTTTCTGTATTTTTCCAACCGCTAAACCATTCTGCGACAGGATTCAGATAGGTTACCAATCCGGTGGAATCCGTCGTGATAACGGCGTCACCGATACTGGCTAGTGTAATCTGAAACAACTCCTTCTCTTGCTGCAGGATGTCATTGGTTGCAGCCAATTCTTCGGTGCGTTCGAAGACCCTGAGTTCCAGTTGTTCTTTTGCTTGAGTCAAGCGGTGCACGAGTGCGACATTTTCATACCTCAAATTGAGGGACTCGGTAATGTTGTGGCGCAATTGTGAAGAAATGCTGGTTATCATCAACAGAAAAAACAGATAGGTGAACCCGAGTACCAGGCTCATTTCGTTGTCGTACAACAACATGTTGTGATAGACAAACGGTATCGTAGAGGGAACGGAAAAAACCAGAAATGCGGTGCGGTTCGACGATAACGTCGTCATGGCGCCGGCCAGCATACCTCCAAGCAGGAAGGCCAGAAATAGCTGATGAATGACACTTTCTGATACAAAAAAGATGCTGCCTGCCGCGCCCCACAGTAATCCGGATAGTAAGCAGCCATAAATGAATCGCTGACCCCATAAAGGAGCTGCTTCGACCGTCGGATCGGCACGAAAATAGGAACGAATCAGATTGAATCGAACTAGCGTCAATAGAAAAATGGCTGTCAACCAGCTCAGGTTCCAGCTGGGTGAAACATGTCTCCAGAAAATCAGCGACAATATGGAAGCGATGATGAGTGTGGCCAGTAATGCCTTGTTGGCTTGCAGATACAGCAGCTTGATCTGCTCCGCATAGCGTGCGGATTGGTATTCTGGAGACCCGGTTTGGTCACGTCTTGATTCATGATTCAATCCAGAAATACCGGAATCGTCCTTCATAGTAGATTCACCGTTTCCATGATTGACTCATTTCACCCAGCATGACGATCAACTGAAAAATTAAAAGGGGGTGCAAAAATAGTAATCGGTGCTCCGTCTGCTCAAATAGAATCAGCCGATTTCTAAACAATAAATAGGATACTATAACCATACTGACAGCGTGCAAAGAAAAACAAATAAGCTTGCGTTTTTTAGCCTCGAGATTACGGATTGCAGTGTTACTGGGAGTCGAGAATGACTAGATTGCATTGGAGGGTTGTCGTTTTTTGTCGCAGCAGTTTGATGGGATGCTGTTTCATGTTGTACGCGATTATGCCGGCACATAGTGCAGGAATCGCCATCATGGAGCAAAGTGTGAAAGAACTTGGGCAAGCCTTTTCAGGCGCTCCGGTACAGAGTGACGATGCCAGTATGGTGTTTTTCAATCCTGGCGCCATGAGTCAGGTACGTGGCAGGCTGTTGTCCATGGCAGGTTATGTCATTGCACCTTCGGCCAGTTTTCAGAATGAATCTTCTCATACGCATCCTGCATTGGGTGGAACTCCACTGCGGGGGAGCGATGGTGGCAATGCAGGCGGTCTTTTTTTTGTTCCGAATGTGTATTTCGTACAAGAATTGACGAAGCGTATTGGGATCGGCTTTGGTTTCAATACGCCCTTTGGCATGCAGAATGGCTACCATTCCGACTGGAAAGGGCGTTATCAAGCCATTGATTCCGATATCACCGTTTTTAATTTCAATCCGTCATTGTCCTTCAAGATCACCGATAACCTGTCGGTGGGTGCGGGCTTCAATGTGCAATATCTTCAGTCCAAGCTAACCAATGCAGTCGATTTTGGGGCTGCCTGTTTGTCTGCCTTAAGTCCTGGTATTTGTGCCAGCCAGGGGCTATTGCCGCAATCAGCCGATGGTTTTGCCGCTATGAAGGGAGATAGTGTCGGTTTTGGCTATAACTTTGGGGCGTTATATACACTCAATCCGGATACGCGCATTGGTGTCAGTTATCGTTCGCGTGTTCATCATGATGTACATGGCAATACCAATATTGCGATCCCGGGGCAGGCTGCCATTCTGACCGCAGGGCAGCGAGCAATCCATGCCGATACCCAGACTGCGGTTACCTTGCCGGATAGTGTGCTATTTGGCTTGTCACATCGATTGCATCCACGCTGGATGATTTCAACTGATGTGCAATGGACTCACTGGAGTTTGATTCGTGAATTGAGGACAGAATTCTCATCCGCGGTGCGCGATGATGTCATTGATCTGAAATGGCAGGATACCTGGCGCTATGCAGCAGGTGTCAATTATTTTTCTGAATCGGGTAAATGGGTGCTGCGTACCGGATTTGCCTATGATCAATCTCCGGTGCCCGATGCCCAGCACCGATCTGCCCGCATACCCGATAGCAGTCGTTACTGGCTAACATTCGGATTAACTTATGCCGTGCTCAAAAACGTCCATTTACATGCAGCCTACGCGCATTTATTCATGAACGACGCCGGTACCAGCAAGTCAGGACCAAGCGGCGAATCGCTCATTGGTCAATATTCCAATCAGGTGAATATTGGCGGCCTTCAAATGGATTGGCGATTCTGAATCTCACATCGACAAGTCTGTGGAGGAGTAACCCGATCCGCCATTAAATTATCTTCTCTGATCGGGTGAGCGGATGATTTCACAGTCAGTGATTGCTCGACGGGCATGGCGAAACCACAGATAATCTATTTTTTTGTGTATTATTGTCGACTGGTCGACATCCGTCATCGCTCTGCCATTTCAAATGTATCGCTAGGGTTGATGCTTGGATGAAATTATATTTCGGGGACAATCATGGACAAGAAAGTGCAGATCAATTTCTGGTTTATCGTTGTGGCAATGTTAAGTTTGCTGCTGATTCAGAATCTTTATAATCAGTATACGCAGGTCAAACCGATTCCTTACAGTCAGTTCCAGCATTTACTCGAGCGAGGCCGGGTTGCGGAAATTGCCATTACGCAGAATCAGATTTTTGGCACGCTGAAGGAAAAGCATGCCGATGGCTACAAGGATTTTGTTACCACCCGGGTGGAACCCGGACTGGCCGAAATTCTGGATAAGCATGATGTGATCTATACCGGGGTAGTGCAAAGCACCTGGGTACGGGATATCTTGTCATGGATTGTACCTACGGCCATTTTCGTTGGGATCTGGCTATTCGTCATTCGCCGCATGGGTAGCAATATGGGAAGCGGATTGATGTCGATTGGTAAAAGCCGTGCCAAGGTATTCGTCGAGAAGGAAACCAAGGTTACCTTCAACGATGTTGCCGGAGTAGACGAAGCCAAGGAAGAACTGGTCGAGACCGTCAATTTTTTAAAAAATCCGGCAGATTACGGTCGTTTGGGTGGGCGGGCACCCAAAGGCATTTTACTGGTGGGGCCACCGGGGACCGGTAAGACCCTGTTGGCGCGTGCAGTGGCCGGGGAAGCAGGCGTGCCTTTTTTTTCCATTTCCGGATCGGAATTCGTTGAAATGTTTGTCGGTGTGGGCGCTGCACGTGTGCGCGATCTGTTTGAACAGGCCCGGCAATTGGCTCCTGCGATCATTTTTATCGATGAACTGGATGCGTTGGGACGCGCACGAGGTGCCTATGGTCTGGGAGGAGGGCATGACGAAAAGGAACAGACCTTGAATCAGTTGTTGGCGGAGCTGGATGGATTTGATTCCAGCAGCGGCATTGTATTGCTGGCAGCGACCAATCGACCGGAAATTCTCGATCCGGCTTTGTTACGTGCTGGACGTTTCGACCGTCAGGTTCTGGTCGATCGGCCGGACAAAATCGGACGACAGCAGATTCTTGCCGTGCATATCAAGAAAATCAAGTTGCATCATGATGTTCAGATCGAACAGATTGCTGCCTTGACCCCGGGATTTACCGGGGCCGACCTGGCTAATCTGATCAATGAAGCAGCGCTGCTGGCGACACGCAGAGCTGGCGCCGATGTGACGATGGAGGATTTCAACAACGCCATCGAGCGCATTGTAGCCGGATTGGAAAAACGCAATCGCCTATTGAATGCGAATGAACGACGTGTCGTGGCATACCACGAGCTTGGCCATACAGTGGTGGCACTGGCGCTGCCAGGAACCGATGAAGTGCACAAGGTTTCGATCATTCCACGCGGTGTCGGGGCGCTTGGCTACACCATCCAGCGACCGACCGAAGACCGGTTTCTGATGACCCGTGTGGAACTGCAAAACAAGATGGCCGTTCTGCTCGGCGGTAGGGCTGCCGAGCAGGTGGTATTCAGTGAAATTTCTACCGGCGCGGCGGACGATCTGGCGCGCGCGACTGATATTGCACGTGCCATGGTGCTGCGTTACGGCATGAGCGATGTACTCGGCAGCGTGGCTTATGACCGTGAACAGTCCGCTTTTTTGCAAACCAACTTGCCGGTGCCGCAGAATCGAACATACAGCGAGGAGACGGCGAACAAAATCGATACGGCTGTGCGAGCGCTTGTAGATCAGGCGCTGGAGCGTGCAGTCGGCATTTTAACGATCAATCGTGCCGCACTGGATCAAGCGGCAGAAAAGTTGCTGCAAACTGAAACATTGAACCAGCCGGAGATTGCCGAGTTAAAGCAATCACTGATTGCTGCGGGGAAACAATGAAGTGTTCATGTCAGTGGTAATCAGAGCAAGCCTTCAATCGTTGCTTGCCTGTAGCACCGGGTTTTTCAGATAAGGAGAGACGAGAACGCGGATGGGTGCGGAACTGATACTGAATTCAATCGTACTGCCGGCTTCAATATCTCTATTGCGGAAATAATCGCCATCGACCTGAAGTGGATACGGTTGATGATGCAAAGTACAATTGATGCTTTTCCCTGAAAAATACTGCATCGGTAAATTGGCAGGTTTTTGTTGCAATATCTTTATTGCCTTGACCAACTCATGCTGATGTTTGGCGCCTTCAAGAAAACCGACCACGAGTTCATTTCTGGAAGGTGTTGCGCTGGGAACCAATTGCAGGTTACGTGCATAAGCTGAATTATTGGCAACGATGATATAGCCGCTACCTTGGTCGATGACCGGTTGTCCGTCAACGCTGATGGAAACGGTTGGATGATGCAATGAACACAATGCCTTGAGTCCATGCCAGATGTATATCGAATCATTGAGCGGTCCTCGCCGTTTACCGATATTTTTGACGGTGAGTGAGTCCAAGCCCATTGAGGCCATGTGAAAGAACGGTTTTTCTCCCTGTATGCCCTTGCCGCTGATCAAACCATAAAATTGCTGCAAACATGTTCCCGCAGCAATTGCCTGCAACAGATCATCGATACTGGTGCTTATTTCGTAAGAACGTGCAAATAGCGATTCATTACCACCCGGTATGGCATAAATGGGTGTGCCCGTCTTGTTCAATGTGTCCAGTAGCTTGCGAACCGTACCATCGCCACCCACTACAATGACCAGATCGAAAGCAGCGATTTCATCGGCCATGCGGGTATAACCTTTCATTTTTTTCTCGGATGTCCTGACTTCGACCTGCTTGTTGAGTATGGTTAGCTCCATTTCCAGTTTGCGTGCTGTTGCCTCAGTATTACCGGCACTTGAAATGGGATTGTAGATAACCAGGATTTTTTGGGGAGATGGGATTTTTATCACCATGGGTTGGAATTCAAATCTGAGGCTGTCATTCATGGAAGATTTAAATTAATGTATTGTTTATAAATATAATTATCAACTCTGACATTACTGGCATGCGTCTGTATACCCGCCTAGTGTTCAGGATAGACTTGTACCCCTGACCAGATTTGCTGACACCATGACGTATCTACCGGTGGCATGCCTTGCTGTATCCATTGCACCAGAAATCTTGCCGTATTGGGGTAAACAACACGAATCGCTGCAGCTTCATGCAACCATCGTTCGATACCCGAGATATCTAGGGTGTTTAATTTCGTTCCATAACCAAGCTGATCGAGCGCTGCCGCATTGGAAGTTTGTTCCATCTGGGCAAGTAGGGGCTTGACAAGAATTTTCTTGCCGAGCTGTAACGCTTCGCTGGCTAATTCAAAACCTGCGTTGCAGATAATGCCGGCACAATCTGCCAGATCCTGTTGGAAACCCATTAGGGACAGTGGTTTGCAGTGAATATGATCATGCGGAGACGGTATGACTTCGGGAGCATAATTGACAAATTCGAAGTTATCGAAAGGTGCCAGTACGTTTATCACTTCATGCTGATCCTCAAAAGGCAAATAGACCACGATTTTGTTTTTGCGGGTTGGCAGGGATTGAATGGGTGTTTCAATGACTGGTGGCAGGATAGGCTGGTCAAAATGGTGCCAATGCAAACCGATACCCACATCCACCGGAGCAAAGTTTAGCATGATCATTTCGGAGACAGGGTCGTTGCCGGAACGGGGAATGTCATACTGGAAAGCATACTGGTGGCCGATGCCAATAGTTTTCTTTTTTTGCTGACGTGCAGCCCAGGCTGTAACGGGTTCGTAATCACAAATCACGACATCATAATCAGTGAAATCCAGTTGCCTGATATCGCGTAGAAACCGGAAGGGTTCAGACTGGAGAACGGTTCTGAAGGGATTGATCTTGCCTTTCTGGGTACTGAAAGTGAGCCCTTTGCGCCAGTGATAGCCATTAAAGACATCCATGTCGAAAAACTTGTCTTGAGGTCTGCCGGAAACCAGATAGGTTACTTCCATACCGGCTGCATGAAGTTCCCTGGCCATGATGCGACTACGTGTGATATGTCCGTTGCCTGTACCCTGGATGCCATAAAATATCTTCATTTCGAAAAAACTCCTGACAATGCGCGAATTGCGATCCAGGGCAGTGTAGGCACCGACCATGACAACAAAATGACAGCTATGTGGCAGAAAGCTTTTTAGCTAGCCTCAAACAAGAGTGAGTTCACTGGCGCAATCAAAAAACACGTTATGCAGCTCAGTAAAATGTGTTGCACTATATTCCCATGTTTTATAATTGCCATCGACTGCATTCATACTTGATATACCAAAGCCCTAATCAAGATGAAATAGATACAGAAGGAAATGGAAAAAACTGCTTAACTGGGGTGTCCGGTTTTCAGTGATCACATCAACTTTATAGGAAAATCAAAATGACAACTATCCATGTTTTTGACCCGGCTTTATGCTGTAGCTCAGGTGTATGTGGAGCCGATGCTGATCGTGAGCTCATCAACTTTTCCGCAGATGTCGATTGGGCCAAACAACAAGGTGCCGCAATTGAGCGTTTTAATCTGGCACAACAACCGATGGCTTTTGTTGATAATTCGACAGTGAAAGCATTCTTGGAACGCTCCGGTGCGGAAGCGCTGCCATTAATCCTGGTGGATGGGGAAGTGGCACTGGCAGGTCGCTATCCGAAACGTAATGAACTGGCGCGTTGGACTGGAGCAGCCTTGGAAGAAAAAACCGAAGAATCCAGTTGTTGCGGCGGCTGTTGCTAACATAAACTTGAGCTACTTGCATGATGCAGCTCAGATTCCTCGATCAACCGCCGCGATTTTTATTCTTTACGGGAAAGGGCGGCGTCGGCAAAACTTCATTAGCTTGTGCAACAGCGATTACGCTGGCCGATGCCGGTCAGCGGGTATTATTGGTTAGCACCGATCCTGCCTCTAATGTGGGTCAGGTATTCGGTATCACGATCGGCAATCGGATTACAGCGATTGCCGCAGTGCCTCGTTTAGACGCTCTGGAGATTGATCCACAGGCAGCAGCGCAAACCTATCGTGATCGCATTGTCAATCCAGTTCGCGGTATATTATCTGACACGGTGGTCAAAGGCATCGAAGAACAATTATCCGGTGCTTGTACGACCGAAATTGCTGCTTTCGATGAATTTACTGCACTATTAATCGATTCAGAGCTGACTGCCGTTTATGATCATATTATTTTTGACACTGCGCCGACCGGTCACACCATCCGGCTGCTGCAATTGCCCGGGGTATGGAGTGATTTTCTTGAGGAAGGCAAAGGCAACGCGTCATGCCTTGGTCCACTGGCTGGATTAGAAAAACAACACACACAATACAAAGCAGCAGTCGATGCGCTTGCCGATTCGCAACGTACCCGACTCGTATTGGTGGCTCGTGCGCAGCAAGCCACGTTACGCGAAGTAGCGCGAACACAGGAAGAACTCACGTCCATCGGTTTGACCAATCAATTCCTGGTCATCAATGGTTTGCTACCGGCATCGGAAGCTGCACGGGATGATTTGGCAGCCGCCATCTTTCAGCGAGAGCGGAAAACGCTTGCAGCCATTCCGGAAATTCTCAAATCGCTACCATGCGATCACATTACACTTAAATCCTTCAATCTAGTTGGACTGGGTGCTTTACGCCTATTACTGATGGAAGAATTGCCTGTTTCTGATGATAACGATGCGTTGCATCAAGCCATCCCATTTCCGCGATTAAACGGATTGATCGACGAGATTGCCCAGGATAATTGCGGTTTAATTATGCTCATGGGAAAAGGCGGTGTCGGTAAAACCACCTTGGCGGCGGCCATTGCCGTGAGTCTGGCGCATCGTGGCTTAACAGTGCACCTGACCACATCGGATCCGGCAGCACACTTAAGCGAAACCCTCAGTGGCGCGATGGATAACCTGCAAGTAGACAGGATTGATCCACATATAGAAACCGAGCGTTATCGGCAGCATGTTTTGAAAACCAAGGGATCGCATCTGGATGCTCAAGGTAGAGCGTTATTAGAAGAGGATTTGCGTTCACCGTGTACCGAGGAGATCGCGGTATTTCAGGCATTCTCGCGCATGATCCGTGAGGCTGGAAAAAAATTCGTGGTGATGGATACCGCGCCGACTGGTCATACGTTATTGCTGTTGGATGCCACGGGTGCTTATCATCGTGAAATCGTCAAACAAATGGACAGTCATTCCATCGCGCACTACACCACACCGATGATGCAACTACAAAATCCCAAGCAAACCAAAATACTCCTAGTCAGCTTGGCTGAAACGACACCGGTACTGGAAGCTGCTAATTTGCAAGCTGATTTGCGCCGTGCTGGTATCGAACCATGGGCTTGGATCATCAATAATAGCGTTGCAGCAACAACTGTCCACTCACCCTTATTGTGTCAACGAGCCAATAATGAACTTGCTTATATCGAAACAGTTTCTTCTATGCATACACAGCGTTTTGCGGTCGTGCCATTACTTAAAGAAGACCCGGTGGGCATTCGGAAATTACTGGAATTGCCCGTAAGTAGCCAATAATAGATCATGAATAGTGAATAATTCATGAGAAGAGATATTGTATGAGACCAATCTGATTAGTATCCGGTTTGTCCCTTACAATAATTTCTTGAATTCTCCTGGAAATGGATCCCAATTTTTGGATAGATGTCTCAAGAGTAAATTTTCCGACCATCTACCTGCTTCCGACAGCTTGATGAATTCATGACAGACTTGATCGGGTGCTGCCACCAAGGTCTGATGTTTTTCAGGATGAATTCAACCTTCTCGGTTGATTTGCAGGCCGCGCAACAGATAAGGATATTGATTGCGCAGCGGATGTGGTTTCGAAGTCTTCAGGTCAGGATGAATCATCAATATACCTATGAGTAGAATTAAACGCTACACACGTTTCTATCAGCTTCATAGCCATGATCTGTCAACGCATCAATTATCCACCGTGAATCGAGAAAAGATTTATCCATGCGAATGCAATCGATCAAGCACATCAGTGCAGATTTTCTTTGGTTTCCGGTTGCGGCTGATAATACTTGGGATGTCTGGCAATTCGCAACGCTGCCCCTTATGTAATAGATGTGCTTCCTGAACTATGTCTTTTCTGCGCTCCCGCCCTAACGAATGAGCACTTTGGACAAAATATTATTATCCATTATCGATTGACCAAACTTTGCCTGCAACGACTGATTTCTGATTCTCTATCCGGTGCCAATCCTTTACCCGATGCAAATATTTCAACGCTGTTATCAATCAGCTGTTTCTTCTACTTCAAAACTAGATTACTGTTTATGCCACACTGTTGAGCTAACTCTGTTAGCGACCAATCTCGCTTTAACGCAGCTGCGCAACTTTTGATTTAAATTCCGGTGAATGATTTCTTCGCTTCTTGCACATTTTCTGCATTACTTTTATGAGTAAAGATTTTCATTAAGATAATAATCACTTAATCTCAACTTTCAATTGCCCTGCTAGATTATAGGGAATAATGAGCTGATCTTGGTTTTAGAGTGGAAGTGTTTAACTGGGTAAGAGCAAACTGTGCTGTACCATGTAAGTTCACGATGGAGTAGTTGGATTGAGATTTGAATTGACGGTAGGCGTGTGATGTTTTGTAGGTCGTGATACCAATAACTTGGATGCGAGTCTCAGTGGCAACTGATTTCACCGTTATCGTCGGTAAAATCAGCGTGAAAATGACTTCACCATCTTCTGGTGCGTTCTCGAGTGTTACCGTGATCAATTGACCGAGGTGTGTATCCTGAATCTGGATTTCGTTACCACGAAATACCCAATGCTGTTGTTTTATGCGGCAGTTGAAAATTGGTAAGCCGATAATGTTGGAATATGTAATTTGAAGAGGGCCACGGCTTAATTCAAAAAGATTGGCATGCGCAAGACTTTCCATCAGAATATCCTCCGGTTTTGTTTTATTATTTTCAAAGAAAATGTGTAACGCAGCCGTCACTACGCATTTTCAAAATGTAATTAAGTATTTGTTTTAATCGACTATTGATACTAAATAACAAATTGGTGTTAATCACTTGGATGTGGTAAAGGGCTGAACTATACGAATCAAGTTTTTCGTAATGTAAACATGGTTTACGAGTTCAAGGCTGTGATTTTTCACACAGGTAGAGTTATCTCAAGAGGAGATCTACAAAAGTTAGTATTGGTATCGATAAGCGCATAGAAGTTAAAAAGGATACTGCATTCTGATTTGTAAAGGTTTTTTTATCGAAAAAACTTCGACAGAATGGATAATCCTCGATTAAATGCCCATCCAGGGCTTTCTTTTCAAGTCTCCATGAGGTTGAGGCGATTTGGGTTCTGTGTAAGCAAGCCTTATTCTTGTCTAAGTACTAATGAAATTCGGTCAGGGGCATATGCCACAGTCTGGAGAGGTGTAATTTGGGATTCTCAGGATAGGGACTGCTATTGAGTAGCGCCCACTTTATGAGAATATTTTTTGCATTTGAAAATTCACTAACGACCCCCTGATGACAGTTCGCAGTTTAACAAAACCGCGAACTGAGGCCGTTATATTGATCTCCGGTTCCAAATTAAGAAGTAATTTTCATTGCAGATGGCGAGACCAGATCAAGGTACAAGTTCAAGTAGTTTGTTCTGATGATGGCCTTGCAATAATTTAAGCGCTGTTCTTGCTTGAGTAAAATCAGGTCGTTGCTCGAGTACAGCTCGGAAGGCCTGTTGTGCTCCGGCAAAATCACCACTGCCATTAAGCAATGCGCCCAGATTGAATTGGGCTATCCATTTATCTTGTGAATTGGAGCACTCAAGCCAATGACGATAAGTTTGGATGGCACCATTGATATCGCCTTGTGTCTGGAGACGTTCGGCTTTTACTGCTACATCGTTAATGTTCATAAGTTTCTGGATCTGTTTTAAAGCCGCATTGGTATCTACAATAAGCTGAGTATCTGGTGCATGCTGATTTAAGCTGGCAGCCAACTCAATATAATGTTTCTCAAGATTTCTTGCGAATCGGGTAGTGTTAAAAAGAGCGCTATTTTCTTTGGCGTCTGTGAGTTTCTGACGTATAGCTTCTAGTGAAATGCGATTATTCGCCAGTTCTACTGCTTTATTTTCATAAGTTTCCAGATCGTATGTGATGAGTTCAGGTAGATCTGCGGCGGTTAGCAAAGCACCGGCCATTCGGGAAGCAAACGAACGACCACATAGTGTAAGAACGGGGAGTTCCATCCACAATGCATCGTTGGCCGTGGTTCCAGCATTGAAGGGAAATGTATCCAGAAACAGATCGGCAACATAATAGCGCGCCAGATAATCGGCCGGTAAGGTACGTTCCGCGAAGAAAAGCCTTGTCGGATCGATGCCTTGTAGTTCTGCTTGTTTCCTGAGATTGGTTTCTGCCCAAGGGTTATCGGAAAGCAACCATAAAACGCTATCGGGTACATGCCGCAGGATATTCATCCATGTTGTGAATACTTCGAGAGTGTACTTGTGATTATTATTAAAGGAACAGAAGACGAATTTGTTATCAGGCAATCCACAGGATTCTTTGGAAGGGACCGGGCTGATTTCACGTTTACGATCACTTACCTGATATATATCGGGCATGTAGAGTGGTTTCTCGGAATAAAATCCTGCGTATTCCTCGGGGATGAGGAACCGGTCTGCAATCACATAATCGACACAAGGCAGTCCTGTCGTTGCTGGAAGACCCAGGTAGGTGATCTGGATCGGTGCGGGGCGGTGAGCCAGCATCTGAATTCGTGCTTTGTTTGTTTGTCCGTGAAGATCGATGAGAATGTCGATTTCGTGTTCCCGGATCAGCTTTGCCGATTCTTCATCGTTCAGGTTATGGATTGGTATGTAGTGATCCACACCCTGGATAATCCGCTGGCGTAATTTCGAACCATCATTGGGCGACCAACAGAATGCATAAATCTCAAATTTATCCTTGTCGTGTTGTTCGAACAATTCTACGGTCAGCATGGCAACCGGATGTGTACAGAAATCACCTGAGCAATAGGCGATACGAATTTTTTCATGCCGGTACCCGTGGAGCGGGGCAAGTCTGGGCAAGCCTACTGGTATTTTTGTCCGGCTAAAGTTTAGTGCGGCCGCGAGCTGGGTACTGGGTTCATCAGAAATGTTCAGCATTGCAAGGGCAGAAGTTGATTTACGCAAGGTGCTTGCGTCGGTAGCGCCAACTGGTTCATAAATCGGCCAACGGCATTGTTTTTGACGCATGAAGATCAAGTGATGAATGACATCGGATTGATTGGGCTTCAGTAACAGGCTTTTTTCCAGGGCCCCGCATGCGAGTTGATATTGCTTGAGTGTTTCTTGTAATCGGCCAGTGCTATTCAGCGCTGAAATCAGTACGGCGAGTTCTTCTGGCGCATCTGAATTGGCTGTTTCTTCCACTTGTTTCCACTGAGTGAGTGCAGTCTGGGCATTGTTTAGTCGTTCGTAAATTAATCCGAGATTGAATCGCGCTGCGACAAAATTGGGTTTGATGGCTAATGCAGCTTCATAGGCTTCTTGGGCGCCAACAAAGTCTTTCTCTGAGAATAGACTGACGCCCAGATTAAACCAAGCAAATACGTCGTCTGTGGTACGGTTACGTTTCAACCAGGTCTGATAGAGTACGGCAGCAAGACTAGCTGGGAAATTTTTCTGATTGGCATAGGTAACAAGATCGGAAAATTTAACATTTCTTTGCCAGATACCTTGTATCCAGGCAGTGTAGTCGGATTGTAATTGTTCAGACATTCAATGTTCTCCCAGAAAAAACCCACGGTATTGATCGTGATAGACCATACCGTGGGGATAAGTTGCATAAAACTACAGATCTGTTTCCGATTAGAAGTGCAGATAAGGAATCTGATCGGTGGTAAGCGCTGCAACCTGAGTTGCTGTCATTGCACGTACCTGATCCGTCGATAATGCATCAATCTGATCTGTGCTCAGATTCTCGATTTGAGCCGTCGTCAGTGCAGCAATTTGTGTTGTACTCAGTTGCTGTATCTGATCTGTTGAAAGACCATTGGTGATTTGATCGGTGCTAAACAACTTGATCTGTACGGCGGTCAATGCCTGCAAATCATCGCTTTCCAAGCTCGATATCTGGTCCGTGGTCAAGCCGGAAATCTGCTCACTTGTCAGTGCTTTGACCTGTGCTGTGGTCAGCGCTTGAATGCTATCTGTTGAGAGTGTACCGATTTGATCTGATGTCATTACGGCAACTTGTGCAGCATTCAATCCTGCGATTTGATCAGTAGATAGACTGCTAATCTGATCAGTGCTCAGTGCCCTGATTTGCGCGGACGACAGTGCTTTGATGTTGTCACTACTTAATTGTGCTAAATCATCGGTTTCAAAGACTTCAATTTGATCCACACTGAGTGCAGCAATCTGTGCGTATTGCAATGCAGCAGCTTGACTAGTGGTTAGCGCTACAACTTGATCAGTACCCAGTCCTTTGATTTGCGTTGCGGTCATGGCGGCCACATCCTCGGTATCGAGGGCGGCTATTTGATCGCTGTCTAGACTATTTAACTGAGCAGTCGACAATGCAGCAACCTGATCGCTAGTCAGTAACTGAATGTTATCACTCGTCAAGCTCGACACTTGGTCAGTGGTTAATCCTTTGATCTGAGTAGCCGTCAATGCTTGAATCTGATCAGATGTCATGTTGTTGAGTTGGTCGCTTGTGAAAGCAACGACCTGCTGAGCTGAAAATGCGGCAATTTGGCTACTGGACATTGCAGCAAGATCATCTGTTTCAATATTGGCAATCTGATCGGTAGTGAGACTTTTGATTTGAACGGCGCTCAATGCCTGGACTTGATCGGAAGTCAAATCCTGAATTTGAGTCGTACCTAGATCCTTGATTTGGGAAGCGGTTAATGCCGCTACATCTTCGGTGTCAAGAGCAGCTATCTGATCGCTATCGAGACTATTCAACTGTGCTGCAGACAACGAAGCAACCTGAGTGCTAGTCAGTAACTGGATATTATCACTCGTCAAACTCGACACTTGATCAGTGGTCATTCCTTTGATCTGTGTAGCCGTCAATGCCTGAATCTGATCCGATGTCATATTGTTAAGCTGATCGCTTGTGAAAGCTATGATCTGCTGTGCTGAGAATAGACCGATCTGAGTGCTGGTCATCGCGGCTAGATCATCTGTTTCGATATTGGCGATCTGTGCAGTTGTAAGTCCTTTGATCTGATTGGCAGTTAATACCTGTAATTGATCCGAAGTCAGGTTCTGGATTTGTGTGGTACTAAGTCCTTTGATTTGATTTGCGGTTAAGGCAGCAACATCCTCAGTATCGAGAGCGGCTATTTGATCGCTATCGAGGCTGTTCAATTGCGTTGTAGTCATTGCAGCCACCTGTGTGCTGGTCAGAACCTGGATATTATCACTCGTTAGACTCGATACTTGATCAGTGGACAGTCCTTTGATCTGCGTGGCTGTCAATGCCTGAATCTGATCCGATGTCATGTTATTCAGTTGGTCGCTGGTGAATGCAACGATCTGCTGTGCTGAGAATGCAGCGATTTGACTGCTAGACATTGCTGCAAGATCATCTGTTTCGATATTGGTAATCTGATCAGTTGTAAGCCCCTTGATCTGTGTGGCAGTCAGTGCCTGAATTTGATCAGAAGTCAGATCCTGAATTTGTGTCGTGCCAAGGCCTTTGATTTGGGCTGCTGTCAGAGCAGCTACATCTTCGGTATCGAGGGCAGCAATTTGATCGCTATCAAGACTGTTTAACTGCGTTGATGATAATGCCGCCACCTGAGTGCTGGTGAGCAACTGGATATTATCGGATGTTAGAGATGACAGTTGATCCGTTGTCAGTCCTTTAATTTGTGCTGCAGTTAATGCCTGAATTTGACCCGATGTCAGATTATTGAGTTGATCACTAGAGAATGCGGCGATCTGTTTAGCTGAAAATGCACTTATTTGGGTGCTTGTCATCTCTGCGAGATCTTCTGTTTCGATATTGGCAATCTGATCAGTTGTCAGCGCTGCAAGCTGGTTTTTACTCAATTGAGTAATTTGACTAGTGGTTAAAGCAGCGATTTGGTCGCTACCCATTCCTTTGACTTGGGTTGCGGTAAAGGCGGCCACATCGGCGACATCAATGGCCGCAATCTGATCCGAATCGAAGCTATTCAATTGCGTGACTGATAATGCTGCGATCTGTGCTCCAGTGAGTATTTGAACATTGTCGCTAGTCAATGCAGTTAATTGATCGGTCGAGAGACCTTTGATCTGCGTAGCCGTCAATGATTGTAATTGATCGGAACTCAAATTATTGAATTGTTCAGTAGTAAGTGCATTAAGCTGAGCGACGCTGAGCTTGATTAAATCGCGTGTTTCTATTGCTTGAATTTGATCTGTTGTCAGTGTTGATAATTGGTCAGTGCTCAGTGCGGCAATCTGAGATTGATTTAATGCTTCAATTTGGTAATCCAGCATGCCATCAGCGAATTTCTGAGCGTCAAAACCCTTGATTTGCGCGGCACTGAGTACACTCAGATCTTCTGTTTCAATGGCAGCGATCTGTTCGCTGGTAAGGGCATTGATCTGTGAAGTGGAAAGTTTCTTGAAATCATCGGTTGTCAGGCTTTGAATCTGGTCAGTTGTGAAAGCTGCAATCTGCGTTGGTGTAAATCCCTGA
>WBZN01000447.1_pt1 | contig 33145 bp, 33 predicted proteins | sample 5204281 | NCBI WGS metagenome assembly WBZN01 (sample SAMN12344347, study PRJNA552823) | activated sludge metagenome | biome: Activated sludge suspended growth; feature: Nitrification reactor; material: Wastewater; isolation source: activated sludge from nitrification reactor of wastewater... | reverse complement strand
CCTATGGAGACTTTGCTCAGTGGGAAAACGATTTGGAACAGCAAAAATCTGAACCAAATCTAATCTGACAGACATCCAATCAATTCGGTAACTGTACGATCTGATCTGAGCTAGTACAACTTATATTGGGTAGATTCGAGTAATTATCGCGATCTATTAGTTTATAGTTGACTAACTCAGTAAGGTATTATATAGTTGACAAAAATAATCAAGTAATTTGCCAACGATGCTATAAGGACTTTCTATGAGATTAACGACTAAAGGACGATTCGCGGTAACAGCGCTACTTGATCTAGCAATGCAACACTCTAATAACCCAGTGACACTTGCAGATATTAGCCAGCGCCAAAAAATTTCCCTTTCCTATTTAGAACAATTATTTGCAAAACTACGTCAACGTGAACTGGTTGATAGTGTTCGTGGGCCAGGAGGTGGGTATTGTTTAGCCAAAGGCCTAGATCAAGTGTCAATTGCAGATATTATTCTCGCAGTTGATGAACCGATTGATAATCGTCGATGTGGAGGAAAAGAAAACTGCTTAGACGAAGGTAAGTGTATCACTCATGATCTATGGGCTGAGCTCAACGATATTATCTTTAATTATTTAGGTAGCGTCACACTAAAGCAATTGATCGATGACCAAAAGAAACGTGAGCAACAACAAGGTCAGTCTGTAGTTAAATTGTATGATATGCGCGAAGCCGCTTTTTAATTATGGATTACTATGGCAATTACATTAACTGAACGTGCTGCGAAGCAAATCTGTAATCAACTTGATCAGCACGGTAAAGGGTTGGCATTAAAAATAGACTTTAAGCAATCAGGTTGTTCGGGATTTGGTTACACTTTTGATTATGTTGATAGAATTGAAGAAGGTGATGAACTGATCATAGCTCATAATGCAAAGGTTCTGATACCCAAAGGAAGTTTGTCTTACTTCAAGGGGGCTGAACTCGATTTTGTAAAAGAAGGATTAAACAGTTGTTTTAGATTCGCTAATCCTAATATTGAAAATGCGTGTGGTTGTGGGGAAAGTTTTGGATTAAAAAATTCTGAAGAAGCTTAAGGAAACGATTAAAAAATGAGCGCTTTGCTACAAAACTTAGTAAATCGACCATATAAACATGGTTTTGTTACTGAAATTGAATCAGATATAGCCCCGAAGGGGCTTAATGAAGAGACCATTCGAATGATCTCGGCCAAAAAGAATGAGCCTGACTGGTTACTTAGTTTTCGATTAAGAGCCTATGAAAAATGGCTAAGTATGACTGAACCGCAGTGGCAAAATGTCACGTATCCAAAGATTAATTTTCAGGATATTAGTTATTACTCAGCGCCAAAACCTAAAAAAAAGTTGGCTAGTATGGATGAAGTAGATCCTGAATTACTTCGTACTTTTGAAAAATTGGGGGTGCCACTGCATGAACGTGCTGCATTGGCTGGTGTAGCAGTTGATGTAATTTTTGACAGTGTTTCTGTTGCAACGACATTTAAGGAAAAATTGGCAGAAGTTGGGATAATTTTTTGTTCGATTTCAGAAGCAGTTCAGAATTATCCTGAATTAGTCCAGAAATACCTTGGGAGCGTTGTTCCAGTAGGAGATAACTTTTATGCAGCATTAAACTCTGCGGTATTCACCGATGGCTCGTTTTGTTATATTCCAGAAGGCGTTAAATGCCCCATGGATCTTTCAACCTATTTTCGGATTAATACCGAAGGCTCGGGTCAGTTCGAACGTACACTTATTATTGCCGAGAATGGCGCATCCGTATCGTATTTGGAAGGATGTACTGCGCCACGATTTGATACAAATCAATTACATGCTGCGGTAGTTGAGTTGATTGCGCTCGATAATGCAGAAATAAAATACTCTACAGTTCAAAATTGGTATGCAGGTGATGAAAAGGGAGTTGGAGGAATCTATAACTTTGTGACCAAACGTGGTTTGGCTAAGGGGATTAACTCTCGTATTTCCTGGACCCAAGTTGAAACGGGCTCAGCAATTACCTGGAAATATCCATCGTGTATTTTGCGTGGTGAGAATTCGGTTGGTGAATTTTATTCGGTAGCGGTAACCAATAATTATCAACAAGCTGATACGGGAACTAAGATGATACATATTGGAAAAAATACGCGAAGCACGATCGTGAGCAAAGGAATCTCCGCCGGCCATTCAAATAGTAGTTATCGAGGATTGGTGAGGATAGCGCCCACTGCAGAAAATGCACGTAATTATTCACAATGCGACTCAATGCTCATCGGTGATCAGTGTGGCGCAAATACTTTTCCCTATATTCAAGTTCATAATAATAGCGCGGTCGTGGAGCATGAGGCTTCCACTTCTAAAATTGGAGAAGATCAGTTATTTTATTTTGCGCAGCGTGGGATAGGCGCTGAAGAAGCTGTGTCTATGATTATTAATGGTTTTTGTAAAGAAGTTTTTCAACAGTTACCAATGGAGTTTGCTGTAGAAGCGACTAAGTTACTTAGCTTCAAGCTTGAGGGAAGTGTAGGATGATTGATCAAAACAGTAAAGTACTACTCGAGGTTCATGATCTTCATGCAAAGGTCAACGATGTAGAAATACTAAAGGGAGTAAATCTTACGGTAAGATATGGAGAAATTCATGCCATTATGGGGCTGAATGGCTCTGGTAAGAGTACATTTGCCAAAATCTTAGCTGGGCATCCAGGCTATCAAGTTACATCGGGATCCGTTTCCTTCGATAACCAAGATTTGCTTTTACTTGAACCCGAGATTCGCTCTCGAAATGGAGTTTTTCTGGCTTTTCAGTATCCCATTGAAATACCGGGCGTTGCAAATAGTCAATTTTTAAGACTGGCGTATAACACGAATCAATCAAGTCGAGGTAAAGAGGAATTAGATCCACTTGAGTTTGATGATTTTGTTCGAGAAAAAATGCAACTATTGGAAATGAATGTTGATTTTCTTGATCGTAGCGTTAATGAGGGTTTTTCAGGCGGCGAAAAGAAACGCAATGAAATATTACAAATGGCACTATTGGAACCGAAACTTGCAATATTGGATGAAACAGATTCAGGTCTCGATATTGATGCATTGAGAATCGTAGCTTCAGGAGTGAACAAACTTGCTAATAAAGATAATGCGATTATTCTTGTAACCCATTATCAACGTTTGCTTGATTATATAGTGCCCGATTATGTTCATGTGATGGAATCAGGTCGTATTATCAAAACGAGTGGAAAAGAATTAGCGAAAGAACTTGAAGTACATGGATATGACTGGATAAAGACTGATCCGTCTGTAGAATCGGCCGAGTCAAGAATATGACCCTCATGACTTTGCCAAATAACGACTATATTAATAGTCTTGTCCAACGCTGGGGTGCTTACTCAGTTACAGAGAATATAGCGTGGTTAGATCAACTTCGCTCTGATGCACTGCATTGCGTCAACAGATTAAGAATGCCAACCTCTCATATGGAGACATGGCGTTTTACTGATATTTCTCCATTAACTAAGCTGTCTTTCCCTGAAGCATCGCTTTTTCCAAGAGATCAGTATGCTCAATTAGCGCGTTTCTTTTTAAGTGAATCAGAAAATCGCTTGGTATTTATCGATGGGCATTACGTAGCTGAGTTATCGCATATTGATTCTAGCGAGAGGATTATTCAAGGGAATTTATCTTCATTGATTCTTTCCCATAACCAACTTATTTCTTCATACCTAGGAAAGCTGGCTCAATTTGAGGATGATCTTTTTACGGCATTGAATACTGCATTTATGCAGGATTGCGCTTGTGTTATTTTGCCTCGGAACGTATCAGTAGCTAAGCCGATTCATTTATTGTTTATTTCAACACAAAGTGAAACCACGAGTTATCCCCGCTGTTTAGTTGTGGCTGAAACAGGAAGTCGTGCTTCGATTATCGAGGATTATATCGCCACGAATGAAAACGTTTATGTTACGCATTCAGTTGCAGAATTTTTTCTAGCTGATTCTGCCAGCGTTGATCATTATCGTATTCAGTGTGACAGTGATCAAGCATTCCACATTGCTAATCATGTTGTCCGTTTGTCAAAGTCGAGTTGTTACACGGGTATCAATATTACATTTGGTGCACAGATTTCACGCTTTAACCAGAGAATTGAACTAAGTGGAGAAGGTGCAGAGTGCAGTATCGAGGGTTTCACGCTGATTTCGGGCCATCAGCTTGCTGATACGCATACTTTTATCGATCATATAAAACCTCAAGGTAAAAGTCGGCAAGTTCATAAGTGTATCGCTGATGCCTCAGCCCACGGGGTATTTAATGGGGCGGTCATGGTTCGTCCCCATGCTCAGCAAACTGATTCTGCTCAAATGAGTAGAGGTTTATTGTTGACAGATAAAGCCCATATTGATGCCAAACCCCAACTTGAAATTTTTGCTGATAATGTCAAATGTTCTCACGGTGCCACGGTTGGTCAATTAAATAAGGAAGAGATTTTTTATTTACGAAGTCGAGGTATATCAGAATCAGTTGCACGTAATTTACTGACTTATGCTTTTGGTGGTGAAATTATTGACCATATCGCTGTACCTTCGCTTAAAACACGACTCGAAGAAACTGTACTATTAAGAACCCAATTCGCTTAACTAATGAGAGCTGCAGATATCATATTTCAAGCTGATAACGTTTCAGCAACGTTTATTCATCAATTCCGTGCAGATTTTCCAATTCTGAACTTGAAAATTGGCGATAAGCCTTTGGTTTATTTGGATAATGCAGCATCTAGTCAGATGCCTCAATTTGTCATTGATCGTCTCGTGCGGTATCAAACGACTCAACATGCAAATATTCATCGCGCAGTGCATTATCTTTCAGAAATTGCCACGCATGAATATGAAATGGCACGTCAAAAATTACAACATTTTATTAATGCAGGCGAAGCAAGAGAGGTCATTTTTACTAGTGGAACTACCGACGCAATTAATTTAGTGATGCATGGCTATGGTCGGAAGTTTATCCAAAAAGGAAATGAAATTATCCTGACACACCTTGAACATCACGCTAATATTGTGCCCTGGCAAATGTTGGCTGAAGAAAAAGGAGCCATCATCCGGGTAGTGCCCATCAATGATGCGGGGGAATTATTAGTAGAAGAATATGAGAAGCTATTTAATGAGAATACTCGCTTTGTTGCGCTGTCACATGTTTCTAATGCACTGGGTACGATTAATCCCATTAAAGAGATGATAGCTTTTGCCCATCAGCGTGGAGTGCCTGTATTAATCGATGGCGCGCAAGCTGCAGTGCATCTAGCCATTGATGTTCAGGCGCTCGATTGTGATTTCTATGTTTTTTCGGCACATAAGCTTTGTGGCCCAACTGGAATTGGTATTCTCTATGGGAAAGCGCACCAACTTGAGGCAATGCAGCCTTTTAAGGGGGGAGGAGATATGATTTCTTCTGTAACATTTGAAAAAACTACTTATAATGAGATTCCCTATAAATTTGAAGCAGGTACGCCACCGATTGCTGCAGCAATCGGATTTGGTGCTGCAATCGATTATTTATCAAATATCGGTTTGGATTCCATAGCGCGCTATGAACATGAACTGCTCACTTATACAACAGAGCGGATTAGCATGATTCCTGGCGTGAAGATCATTGGTAATTCGAGTTCAAAAGTAGCTGTTATTTCATTTACCATGGAAGGAATTCATCCTCATGATGTTGGAACGTTGCTCAATCAAGAAGGTATTGCCGTTCGTACAGGACATCATTGTGCCCAACCTATTATGCAACGGTTTAATATCCCAGCTACTTCGCGTGCTTCGTTTGCTTTCTACAATACCAAAGATGAAGCTGATGCATTAATCGAAGGGATTCAAACTGTAAAAAAGGTTTTTTTATCATGAGTTCGAAAACAATTTATCAAGAAGTCATCTTGGATCATAATCGCAAGCCACGGAATTATGGAAGCTTAGATCAACCTAGTCATCATGCAATTGGACACAATCCTTTATGTGGCGATCGCATTGACCTCGGTCTTGATATGACGAACAATCAGATTAATCAGATCGCTTTCCATGGTGAGTCGTGCGCGATCTGCAAGGCTTCTGCCTCTATGATGACAACTGCGGTTAAAGGTAAATCTCCTGAGGAAGCTGAGGTCCTCATTCAAGAATTTCGGAATATGGTAATGGGAACACTAAATTTGTCAGATCATCATCACCTCGGAAGGTTGGCTGTGTTTGAGGGTGTTCGTGATCTGCCCACAAGAGTGAAGTGTGCCATTTTACCTTGGCATACCTTACATGCTGCTCTTCATTCTGTTTCCAGCATTTCAACTGAAGCCAATGAAGAGGTATCACAAACTTCAGCGATATCAGTCTAGAAATTTTAGTTAGCTACACATTTATTGCAGAACTTTAATAGTAGAATGCCTAAAATTGCAGAAATTGAAGGAACACCTAATCCCAATGCACTTAAATTTGTGCTGAGAGAGCCTCTTACCTGGGGGATAAGTCGTTCATTTGATAGTGCCGAGCAAGCGAAAGATGATCCCCTTGCTTCCGCGCTATTCGATATTGATCACGTCACCAATGTTTTTTATGTTGATCGCTGGATAACGATTACTCAGGATGGAGAGGCAGATTGGCAAGACCTAGCGCGTGCCGTTGCAGATCCCATTCGAGCGGCGCCGGGAGCCACATCGCAGACTGCTGCAACGATCGCAGCAGCTGATGAGCTACTTGCTAACCTCAGCCCAGAAGATCAGCAACGACTCGAACGTATTAATATTCTATTGGATGAAGAGGTACGCCCTTTCTTGCAAAATGATGGGGGAGATCTCCATATCGTGGGTCTTGAAGGGAATACGCTGCGAATTCATTATCAAGGGGCATGCGGAACCTGTCCGAGTTCTATTTCTGGCACATTAAGAGGCATTGAGAATCTATTGAAGACAATAGAACCAAATATTGAGTTAATCTCTGCATAAGCTGAACAGCTTATGCTACCGATGGCTATTTTGAGTCTATCGGTAACTATCAGATAAATAAAGAATTCAGTATTTAATTCTTGTTTCATGAGACTTTGGTCAATTCATCCAAAATATTTGGATGCAAAAGGTTTGGTTGCACTTTGGCGAGAAGGTTTACTTGCGCAGAATGTTCTTTTGGGTAAAACAAAAGGCTATCAATATCACCCCCAATTAATTCGCTTCAAAAAAACGACAAACCCGCTGGGTGCTATTGCAACCTATCTAATCGCAATTGCTGATGAAGCTAATTTGAGGCGTTATGCGTTTGATAGTAGCAAAATTAATAACAACCGATTCTCAAAAAAGATCTCGGTTACGCAAGGACAAATTCAATACGAATTCACCCATCTAATGAGAAAGCTGAGCATTAGAGATCAAATTCGTTATCATACATTTTCTAATATTGATCAGATTGAGATACATTCTTCATTCATTATCACCAATGGTGATATAGAAAAATGGGAGATTGTTAAACCAAATTCATCCTTTCCTCAATAGATAGAGAAATTCTAATAGAAAGATCTGGTCGTGGATATATCTGAGTTATTCCAGAGGATTAATTCTATCTTCGCAAAAAATTAAATGAATCGTTTTGTAACAACACTATGTTTATTTATGTAATAAGTGTTGTTAGTTACATACACTTGTGACGGTTCTAAGAATTTTGTTAATTGACCTAAATTTTGGTTATGTGTAAAGTAAAACCCTCAGATGAGGTATGGTTATTAAGTTTTATATTGAAAAATACTGATAAATTCTAAAAGAAGAGGGAAGAATGAAACTTAATTTTAAAAAGAAAAATCAGATTATTTCTGCAGCAATAGGTAGCATGTTACTGATCGGTACTAATGCCAGTATGGTTCATGCAAATACGTCAACTAATCCGCTGAGTTTCCTAGATAAATATGGAATTAAATTAGGAGGATGGGTTCATGGGGGAGCAACATTTAATCCCTATATTACGGATGGTTTTAATGGCCCTGTTACTTTTGCAGATCAAGCGAATCGAGTTCAATTAAATCAATTTAATCTATTCTTAGAACGCGCAGTTGTTACGGAAGGAAAAAAATGGGATGTGGGTTTCCGTGCAGACTTCATGTTCGGTACGGATGCGATCTTTACTCAAGCCTATGGTAATCCTGCATTCGATGTTAATAATGGTAGAGCGCTGGATGATAGAGGAAACTGGGATCTCGATATCTGTTGTAAATCACTACGAACCTATGGCATTGCAATTCCACAAACTTATGCTGAGGTCTATGCACCGTTTGGCAATGGTTTAAATGTTAAGGTAGGGCATTTCTATACACCCATTGGATATGAGTCTGTTCCTGCTCCCAATAACTTCTTTTATACTCATGCATATACGATGCAATATGGTGAGCCTTTTACCCATACTGGTGTTCTAGGTAATTACCACATCGATAAAAATTTTACTGCAATGGCTGGTGCGATTGGTGGTAGTGGTACCGGTGGTTGGGACGGTAATTTCGATCGGCAAATGGGGAACTGGGGTGGAATTGGTGGTATTACTTGGGCAAGTGATGACAGAAAAACATCATTAAATATTAGCGGTACGGGCAGTACAGCTTCAACCCGTAACAGTAGTTTCTGGGGGATGTTTAGTATTGTGTTCAAGCATATGATCACTGACAAAACGCATTTCGTCTTGCAACATGACCATGGTTTTGCTGATAACGTCTTGTTGAATAATCTACACTATACAAATGTAAACAAAAATGCGGAGTGGTATGGTATTAACATGCATATGTATTACGATATTTCTCGAGAATTATCAATTGGTATAAGGGGTGAGTGGTTTAGAGACCGCGATGGTTTCCGAGTATTCTCACCAGGTCGGGTGGGCGCTGCAACTGATCACCTTGGAAGAAGCTACGCATTGGGTGGTGCAACTCAATTAGCTAGTAGTACACCGTCTGATTATTATGCTGTGACGTTAGGTTTAAACTGGAAACCTGCTCGGATGATGAATCTTGCAGATACCCGTTTAAAGAGACTCAATATTCGTCCAAACTTCCGCTATGACGTGGCTGACGCGCTTCATGGGACTTATCGACCTTTTGGTGGAAATAATGATCAAGTCGTTATGTCGCTTGATGCCGTATTGCCCTTCTAAATAACACCTTACATAAATAACTAGAATGCACCTGCGGGTGCATTTCTTTTATGACCTTTCTATTTAAATCTCACAGAATATCAGTAGATCAGAGCTGGGAAAGTTGATTGAGCAATTCTTTGATATCTTGTGGGAGTGATGATTCCCAGCTCATTGCTCGTTGAAGGGTAGGGTGTTCAAGGGTTAAGCGATAAGCGTGCAACGCTTGACGATGAAAACTATGAGTGGAATGCCCGACTTCTTTGGGAGGTTGTTTGGTACGATCTGTATAAACTGAATCGCCGATAAGTGGATGCCCAATGCTATGCATGTGGACTCGAATTTGATGTGTTCTCCCTGTATCAAGACTACATTGCAGTAATGTATATCCTTTAAACAGCGTTAATACTCGATAATGTGTACGAGCAGGTTTCCCCTTTGCTGTAATCGCCATTCGCGTGCGATGGATGGAGTGTCTTCCGATAGGTGCGTCAACCCAACCTTCCTGCTTAACTTCACCCCATACAATGGCTAAATATTCACGTTTCATGGTGCGTTGTTGTAACTGACGAACTAAGCTGGTTTGAGCTTCAATATTTTTTGCAATGACAAGCAAGCCGCTGGTATCTTTGTCGAGACGATGCACGATACCCGCTCTCGGTACATTGGCAAACTGGCTGGAATGATGCAACAGGGCGTTAAGCAATGTTCCTTGTTTATTACCATTGCCGGGGTGGACGACTAAACCAACGGGTTTATCGATAATTAAGATATCTTCATCTTCATAGACGATAGCTAATGGAATCGCTTCAGCTTGATCAGTTTGTTCATTAGAAGCGATTGGAGGAATGATCAGGATTGTTTCACTACCCCAAAGTTTTTGTTTGGCTGTAGTAGTCTGACCATTCACTGTGATGTGTTTTTCATTAATCCACGACTGCAAGCGACTTCGAGACCATTGCGGCAGCAGTTTTGCGAGTACCTGATCTAATCGAAGTCCTGCAACATCTTGGGGAACGATTAGCTCAATTGATATTCCTTTATTTTCAGAGGGCATGGTGAGGCCAGTCTTTGCGTTATAATTTAAAGATATTATTGCATCGATAGGATTTGTTATGGGGCGTAGTTTAATTTTGTTACTAACTATTTGGTTGTCAGCCTGTAGTTATTTCAAAGAAAAGGAAATGGATGATAGTCAATGGTCTCCTAATAAATTTTATACAGAAGCTAAAAATGAACTCTCAAATCAAAATTATGCAGCTGCAATTAAGTTATTTGAGGGGCTAGAAGCACGTTATCCCTACGGACGTTATGCGCAACAAGCACAGTTAGAAGTTGCCTATGCACATTATAAAGATCAGCAACAAGCTTCTGCCATCGCGGCAGCTGATCGATTTATTCAACTTTATCCACACCATCCAAACTTAGATTACGCCTATTACATCAAAGGGCTCGCTAATTTTCATGATGACCTGGGTATTCTTGGTTTCGTTACATCTCGGATTATTAAGCAAGATATGAGTGAGAGAGACTCTAAGGCCGCCCGAGAGTCATTTGATAATTTCAAAGAATTAGTTACTCGATTCCCTAAGAGTAAATATACGCCCGATGCACTCAAACGCATGTCCCATCTTGTCAATGTTGTAGCGAGGAGCGAAATTTATGTAGCACGTTATTACATGAAACGTAAGGCTTATGTGGCTGCAGTTCGGCGTGCACAGTTTGTCTTGGAAGAATATCCACAAACGCCTTCGACAGAAGAAGCGTTGTTCATCATGGCCAAGGCTTATGATAAGTTAGGACTGAATGATTTAAGAGAGGATGTTGAGCGTGTGATGCGTCGAAATTTCCCAGAAAGTGAGTATCTTTCCGATACTAACCCGCTGGGAAGGGAATCATGGTGGAAAATTTGGTAGCGTACCTGATTTAATGCAATTTTTTTAAGCAGGTGCCAGCATTGCAGAACCCGCCCACCCATCTTCGAGGCGAATCGCTAGCACATCGCATTGCGCATGATGAAGCACACCGCTCGCTGTTGACCCTAGTAATAACGCTAAACCATGCCGACCATGCGAACCAACGATGACCAGATCGACACTTTCTTGGCTCGCGATACGAATAATTTCAACTTCAGGTTTTCCCCAAACTAATTTCAAGGAATCAGAATGTATACCTAGCTGATCGCCGATATTTAGTAGTTTCTTCTTTTCACCTTCTAGCAATTCATTCATAGTATCGGTATCAAGTGGAATGATAGTTCCATAGGCAGTATCGGGCATTGGAATATTGTCTAGTACATGAATGATGCTTAGCTTCGCATTAAAAAGCGTGGCTAAACGTTCAGCTTTGAGTGTAACAAACTGATCTTGCTCGGAAAATTCAACTGCTAGCAGCATATGTTGGTAATCTGTCATCGTTAATTTCCTTAGATTATATGAATGCAATCAATGTTCTAGTTATTTTACGCGATCTATATCGGGTTAGAAAATCTGAAATAAATCGAGTATTGGCACACATAGAATACTCATGGAGAGACTATATGGAAACTAAACTAGTGGTTCAATTTATTGTAGAAGCCTCGACTGAATGGAAATGAAAAGTACAACAGTTGCTTATTGGGAAATTAAGCTTGTTGATATCGGTCTAAAATTGTATTGAGTACATCATATCCCGGTTTGAATTTTTTGTTGTTAATTGTATAGGAAATTGTTTTATGCCCTCACCGGCCAGTTCTAGTCGCGTTAATTCGATTAATAAAACAGGGGACAATCGCATTGATCCATTATTGTTTGGACAGCGTTGGTCAAGTCAGTCAATTTCATACAGTTTCCCATCGCAGAATTCTTCGTGGTCAACTGATTCTGCTACGGGTTATGGGCCACACAATGCGGGTGGTGAACCTTGGCGCCCATCCTTTCTGCCATTAAGCGAGTCGGATCGACCTTATTTCAAATTAGCGTTGCAGCAATGGGCAAACGTAGCCAATGTTCAGTTTAATCTTATCGCTGAATCCAGCGATTCGGTGGGTGATATTCGAGTTGCTTACAGCGAAATAGCCGATATGGGCGATGCAGAAGCATGGTCGTATTTGCCAACAGGAATAGCTGCTTCCGGGGATATTTGGATCAACAGCACCAGCGATAGTGCTAAAGTTGAATGGATACCAGGTGATTACGCTTTTTTAACGGTACTCCATGAAATTGGTCATTCCTTAGGGTTAGAACATCCCTTTGATGACCCGAGTTTCCCAGCAGCACTGGATACCATGTCTACGACCATAATGAGTTACTCGGCCTTACCTGGAAATCAAAATTCATTCTTTGATTTCTACCCAACAACACCGATGCCTCTCGATATTTGGGCAATTCAATATATCTATGGCGCAAACAATCACTATCATCAAGAAGACACGGTTTATCACTATGATGATACTAAAACATACCATGAAACTATCTGGGATAGTGGTGGTAATGACTGGATTAGCTATGCGGGTGGTAAAGAAATTGCGATTATCGACCTCCGAGAAGGTGAAGGATCTTATATTGGTAACAGCGTATTTGCATTTGATAGCGCTCAAAATCCCGATTTAGTGGAAAATATCTGGATTGCCTATAACGCGGTGATTGAAAATGCAACGGGTGGCGTTAATGATGATTTATTGATTGGCAATGATCATGATAATGTATTAATTGGTGGGGAAGGCGCTGATGATTTGATTGGCCGGAACGGTAATGATGTATTACAAGGAGAGGGAGGCATTGATACTGCGTTATACAATGGCCAACGCAATCAATACGCGATCAATAAAACTCAAGAAGGGTATTCACTGTCTGATTCAACCGGCGCGGAGGGATCAGACACGCTGATTGGTGTTGAACGTTTAGAATTTGGGGATATTGGTTTAGCACTGGATCTTGATGGAAATGCAGGCCAGGTTGCAAAATTATTAGGTGTAGTTTTTGGTGCTGGCGCGATTGATAATGATGTTTATGTTAATGCGGGGTTATCTCTGCTCGATACAGGCACGAGTTTAGAATCGCTAGCATCGCTGGCATTGGACGTGGCTGGTGTTCAAAACAATGACGCACTCGTTACTTTATTATGGCGTAATCTATTTGGGAGCGAGCCAACGCAGAACGAAAAGCTGCCCTATGTTGAGATGTTAGCTCAAGGTGAAATTACACAAGCAGCGTTAACCCAGATAGCTGCGAATACCTCAATTAACCAAGCCAATATTGGTTTAGTCGGTTTGACACAAGATGGGATTGAATTCGCGGTAGTGGCATGAGGTAATTGGACCTGTAGTTACAATTTTCTTGTTTTGGGAATCTATCCTGAGTCTATGCTTTGTAAGGGCAGCCTTTGAATCACAGGTTCTGGTAATAATTTATGACAGTAGCACTACTTCTTTTGAGGGTATTTCTTTACACTTTCTTGACACCTACCATGTTACTTTCCTGATTGTTAGTAGGTTACTGCGTATCTAGTACTTATAGCGATATACCAAAATTCTTTTTTTTATCAAAGCTAACAGGATATTAGTTATATGGCTTCATAAAATCACATATAAGATAAGGAGTTTGTATGTTCAAAAGAATAAATAAATTTGTGTTACTGGTAGTGATTGGATTGTTTTTGAGTAATCCAGTTGCTGCGGATAGAACCGTAGATGATTTTCAGGTGTGGGGAAGTATTACCGCACTTGGTAATTTTGGTTTCATTAATCCAGAGAGTCCCGAATTAAAAAAATTAAGATGGTGGATGGAAGGGCAAGGGCGCTTTGGTAATGATGCTACCCAATTTACGCAATCATTGGTTCGTCCTGGCGTCGGTTACGCGGTTACCGATAAAATGGTGGTGTGGGTAGGTTATGCATGGGCACCCACTGCTGAGCCATTGTCACAGGATACAGGTCATCCATACAATGAACATCGGATTTGGGAGCAAGTAACCTGGGCTGATAATTTTTGGTTTGGTCGATTATCTCTACGCAGCCGTTTTGAGCAACGATTTTTTGATCAAAGTGCACCACTTCCAGGTCATAATGATGTAGCGCATCGCTTCCGCCAATTGGTTAAATTGGCTGTTCCTTTGTCAGCAATTAATCCAGATTTAAGCTTTATTGTTCAAAGTGAGTTGTTTATTGCGATGACGACCATCGATAATAATGCTGGTTTTATCTCCCGTGGCCTCGATCAAAACCGGGGGTTTGTTGGATTGGGTTATAAAATCAATCAATATGCCAATGTTGAGTTGGGTTATATGAACCAATATATCAACAGACCGCATAGTGCCCGCCCAGATCAAATGATGCATAACTTAGTAGCAAGTCTGTTTTTGAATTTCTAAGTTTCCCATACGATGTCCAGTGTTACACATCGTATAATGCTTTAAGCAGCCGATTTTTTAGCTTATAAAAAATCGGCTTATTTTTTAACCTCGTCTATTTTATCGTAGAGAAATTAGATTGCCTCTGTGAATAGTCGTGTAAATGGTAGTGAAGTGCCCCCATATCCTTTTTTAACTTAAACCTGCAATGGAAATTGTGGATAAGATCAGATCACGTCTTTTTTGTGTGATATCGATCCATCTCAGCTAATTTTTCAAGTTTCTCGGATATTTTACTTTCTAATCCTCGCGTGGTTGGGTGATAAAAAGTAATGGGTGATAGTGTTTCTGGGAAATAATTTTCTCCTGCCGCATACGCTTCAGGCTCGTCATGAGGGTAGCGGTATTTCTTGCCATAACCCATTTCTTCCATTAATCGGGTCGGTGCGTTGCGAAGATGGAGTGGAACTTGATGGGAAATGTCATGTTCAATTGTTGATCGTGCTTTTTTATAGGCTAAATAAGCCGCATTACTTTTAGGAGCACACGCTAAATAAAGTACTGCTTGAGCTAATGCGAGCTCTCCTTCTGGGCTCCCTAATCGTTCATAAGCATGGCAAGCATCAAGCGCTATCGTTAGGGCGCGCGGGTCGGCCAATCCAATATCTTCTACTGCAGCTCGAATTAATCTTCGGGCGATATAGATTGGATCGACACCTCCATCGAGCATACGACACATCCAATACAATGCAGCATCCGGCGAAGAACCTCGGATTGATTTATGCAGTGCTGAGATTTGATCATAAAACGTATCTTTGCCTTTATCGAAATTACGCAGGCTCCGTGTTAAGGCTTTATGTACCTGATCGGCATCGATGGTATCGTAAGTTTCAGCTTCAGCAGCAATACTGAGCTGTTCGAGTAAATTGAGCAAACGTCTGGCATCGCCATCCGCGAATTGAATAATCAATTGTTTTGCTTCATCAGAAAAACTCAACGTATTTAGTATTGATCGATGTGTACGATCAAAAAGCTGCTGCAACTCCTCCTGAGATAAGGGGAACAGCGTATAAACCTGCGCGCGAGACAACAAAGCTCGATTGACCTCAAAGGATGGATTTTCAGTCGTTGCTCCAATGAAGGTAATTAAGCCTTGTTCAACATATGGTAGAAAGGCATCTTGTTGTGCTTTATTAAAACGATGAACTTCATCTACGAATAATACGGTGTGCCGTTCGGATTGCTGGTAAATATTTTTTGCACGGTCGATTGCTTCACGAATATCTTTCACACCTGCCAAAACAGCAGATATAGCGATAAATTCAGCATCAAATGCATGGGACATCAGGCGTGCTAAAGTGGTTTTGCCGCTACCGGGTGGACCCCAAAGTATCATCGAATGAGGTTTTCCTGTTTCAAACGCATTACGTAAGGGACTGCCAACACCTAGAAGGTGGGCTTGACCAATCACTTCTTCGAGCGATTGAGGTCGTAAACGTTCTGCTAACGGAGTGGATAGGGGTAGCTGAGAAGAAAAATCAAACTCAGTCACTGATTACATCAGCTCCACTGGGCGGTTTAAACTGAAACAGTTCAATAGCAAGGTTAGGATTGAAATGAATTTCACTAAAAACCAGTAGGGTAAATTGGCCAAAGTTGTCTCGAAGTATCATTTCTCGCAATTCACCTGTCTTTGTGAAACCCATCCGAATCAATTCAAAATTGGTTTCTTTATGTTTAGGTGTTGCCTCAAGCCAATCGATCTCATCTTCAACATTGATTTCAGTAAGATTAAAATCCTTTTCAATTGCGCTGCTACCTGCAAGTAGTGCAGCGGGACTATTGCCAATGGCGAGATCAAGTTGACGTACTGTTACTTGGTTGAGATCTTGGTCATAAAACCATACGCGGCTGCCGTCACCAACGATTAATTGTTGATAGGGTTTTTCATAGATCCATCGAAATTTACCCGGCCGTTGAAACATCATTGAACCACTTGCTTCTTGAACAACCTGAAAATTCTGGTCGAGTAATTTTTGATGAAAGGCTGCTTTAAATGTTTGTGTTTTTTGTATGAATTCTCTTAGATGCTCTACAGCAGAAGCTTGAGCTCCCAGAGGAAAAAGCGATACGATGAGTACGATTACAAACCGAACGATACTCCCCTTCATTATAGCGATGATGAATTTAATTTTATTATCCTCAATGGGTGTTGCTCAGTCACCGCGGTCGGGTACGAGCACTTCACGGTTTCCATTGCTTTGCATCGCAGAGACAAGGCCCGCTCGTTCCATATCTTCAACAAGACGAGCAGCGCGATTATAGCCAATACGAAGCTGGCGCTGAATCAATGAGATCGACGCCCGCCGCGACTTCAGAACGATTGCTACTGCTTCATCATACAACAAATCTGTTTCTCCTGTAGGTCGATTATTCTCATTGGGTTCTCCAGCATAGTCGCCTTCTTCATCGCTTGCTTTGAGAATAGCCTCAACATAGCGAGGTTCACCTTGTTGCTTGAGGTGTTCTACTACCTTGTGGACTTCATGATCTGCTACAAATGCACCATGAATACGCTGCGGATAACCACTTCCAGGTGGAAGATAGAGCATATCACCTTGACCTAGTAAAGCTTCTGCACCCATTTGATCTAAAATGGTGCGTGAATCAATTTTACTCGAAACTTGGAATGCGATTCGAGTTGGGATATTGGCTTTGATTAGGCCTGTAATGACGTCAACGGAGGGTCGCTGTGTGGCGAGTAATAAATGAATGCCGGCTGCACGGGCTTTTTGAGCCAGCCTCGCAATGAGTTTCTCAACTTTTTTACCCATAACCATCATCAAATCAGCCAATTCATCAATTACAACTACAATCATTGGCATTTCTTCAAGCTGTGTCGTATCATCTGACCCGATGTGGGTGGGTGCTACAAGCGGTTGACCCGCTTTTTGCGCTTCTTGAATTTTCTGATTATACCCAGCGAGATTGCGGACGCCTAGTGAAGACATTAGCTTGTAGCGCCGTTCCATTTCTGCTACGGACCAATTTAATGCGTTGGCAGCATCACGCATATCGGTTACCACCGGTGTAAGTAGATGTGGAATACCTTCATATACGGAAAGCTCAAGCATTTTAGGATCAACAAGAATCAATCTTACTTGTTCTGGCGCAGCTTTATAGAGCAAACTTAAAATAATCGCATTGATGGCAACGGATTTACCTGAGCCGGTTGTGCCAGCAACTAGCGCATGCGGCATTTTACCTAAGTCAGAGACAATGGGTCGACCACTGATATCTTTACCGAGCGCAATAGTCAAAGGAGAAACCATATCAGCATAAGCCCGCGAGCTGAGAATTTCATGTAAGCGTACGACTTGTCGTTTAGGATTGGGAATCTCTAATCCCATGGTCGTTTTACCAGGAATTGTTTCTACAACACGGATGCTCGCTACTGAAAGTGCACGCGCTAAATCTTTAACTAAGTTAATGATTTGATTTCCTTTTACGCCAGTCGCTGGTTCGATCTCATAACGAGTAATGACAGGGCCAGGATGAGCAGAGACGACTTTAACTTCAACACCAAATTCTTGTAGCCTTCGCTCGATCAACCGTGAAGTAAACTCCAAGGTTTCATTCGACAAGAGTTCTACATCAACTTTGGGTTCATCCAATAAGTATAAGGGAGGAAGACTAGAGTCCGGGAGTTCCGAAAATAATGGTGCCTGCTTTTCTTTAAGAATGCGAGAAGATTTTGGAATCGATGTATCGGGTATTTCAATTTTGAGGGGAGGATGTGTCGATAAATCTTTTTTTAAATCATCAACATGCTCGCTTCGTTGCAATGAAGATAGTTTGCCTGCCCGACGATCTAACCATGTTAACCATGATTGCCACAAGGTAACGCAAGATAATTCAATTGTTTCGCCTATTTTCTCAGCCATTCGTACCCAGGAAATTCCTGAGAACAGGCTAAATCCAATTGCAAATAAAATAAAAAAGCTTAATGAAGCACCAGTCACTCCCAATAATCGCGAGAAAGTTTGGCTAATCGTTTCTCCTAATATTCCACCGGGTGCCAATGGAAGTACGATATTTAATGTATTAAACCGAAGCGCTTCAATCCCGCTACTTGCCACCAACAAAGTAACAAAGCCGATCAACGATATGATTAAAGAACGTGGATCGAATAAACTTACGATGTCTATGCGTCGGTAACTCCAAATAATTGCTGCGATAAATAAAGCAACTAACCACCAAGCTGAAGCACCAAATAGATAAAGCAATAAATCGGATAACCATGCACCAGCTTTGCCGCCTGTATTAGTTATTTGATTAATATTTTCACTATGAGACCAACCTGGATCAGCTTGATTAAAGGTTAACAGTATGAGTACAAGGTACAACGCTACCGCGCCTAGCACTAAGCAGCCCGCTTCACGTAATAATTTAGCTAATTTGGGAGGCAGAGGATTATTGCTTGATTTCCTCGCCATCGATTTGTTGGCAACACCCATGTGAATTCCTGGGAAAGGTAAGCAGTGACCTGCAGATTATATCACTGCTACTTTATTATCATCACAATCACAGACGGTCAAATGTGATAGCAGGACACTCCATAGTGATCGCAAAGTACAGGGTATTCGCGAACTAACTAATCTTACTTTGATGATTTTTCCTTACGCGCTTTCTCAATCAATGCATCGAGAACAAGAATGGTATCACGCGGTAATCCGCTCATTTTACCGCTAGTTAGGTATTTCCCCTCGACAACGAGTGCAGGTACACCGGTCAATTTATATTGCTTTGTCATTTGAGATGCGCGATTGACCATGTTCTGAACAGAAAAGGAATTGTAGGCGTTAACAAATTCTTTCCGATCAACGCCTTGCTTTTCGATCCATTCAAATAGCGTTGATTCTTTTGCTAGATCAATTTTTTTAGCATGAATCGCATCATAGATTTTATCGTGTAGATCTTTCGAAATACCTAATGCTTCCATGGCATAGAATGTCTTAGCAGCAACTGACCAGTTTGCGCGAAAAATTGCTGGAACATAACGGAATTTTACGTCTTTAGGAGCATTTTTACGCCATTGATCGATATGCGGATGCAAATCATAGCAATGCGGGCACCCGTACCAGAAGAATTCGATGACTTCGATACTGCGGGCATCATCAGTCGGTTGTGGCGTTGAAAGAACAGTATAGTCTTTGCCTTCAGCAATATCAGCAAAAGCCACCGAGGCACCTACGCTGCTTACACAGCCAATCAAAAGCAAGATAAAAAGTTTAGTTAATTTTTTCATATCATCACAAATGGCGAAAGGGAATGTAAAAAATCATTTTAGAATAAAAGATCCATCAAGGCATACTACTTGTCGGTAACCTAATTATATTTGATTCAATTTGATTTTCCTGTAGGGAAGCCCGAATCTGGTCAATTTCATGGATATCCGAAAAAGGCCCCATACGAACGCGATACCAGGTGCCTTTATCCGAAGACTCAGTCGATTGAATGGCAGCCATCATACCTAGAAACGCAAGCTCTGCTTTTACTTTCTCAGCTTCTTTTGCACTCTTAAAGGAACCAATCTGCAAGAAAAAACTGTTAGTTGCACGTTGAACGTTATCGGTTTCAGGGGAGGTTTGGGCTACTTCTTTAGAATTTGAGAGACTTCCGGCATTAGGTTCATCGATTCCAGGTAGTATCTTATAAAAATCAAAGCGCGATTTACTTTCTTCTATCACATTACTGCTATTAACGGCACTTTTTTCTGTCTGAGTGGGTTTGGATAAAAGTTCTTCTTTAGGTCGACTTGCTGTTTTGTCTTCAGTTAGAAAAGGACTAGGTGCTTGATTAATATAGAGCCATACACCGATTGCGCTGATTAAACCAAGTGCATAGCCAATAAATATACCAAGAATAAGCGAACCACCACCTTTTGATGATGTTCCTCTCCTTGATTTATAATCTCTACTCATAAAATTCTATAAAATTACAGTTACATTTCGTTGGGCGCTGATACACCTAATAAGTCTAACCCGTTAGCAATAACTTGCTGAATTGCAACAATTAATGCCATTCTTGCTAGCTTAAGTTCCTGTTCCGGTACGAGAAAACGCGTTGAATTATAATAGCTATGAAACGCGCCTGCCAGATCTTTAAGGTAGAAAGCAAGAAAGTGGGGAGCCCGTTCTTTTGCTGCAGCCTCAAGTGTATCAGGATAATCAATTAATTTCTGTATCAAAGCAAATTCTTCCTCATTACTTAACCAATTAGTTGGGGCATTGGAAAGTGTCGAGATTTCCTCACCCCATTGTGTAATAACGCTATTTATTCGAGCATGAGCATATTGCACATAATAAACTGGATTATCGTTCGATTGCGATTTTGCGAGATCCAAATCAAAATCTAAATGCTGATCACTTTTCCGCAACACATAAAAGAATCGCGCTGCATCATTTCCGACTTCCTTACGCAATTCCCTTAGGGTGACAAATTCTCCTGAGCGAGTTGACATGGAAGCTTTTTTGCCGTCTCGATAAAGTACGGCGAATTGCACTAATGCAATTTCCAGTTTTTTGGGGTCGAGGGATAATGCCTGCATTGCTCCCTTGACTCGTGGTATATAACCATGGTGATCTGCACCCCAGACATTAATAATATGAGAAAATCCGCGTTCAAATTTATTGAGATGATAGGCGATATCTGAAGCAAAATAAGTATACTGCCCATTCTCCCGTTGGATTACACGATCTTTTTCATCACCAAATCGAGTTGAACGAAACCAAAGTGCACCATCCTGCTGATAAGTCATGTGATTTTTCTCGAGCGTAGTAATCGCTTTTGTGATCAACCCATTATCAAAGAGTGACTGCTCAGAAAACCAAGTATCAAATTCAACACCAAACTCCATTAAATCATTGCGGCAATCACCGAGCTGCTCAGTCAAAACAAACTGATGGATATAGGAGTAATCTTCACTGAGAATTTCTTTTGCGGCCTGAATCAATTTATCCAACTGCTCATCTTCATTCGATTCCGATGATGCGTCGATTGGGGTAGCAAGCGGTATTAATGCCTGTGATTGATGTACGTAGCGATCGCCATGCGCTTCTTTTATCATCTTGGCCATATCGATGACATACTCGCCCTGGTAGGCATTCCCAGGAAATGGAATTGATACGCCACAAAGCACAAGATAGCGTAACCAGGTTGATAACGTAAGAATATCCATCTGCCTTCCCGCATCATTTACATAGTACTCACGGGTTACTGAATAGCCATTCGCACGTAGAATATTTGCAAGGCTAGCGCCATATGCAGCCCCTCTTCCATGACCAACATGTAAAGGTCCTGTGGGATTCGCTGAAACAAATTCAACTTGTATCTGTTTTCCTTTCCCAACATCAGTAGCGCCAAAAAGATCGCCTTGCTGCAATACTTGTAATAAAAATTGTTGTTTTGCGGATTGTTTGAGAAATAAATTGATAAAACCATTGCCTGCAACTTCTGCTTTTTCTAAAAAAGGGGAATCTGGAAGGAACTGAAGCAGTGACTGGGCGATTTCCTTAGGGCTCTTATGCAAGAAACGAGCTAATTGCAAAGCAATATTGCTGGAATAATCGCCATGTTCTACTTGTTTAGGGCGAGCCAGTTCTATAAAAATTTCACAATTGGGAGATAATATTTTCTCAGTTGCTTGATAGAGTAATTCAGTGAAATGAACTTTAAAATTATTTTGTTTAAGGGCAGTCATAAGCAAAAGAGATTTAAGTGAAACGTAAATTATATCGAGGTTGGGATGATTTCATGCGAGTGATTTATTTGAACTATCCTTTGTAACGAGATATTTTTTAAAAAACACGTTATTAGGTACTTCGCATAGATTACCAGCCATTACATTACCTATACTTAACTCGACAGTAATGTGATTTACATCGCTTGCAAGTATATAATAGTGCACATTAAATAATCGGTTAAGAAAAATTAAGGGTTGTAATAATGGATAATAAGCAAATAAATCAAGCAAAAAGTGAGGATGAGACCGATCTCTTAAATCACTGTGTCCAATACGCTAAAGTAATTTTGAATGAGCAACTGGCTCGGATTAAAAGTAAAAAATATGACTTTGCGCCTGAATTTAAATTCATGACAATCCAACTCTATCTTGTCGGGGTGATGTGGCAATTTTATGAAAAACAGCAACAGATGCCCCCTGAAATAGCTCGCGAGAAAGCTTTTTTGACACTTCATTCGATGATGATCAGTGATGGGGCAAAACCTAAACGTGCTGATAAACAAATTGCCTTTATTAAGGAAATGTCAAAACTTAAAGATGGTGATGAGGCCTTGGCTATCCATATTGGATACGAGTCTAAGCCAGATGATGAGAGTTTATCCGAAGTTTTTGATCACTATATTGATGAGCCTCGAGTTTCAGGTGCATTATGGCGATCCTATGATCGAGGTAAAAAAATTATTTTATTGGGCGGATTATTTGTTGGGATGGTGGCCGTATGGTTTGTCACAATTTTTATTCCAGAAAGTAGTGAACTTACTATTTTAGCGACTGGCTTGGTGGCAGCGTGTTTATTTATCTTGCCCACCTTTCTAATTGGTCTACTAATCTATCGCAACAAAGTTAAACAAGGTGAACGTTCTTAACAGAATGTTGTAATACTTTCTACGTTGCCGTTGCAGTGTTAAAAACAGACTCGAAATGCCTCATATATTATATAAGCGCTACGCTTTTTCAGCTGTTTTGCCTTGCTCTACTTCCTCAGAAGCATTTTTCAACGACTTGTTAAAGACAGTGGGTGAAGGTTGTCTTAAAAAATTATGAGTGCATTGATTATCGATGGTAAAGCAGTTGCCTATAAAGTTCGCAATACACTCAAGCAACGTACCGAGAAGCTTGTCCAATTAGGGATCCAACCTGGGCTGGCAGTCATCTTGGTCGGTGATAATCCGGCATCCAGTATTTATGTGCGTAATAAGGCGAAAGCGTGTAAAGAAACAGGAATTCATTCTGAGGTTTATCAATTTTCTGGTGATACATCACAAATGACCGTGCTTGAGCATATTCATGCATTAAATGATAATCCCAAGATACATGGTATTTTGATCCAACTTCCATTACCCTCACATTTTGATACGCAGAGAATTATCGCGTCGATTGCGATCGAGAAAGATGTAGATGGATTTCATCCCTGTAATATCGGTGCGTTATCGACTGGTAATGCACGATTCTATCCTTGCACACCCTATGGCGTGATGACCTTATTGAATGAATTTAATTTAACCATCGAAGGACAACATGCAGTCGTCGTGGGGAGGAGTAATATTGTTGGCAAGCCAATGGCCTATATGTTGCTAGAGAAGGGAGCAACCGTTACAATTTGCACATCTAAAACGCAAAACTTATCCCAATTTACTCAGAGTGCTAATATATTAGTGGTTGCAACCGGAAGACCGCAAATGATCAGCGCAGAGATGGTCCGTCCGGGATCGGTTATCATCGACGTAGGAATCAACCGCTTAAGCGATGGCCATCTTTGTGGCGATGTTGATTTTGCTTCCGTTAAAGAAAAAGCGGGCTATATTACTCCTGTCCCTGGGGGTGTCGGCCCCATGACCATTACCATGTTATTAAGTAACACGATCGAAGCTGCCGAGCGCGTTCAATCTGCTAACTAAAATCAAGGATGTTGCTTATCCTTCAATTGAACATTACAGTTACTCAATATGAACTCACACGATATTGATCCACAAGAAACGCAAGAGTGGCTTGATGCCCTTGAATCGGTTCTCATCAATGAAGGACCGGAGCGGGCGCATTATTTATTGGAGCGCTTAGTTGAGAAAGCGCGGCGCTCGGGTGCTTACCTGCCTTACAGTGCCAATACCGCTTATATCAATACTATCCCATCAGGAAAAGAAGAACGCTCACCCGGTGATCACGCAATCGAGCATCGAATTCGCTCCTATGTGCGGTGGAATGCGGTGGCTATGGTACTGCGCGCAAATCGAAATACCAATGTTGGGGGGCACATTGCGAGTTTTGCATCAGCAGCCACGCTATATGATGTTGGCTATAATCATTTTTGGCATGCACCAAGTAGTCAGCATGGGGGAGATTTAATCTATGCTCAAGGTCATTCATCCCCGGGAATTTATGCTTATGCCTTTCTAATGGGAAAGTTATCAACCCAGCAGCTCGATAACTTTCGTCAAGAAACAGGTGGAAACGGTCTTTCGTCCTACCCTCATCCATGGTTGATGCCTGATTTCTGGCAATTTCCTACGGTATCGATGGGACTCGGCCCTCTCATGGCCATTTACCAAGCGCGCTTTATGAAATATCTTGGGAGCCGAAATTTAGTTGACACAGTTGGGCGTAAGGTTTGGGCTTTTATGGGTGACGGTGAGATGGATGAACCAGAGTCACTCGGGGCCATCACACTCGCATCACGTGAAAATCTCGATAATTTGATTTTTGTCATTAATTGTAATCTCCAGCGGTTAGATGGTCCCGTTAGGGGGAATGGCAAGATCATCCAGGAACTCGAAGCTGCATTTAGGGGCGCTGGCTGGAATGTCATTAAGGTTATCTGGGGCTCTTACTGGGACCCCTTGCTAGCTAAGGATACCAAAGGCTTACTACAACAACGGATGATGGAATGCGTTGATGGTGAGTATCAAACATTTAAAGCGAGAGATGGCGCCTATGTCAGAAAACATTTTTTTGGGAAATATCCTGAGTTACTCGAAATGGTAGCTAATATGTCCGACGATGATATTTGGCGGTTAAATCGTGGCGGGCATGATCCGCACAAGGTATATACCGCTTATGCTGCTGCGGTCAAACATCAAGGTCAACCTACCGTTATTCTGGCAAAAACGATTAAAGGCTATGGGATGGGTGAATCGGGTGAAGCGCAAAATATAACACACCAGCAGAAGAAGATGGGAACAATTTCCTTGAGAGCCTTTCGTGATCGATTTGGTTTGCCAGTTCCGGATGAAAAAATTGATGAAATTCCGTATCTGCAATTTAATGAAGATTCAGAAGAATTTCACTATATGAAGTCCCACCGTGAGGCGTTGGGTGGATTTCCCCATCATCGCCGTCGTAAAGCGCAGCCCTTAAATATTCCTGCTTTGACCGCCTTCGAGACATTGTTAAAAGCGAGTGGAGAAGGTCATGAATCTTCAACTACCATGGCTTTTGTGCGCATTCTGAACATTCTTGTTAAAGATAAAAATATAGGGAAACATGTGGTGCCGATTGTTGCTGATGAATCTCGGACCTTTGGTATGGAAGGTATGTTCAGACAATTGGGAATTTGGTCTTCGGTGGGTCAGCTTTACACCCCGCAGGACGCAGATCAGCTCATGTATTATAAGGAAGACAAGCATGGGCAAATTTTGCAAGAAGGCATTAACGAAGCAGGTGCTTTATCATCGTGGATTGCTGCGGCAACTGCTTATAGTACGCATGGTATACAAATGGTTCCTTTCTTTATTTTTTATTCGATGTTTGGCTTTCAACGTGTGGGTGATTTGATTTGGGCTGCAGGTGATTTACGGTGTCGCGGTTTTCTGATTGGCGCTACGGCTGGGCGTACGACACTAAATGGTGAAGGATTGCAGCATGAAGATGGCCATAGTCACTTGGCAGCTTCTACTATCCCTAATTGCGTTTCATACGATCCTACGTTTGCCTATGAACTGACTGTTATTGTTCAAGATGGAATGCGCCGCATGTATTACGAGCAAGAAGATATCTTCTACTACATCACGGTTATGAATGAGAATTATGCCCAGCCTGATTTACCCAAGGGGGTTGATCAAGATATTTTGAAAGGCATGTATTTGCTGCAAGACCGAAGTCATCAGCATAAAGAAAAAATGATTCCCCTACAACTTCTCGGGTCAGGAGCAATACTGCGTGAAGTCATTGCTGCTGCTGAGATTCTTCAAAACAACTATGGGGTTGCTGCGGATGTATGGAGTGTAACGAGTTTTAATCAACTTCGGCGAGAAGCGCTAAGTATTTCTCGTTGGAACATGCTTCATCCTACCAAGCCAGCTAAAACATCACATATCGAAAATTGTTTAAAAAATAGACATGGGCCGGTAGTTGCTGCAACAGATTATATGAAGTTATATGCAGATCAAATTCGTGCTTTTATGCCGGGGCGCTATAGCGTGTTGGGTACGGATGGATTTGGTCGATCTGATACACGGGAGAAGCTTAGACATTTTTTTGAAGTAGATCGGTACTATATTACCGTTGCTGCGCTTAAAATTTTGTCAGAGGAAGGAAAAATACCCGTTAAATTGGTATCTCAAGCGATCAAAACGTTGGGCATTGATCCTGAAAAACCGGAGCCTATTACACAATAAATGATGTATAGCAATATTATTTGTGACGGTCTTTTTATCACTACAGTAGGGCTGGATTAAACTAAGGAACGTACGTGGGACAAGTAAAGAAAGTATTAGTCCCTGATATTGGGGATTTTAAAGAGGTTCCGGTCATTGAAGTGTTGATTCGTGTGGGTGATCATTTGTCCATTGATGATGCCTTGATTACACTGGAGTCAGATAAAGCCTCAATCGAGGTACCTTCTCCTTATGCCGGAATTGTTAATGCAATACATGTGAAAGTGGGTGATAAGGTTTCTGAAGGTGCTGAAATCATCACTATGGAACTATCCGAAGTGGAGGAAAGAAGCAGTACTTTCACTCAGACTGAAGTAGTGAGTGATTCGCCCACTGCGAGTAATCCAAAGCAGAGCATCTCTAAGGAAATACCTGTTGCAGCAGTTGAACAATCTGAAAGTAAAGCACTCGCGCAGCAACAATCGCAGTCTTCTAGCAGGCCATGGAATGCTAATTTAGATATTACACCCCATGCAGGTCCTTCAGTACGTCGCTTTGCGAGAGAGCTAGGAGTCGATTTAGCTCGCGTGGTGGGGAGTGGGCCTAAGCATCGAATTCTTAAAGAAGATATCCTCGCTTATGTCAAGCATCAATTATCAAAGCCGACAAACTCAGGAGAGCGCGGTTACTTAGATCTTTTACCGTGGCCACACGTTGATTTTGCAAAATTCGGCCCCATCGAACTAAAAACATTAAGTCGCATTAAGCAACTGTCGGGAGCGAACTTACACCGGAACTGGGTCATGATTCCCCATGTTACTCAGTTTGATGAAGCGGATATTACCGAGCTAGAGTCACTCCGAAAAGAACATAATGGATCCCAGGCGGCAAATGGAACTAAGTTAACGATCTTAGCTTTCTTGATAAAAGCGACCACGGCAGCCTTAAAAAAATTCCCTGAGTTTAATGCATCACTTGATAACAGCAATGGTGAAGCAAATTTAATATTGAAGCGGTATTATCATTTGGGATTCGCAGTCGATACGCCGAATGGGCTTGTTGTTCCGGTCATTCGCGATGCTGATCAGAAAGGCGTTATCACTATCGCCGAAGAACTTGGAAAACTTTCAGCCCTAGCTAGGGATGGAAAACTAAAACCAACGGATATGCAAGGTGCGAGCTTTACGATATCAAGTCTTGGTGGCATCGGTGGCACGGCGTTTACACCGATTATTAATGCTCCGGAAGTTGCTATTTTAGGCGTTTCTAAAGCCAGCTTGAAACCGGTTTATCGCAATGGAGAATTTGTACCTCGATTAGTCGTTCCTCTTTCGCTATCCTACGATCATCGAGTCATTGATGGTGCATCGGCAGCGCGCTTTACCTCGCATTTGTCGAATATTCTTGCAGACATGCGGCTTGCACTTTTTTGAGTGATTTGCAGATCGATCAGCCATCAACCGCTGGCTTTCCTGTCTACAATACCTTAGTGAAAACCGCATACAGTTTGATTGGCATATATGGAGGCACCTTTGATCCTATTCATTATGGTCATTTAAGGATTGCTGAAGAGCTTGTAGAAAATTTGCAGCTCGATGAATTGCACTTTCTACCCGCCGGACAACCTCGACTTCGGGATCAACCGCTTGCCTCCCGACATCAGCGTTCTGTCATGCTCACCAAAGCAATTAAAAATAATTCAAAATTTAGATTAGATGTACGAGAGGTGAGGGAGTCGGGTGAGACTTATAGTGTAGAGACCTTGAAAAAATTGAATCAAGAATATGCTGAGCGGCGAATTGCCTTTTGTTTTATCGTAGGTGCTGATGCTTTTATTAAACTACCAAACTGGTACCATTGGTGTGATTTATTTGATCTTTGTCATTTGATCGTGGTTAATCGACCCGGTTTCGACCTGATTCATAAACAAGCTGACCTTCCTCACACGCTCGCTAGGGAGTGCCGGGATCGGTGGATCGATCAAGTGGAATTATTGAAGCAGAAGGCATCAGGTTTTATCTATTGCGCAACTACGACACCATCTGCTATTTCAGCGACGGTTATTCGTCATGCTATCCTAACCGGAAAGAGCATACGTTATCTACTACCGGATAGCGTAATAAACTATATCTATCGCTATCATGTGTATCCTGGAGAGAAATGAACACCAATCAATTAATCAAAATTACGCTTGAAGCACTTGAAGACATAAAAGCTAACGAAATTACCGTGCTTGAGGCCGAAAAAAATGTTTCACTATTTGACTATATCGTTGTTGCGAGCGCAACATCATCCCGGCAAGCCAATGCCATCGCAAATCATATTCGAGAAAAAGTTAAATCAGCGGGTGGGGCAGTATATGGTATCGAAGGGGAGCGGACCGGAGAATGGTTATTAGTCAATTTGGGTGATGTAATTGTCCATATCATGCTGCCTACAACACGTGCTTATTATAATTTAGAGGCGTTATGGTCAGAGTCAGCACGCTACCAATCTCATCCTTGACCTTAACATGAAGTTCAATGTGCTGGCGGTAGGGAATAAAATGCCGGACTGGATAGAATCAGGGTTTATGGAATACCGTAAACGCATGCCGAAGGAATTGTCAATCGAATTGATTGAAATTAAACAAGTTAAAGATAAAAATCGTGAGCAATCGCTTATAGCAGAATATGAGCGCATTGAAAAAGTACTACCAACTGCTAGCTTTATCATTGTCATGGATGAACAAGGAAAACAATTATCGACTCAAGATCTCGCAGCTTCTTTGATAAATTGGATGAATCTGGGTAAAGATATTACCTTTATCATAGGCGGTGCAGATGGGTTGCATCCGGCGATCAAGCAAAAAGCAGATCAAATTTTATCCCTTTCGCGTATGACCTTTCCCCATGGTTTAGTCAGAGTACTATTGGCTGAACAATTATATCGTGCAATGACTATCCTCAAGCATCATCCCTATCATCGTGCATAGGTAACGTGTTTCGGCGATAATCACGGTAATATTGGAATTATTTTTTGCCCATAGCACTGAGTTAAAAATTATGATCTATAGTGAAAATCAGATATATCTGGCTTCTCGTAGTCCCCGAAGACGAGAATTACTCAAACAAATCGGTATAAAGCATAGTGTATTATTGATGCGTGAAACGATGGATCGCTCTGTTGATATTGATGAAACACCCGATACAGGAGAATCTCCAGCGGACTACGTCTACCGGATGGTGCATACCAAAGCCGATGCCAGCTGGGAAAGATTAATTCAGCGTAAATTGCCTATCTTGCCGATCCTGGTTGCCGATACCATTGTCGCGCTTGATGGCTGTATACTCGGTAAACCCAGAGATACAGCCCATGCGGAAGAAATGCTTTTATCGCTTTCAGGTAGAACGCACCAAGTACTAACAGCGATTGCGTTGAGCATGCAAAGAGAGGTTAAACATCGGTTATCCATTACAACAGTGCGCTTTCGCGACATTGGCAAACGAGAGATTCAAACTTGTATCAAAGGGGGAGAAAGCTACGACAAAGCAGGAGCCTACGCAATTCAAGGGTTGGCGGCCGCTTTTATCGTAGACATTTATGGTAGCTATAGTGGGGTGGTCGGCTTACCCTTATTTGAAACAGCTCAACTGCTTGAAGAGTCAGGGATAGCGCTTTTTTCTTAGACGATACTTTTATTGTTTCGATCGCTTTAGCATGAATAGTGAAATTCTCATCAATATGACCCCGCAAGAGACGCGTGTCGCTGTCATCGAACAGGGGGTGGTCCAAGAACTACATATCGAAAGAACCAGTAGCCGTGGCATTGTGGGAAATATCTATAATGGTCGTGTGAGTCGAGTATTACCGGGAATGCAATCGGCTTTCATTGATATTGGCCTAGAGCGAGCTGCTTTTCTACATGTTGCGGATATCAAAGAATTTGGATCAAATACCGATACTGACAAACCGATAGAACGCTTACTGTTCGAAGGTACTAGTATCTTAGTGCAAGTAATCAAGGATGCGATTGGCACCAAGGGCGCCCGCCTCTCAACCCAAATTAGCATCGCTGGTCGCCTGCTCGTTTATCTACCCTATGAATCCCATATTGGTATCTCTCAGCGTATTGAAGATAATGCAGAGCGTGAATCCTTGCGAGAAAAGCTGCAGCGGGTTCTACCCCCAGAAGATAAGGGAGGGTATATTATCCGAACGATGGCAGAAGCGGCCAGTGAATCCGATTTGCGCGCAGACATCGAATATTTGCATAAGCTTTGGTACGATATTCAAAATAAATCCTTATCAGCGAGTTCTCCGGCATTGCTCTATCAAGACCTCGATCTAAGCCACCGAGTACTCAGAGATTTTCTGGATGAATCGATAACAGGCATAATCGTTGATTCGAGGGAGACACATCAAAAATTAAAAATATTCGCTCAAAATTTTATGAGCAATGTCACCGATAAGATCGACCATTACACCGGTGAACGTCCTTTGTTCGATTTATATGGTGTTGAGGACGAAATTGAGAAATCGCTGTCACGGCGCGTTAATCTGAAATCGGGTGGCTACGTTATTATCGATCAGACTGAAGCCTTAACAACCATGGATGTTAATACTGGTGGGTTTATTGGGGTTCGTAATTTTGATGATACGATTTTTAAGACCAACCTTGAAGCCGCCCAAGTGATTGCACGCCAACTCCGCCTTAGAAATTTGGGCGGAATTATTATTATTGATTTCATCGATATGGAAGACCAGGAACATCGAAACGCCGTGCTCGTTGAATTCAATAAAGCGCTGATGAAAGACCGTACACGCATGACAGTTAATGGGTTTACCGCGCTCGGACTAGTTGAGATGACACGTAAACGAACGCGAGAAAGCCTCGCGCACATCCTTTGTGAACCCTGTCCTACCTGCCAGGGCCGGGGTGAGATCCGAACGGCACAAACCATCTGTTACGAAATTTTGCGGGAGCTACTCAGAGAATCGCGGCAATTTAATGCCAACGAATACAGAATCCTTGCTTCACAACCGGTGATCGATTTATTTTTGGACGAAGAATCGCAAAGCCTAGCGCAGTTAGGCGATTTTATCGCAAAACCGATTAGCCTGCAGGTAGAAGCATCCTATACACAAGAACAATATGATGTCATCTTGATTTAGGAATGAATGCGAGAGCGACAGGAATGAGGTGTGTTGTCAAATATGGGATTCATGAGATTAAGCGTGAGAAGATTTGCCCTAGGATCGCTGTTTAAATTCAATAGGTGTACTAGCGCAGACTAAATTGTGTCTGGCTCTATTCGCTATAGTTTGTAGCGTCTAGCTGATCAACCAAGATCGCAATCGTGCTAGATATCAAGTTGTATGTGTTAATGCAAGACCCGACCCTCATCTTTCTTGGAATCGCTCTATCTTTACTCGATTTTATGAAGTCAGCTGTTTTGCAAAAGTCCCCGTAGGTAAATGATTTCTAGCAGATGCCCAACGTTAATTGTCGTTGGCCATAGGAATTGACGAAAGCCTTAGTCCTTTCGCATCTGCTCTTTGAAGTGGAGACAGCCATCACACAGAACTTGCCCCTCAAATTCTGCGTTGGCAATTACCTCTGGATAGCATGCGAGGGGAATTGGGGTCGCACACAGTTCGCATGCGATTTTCATTTCAGGTGCGATGAAACGCGAAAATACTTCCTTCTGTTTTGCGGAAAGACTGTCTAGGTTCCCATCTGCGATAACTTTCTTTGCTATTCCGACAGACGCGGGGTTTGTAATTCGCTCATCGTCGATAAGCATCTGCAATGCCGCTCTTATCGCATCTTGTTCCTCTTGAAACTCCATAAAGCGTTTGGTTAGTGACATGGTCTTTTCCTCCAGTTTGAAATCGGTACAGCTAGCAATTCGCCTTAACAGTTTTTTGACGCCCAACGCGGAGCTAAGGGGCGGCCTCAAACGGCGCGTAAAATGCGAAGCATGCCCTGGTTGGGGACATCCAGCGAACGAAGTGAGCGTTCCATGAGCGACTTGTTAGGCTTCACTTTTGGACAACATCTGAAATTTTTTGTACAAGCGCTACTACGGAGATAGGGATTCCCAATATTGGAACCAAATGAAATATTGCCGGGTACCCACTCACATATTGTGCCAGCCACGCATTCAAGATCGGGCGTAACATAAATAAATATGCCTCTAAACTATTTTCAGTTTAATCTGGGTGTGACTCAAACAGGCATTGAGAAGTCGGGAAGGTAGTTCTGTTTCCCACTCACGTCGATTAAAGCGATAGCAAAATTCATTGAGGTATTC
>WBZN01000446.1_pt1 | contig 33156 bp, 27 predicted proteins | sample 5204281 | NCBI WGS metagenome assembly WBZN01 (sample SAMN12344347, study PRJNA552823) | activated sludge metagenome | biome: Activated sludge suspended growth; feature: Nitrification reactor; material: Wastewater; isolation source: activated sludge from nitrification reactor of wastewater... | reverse complement strand
CACGGCCGCCGCCTGAAGACCCTCCGTGGCCTTACCCCTGACGAATACGTCGCACGCATATGGACAGAAGACCCCGGCCGATTCAAAATCGATCCGTACCGCCACTCCTCGGGACTAAACACCTAGAACCAAATCCCAAGACCCAGCTTAGCAAGACCGAGCTTCACAAGACACGGATCACGTCCCTCGGCCAAAATCGAAGCCGGAGAGAGGCCGTTCCCGGTTATCCTCCAGGCGAATCCTACGGCGCGCTCGCCGCGCAGCCCCGAAGGCGTGAGGGTCCCCCGCGATGGCAGCGTGAGGCGTGGGCGCCGCAAGTTGCGCTCGCGTCGCGTACGCGTGAGGCTCCTGCTCCAGAGATTGTCCTGAACAAAAAGCTGGAGCACCGAAAGCCGCAGCCCTTTCAGCGGCGAAGCGCCCGGATATTGATTCAAAAATTCCACGCTTTGACAGGCGCCGCCCGGATCGCTCCGCCCAAGGTCGGCCACCCGCCACTCGCGTCCGAGGCTCGAGTCTCGCTCCGCCGGCGGCCTGCCGCCCTGCCTTAGACGCCCTGCCTTAGAATCGCCGCCCTATTTGCGTCTTGTTAACCATCAAGATGCTATGAAAGCGCCAACTCAGAAGGTGCGGCGGCGCTTTCACGCCCATGCGTTTGCATCCGCGCTTCGGCCGCGATGCGCCCTCGGCCGCGAGTCTTTGGTCCGTTTTCCGCGCCGCGGCGAAGCGCTCGATGCCAGAACGCTCCGAGCGGAACCATTGCAGGACGATTTGAAAAAGGCGGAGATTTGAAGTGACGATAGAATTGCTTGGCGCGGCGCGTCCCGCAAGGCGGGCGGCGGCGGTCGCCGCATTGCTGACCGGATTTTGGCTGTCTCCGAGCTGCCAGGCGCTGGCGGGCGGCTCGTTCGGCGATCAAGCCGAGTGGGCGCAGCGCTATGACGCCGATCCTCGGCTGGCGGTCACGCGCTCCAACACGCCGGTGCTTTCGCCGCAGACGGCCGCGGCCACAGAGCAGGCGATCGAAACCTATCAGAAGATTGTCGCCGCGGGCGGCTGGGAGCCGGTTCCCGCGACGCGCGTGCTGAAGATTGGCGTCAACGGACCGGCCGTCGTCGCCCTGCGCAAGCGGCTCGTCGCGTCGGGCGATCTCGACGCCTCGGCCGGCGCTTCGCCGGTCTTCGACTCCTTCGTCGAGGCGGGGGTCAAGCATTTCCAGGCGCGCCACGGGCTGCTCGAGACTGGCGTCGTCTCGAAAGAGACCTTCGCCGCGATGAACGTCCCGGCGGCTTTCAGGCTGCATCAGCTCGAAATCAATCTGGTCCGGCTGCGCTCCTATTCGGGCAATCTCGGCGAGCGTTTCGTCATGGCGAATATTCCCGCCATGGCGGTCGAAACGGTCGAGAACGGGACGGTCGCGACGCACCACGCCGCAGGCGTCGGCAAGATCGACCGCCAGTCGCCTGTCATGATGACCAAGGCGATCGACATCAACTTCAATCCTTACTGGACGGTGCCGGCCTCGATCATCCGCAAGGATCTGATCCCGCGCATGCAGAAGAACCCAAATTATCTGACCGAGCACAAGATCCGGATCTTCAACAAGGACAATCAGGAAGTCCAGCCGAGCCAGATCGACTGGAATACGCTCGACGCCACGAATTACCGCTACCGGCAGGACCCCGGCGGAGACATCAATTCGCTCGGCGTCGTGCGCATCAACATCAACAATCCTTATGGCGTCTACATGCACGACACGCCGGAGAAGGGCGTGTTCGGCGACGATTTCCGCTTTGTGTCCTCCGGCTGCATCCGTGTCCAGAACGTGCGCGATTATGTGACCTGGCTTCTGAAGGACACCCCGGGCTGGGACCGCGAACATATCGACGAAGCCATCCGCTCGGGCGAGCGGCTCGACGCCAAGATCGCGATCCCCGTTCCGGTCTACTGGGTCTATGTCACGGCCTGGGGCACGCCGGACGGCATGGTTCAATTCCGCGAGGATATCTACCAGCGGGATGGTTTTGGACCCGTCGCCGCCAATGCGGCTCCTGCGCCGCTACAGCAGGCGATCGCGCCCGGCGCCGAGCGCTCCGCCAGCGCAAAGCCTCTGGAGCCGGTCAATGACGAAGAGCAATAGCCTTATCCGACCTTGTCGCGGCGGACCCGCAACGCGATCCGCCCTAAGCCTCTAAATCCGTCTCTCTCAAGAAGCGAGAGCGCTGCGGGAATCAGCGCTTCGTCGGCGCCCTCGGGCCCGTTCCGGCGAGCGCGGGCTCTGGCCTTTGATCCCGCCCCGTCCCGTCATCCAAGATCGCGCGGATTACTGACGGGGCGCGGGCGTCGCCCCGTCGGGCGAAGGGGCGGCCGGCGCGACGGGGGGCGCAGGGGCGGCGCGTTCAGTCCGGCTCACCCAAAAATGATAGATGAACGCCGCCGCGAGCAGCGCCGCGACGGCGGGGAAAATATAGCGATTGACGCCAGCGGTATCCTCGCCGCGTCTGTCCGGGCGCTCGGCCGTTTCCGCCCGGCGGAACATTCCGGTGTTTGCGGCTCTGACAGGCGTCGGCGCGGGCGCAGTGGGCGCCGGCGCGGCCGCAGCAGGCGCGGCGCCGCCGGGAACGCCGGAGAGGAACGCGGAGATCGCCGTCGGGGCGCTGATGGGGATTGCGCCGCCGGAGGTCAGCAAGCCGACCAGCTTCGGCGCGACATAGGCGAGAGCGGCGGTCGTGACCCCGGCGTCGAGCCCGGCCTTTTGGGCGAGTTCGGCGATCGCCTGTCCGCCGAAGGCCTGCGCGGCGCCCTGCGGTCCGAGCGGCGGGTTATCGGATTTGCCGATCCAGGAGGACGCAAGATCGCCGAGCCCCGCCGCCTTGAAGCGATCGAGAAAACCCTTGAGCCCCTCGGAATCGCTGAAGATCAGCTGCAGGAGGCCCTGCACGAGAGAACGCGCCTCAGGTCCGAGGGCCAGCCTGCTTCCGACGTTTTCGACGAGCTCCTCGATTGGCGACATGTTCGTTGCTCCTTGATCGATCGACGCGGGCGAGTATCCTTTTTCCTATGGCTACGCCAGGATACGGCGGCGCGGAGCCGCCCGGACGCTCTCGAAGGCGGCTGCAAGCCATTGACGACAGGCCGGTGTCTGGAAATGAAGCCTACGAGTCCGCGCTTGTCAATTTGGCCTAACTCATGACGCAGACGCAACTCCTTGACGCGGCGCGAGTAGCGGCCGGATGTCACGTTCGGGAACGACGGCGACAAGGAAACTTTGGCTCCGGCCAAATAAATCCAAGATCCGCTCGGCTTCCTTCGCCGGGGACGCCATGATATCGCGTGCATTTGATGGTGCGCCGCGCTATGGCGTATGGTCGCCCGCAGACGTCCTGCAAACTGACGATTTTCCGTTTCTAATGAGGAGCTCGCAAATGAGCCAAGTCCATGCCGAAAAGGGAGGCACCGCTTCCAATTCCTTCTTCACCGCGCGCCTCAAGGACGCCGATCCGGAAATCGCAGACGCGGTCCGGCTGGAGCTTGGGCGCCAGCAGCATGAAATCGAGCTGATCGCATCCGAGAATATCGTCTCGAAGGCTGTGCTTGAGGCTCAGGGCTCGATCCTCACCAACAAATACGCCGAGGGCTACCCGGGCCGGCGCTATTATGGCGGCTGCCAGTTCGTCGACATGGCCGAAACCCTCGCAATCGAACGGGTCACCCGGCTGTTCGATTGCAAGTTCGCCAATGTCCAGCCAAATTCGGGCAGTCAGGCCAATCAGGCGGTGTTTCTCGCCCTGATGCAGCCGGGCGATCGCTTCATGGGGCTTGATCTTGCCGCCGGCGGCCATTTGACGCATGGATCGCCGGTCAATCTGTCCGGCCGCTGGTTCAAGCCGATCCCCTATGGCGTGCGCCGCGACGACCACCGCATCGACATGGAGCAGGTCGCGCGCCTTGCCGAAGAGCACAAGCCGAAGCTCATCATCGCCGGCGGCTCGGGTTATCCGCGCCACTGGGATTTCGAGGGCTTCCGCAAGATCTGCGATTCGGTCGGCGCTTATTTCTTCGTCGACATGGCGCATTTCGCCGGCCTCGTCGCGGGCGGGGCGCATCCCTCGCCTTTGCCGCACGCGCATGTCGTATCCTCGACGACGCACAAGACCCTACGCGGTCCGCGCGGCGGCCTCATCCTCACCAATGACGCCGACCTTGCCAAGAAGATCAATTCGGCGGTCTTCCCCGGCCTGCAGGGCGGCCCGCTGATGCATGTCATCGCGGCAAAGGCGGTCGCCTTCGGCGAGGCCTTGCAGCCTGATTTCAAGCTCTATGCGCGGCAGGTGGTCGATAATGCGCGAGTGCTGGCCACGACCATCAAGGACGCCGGCTTCGATCTCGCCTCGGGCGGCACCGACAACCATCTGATGCTCGTCGATCTGCGGCCGAAGAAGCTGACGGGCAAGGCGGCGGAAGCCGCGCTCGGCCGCGCCTCGATCACCTGCAACAAGAATGGCGTGCCCTTCGATACGGCAAGCCCGATGGTCACGTCGGGCATCAGGCTTGGCGCTCCGGCCGCGACCTCGCGTGGCTTCGGCGTCGCCGAGTTCAAGAAGGTTGGCGAAATGATCGTCGAGACGCTCGAAGGCCTCGCCGCTAATGGCGATGCGGCCAATGCGGCGGTCGAGACCAAGATCAAGGAGACCGTTCACGAACTGACGGGACGTTTCCCCATCTACTGAGAGGGAAAGCCTGTTCTTATTGTGTCGGCCTCGATGGCCTTCATGATTTTGGACCGTTTCTGTCCAGGATCATCGCGATCCAGAGCACTTTCCGACGCCATGGCGGCGGAAAATGCTCTGGCTGTTTGTTCCAATGCATTTTCTTCGCGCGAAGCCGTAGCTACTTCGCTTGAGAATGCTCCAGAAGGGCGGCGCCGCGATGCGGTGTCCTTATTGCGGCAGTCTTGAAACACAGGTGAAGGACTCGCGCCCGACGGACGACGCCTCCGCCATCAGGCGGCGGCGCGTCTGCCCGGATTGCGGCGGCCGATTCACGACTTTCGAACGCGTGCAGCTACGCGAACTGACGGTGCTCAAGAAATCCGGACGGCGCGCGCCCTTCGAACGCGACAAGCTTATGCGCTCGCTCGAAATCGCCTTGCGCAAGCGTCCGGTTGAACCCGAACGCGTCGAGCGCATGGTGAACGGCATCGTGCGCCAGCTCGAAAGCCAGGGCGAAAGCGAAATCCCAAGCGAGCAGATCGGCGAACTGGTCATGGAGGGGTTGCGGGCGCTGGACAGCGTCGCCTATGTTCGCTTCGCCTCGGTCTACCGGAATTTCCGCGAGGCGCGCGATTTCCACGCCCTGATCGACGAACTCGCCGGCGACGATGCGCCGGCCGAAGCCGGCGTCGAGGAGGAGCAGGCCGCGAGCGCGCCGAAAGCGATTGCGCCGGCGAAAAGCCGCGCGCTGAATCGAGCCTGATCGGCCAGCATGATCGATGATGACGAGCGCTTCATGGGCGCGGCGATCGCGCTTGCGCGGCGCGGCCTCGGCCTCGCCGCGCCTAATCCCGCCGTAGGATCGCTCATCGTCAGGGAAGGCGTCATCATTGGCCGCGGCTGGACAAAGCCGGGCGGGCGCCCTCATGCCGAGACGGAAGCCTTGCGCGAAGCAGGCGCGCGGGCCGCCGGAGCGACGCTCTATGTCACGCTCGAGCCCTGCAGCCATCACGGCCAAACCGCGCCCTGCGCCGAGGCGATCGTCAACGCGGGCGTCGCCCGCGTCGTCTCGGCGATCGGCGATCCCGATCCCCGCGTCGCCGGGCGCGGCCATCAGCTGCTGCGCGAAGCCGGGATTGACCTGCGCCTGGAGGTCTGCGCGGAGCCGGCGCTGCGCGCCAATCTCGGCCATATGCTTCGCGTCCGAAACCGACGGCCCATGGTCACCCTGAAGCTCGCGCTCACGGCGGATGGCTTCGCCGGCGGCCTCAGCGGTAAGCCGCGCTTGCTCATCAGCGCCGCCGCCGCCAATGGCTATGTCCATATACAGCGCGCGATGCACGACGCCGTGATGGTTGGCGTCGGTACGGCGCTCGTCGACGATCCGCTCCTGACCGTGCGTCTTGCGGGCCTCGAAAAACGCAAGCCGCTGCGGGTCGTGCTCGACAGCGATTTGCGGCTTTCGCCGCAAATGCGGCTGGCGCAGACGGCGTCGGATCATCCAACTCTCGTCATCGCCGGCGAGAACGCTTCCGTGAGGGCGGAGGCGCGTCTTGCAGCGGCAGACATCAAAGTAGCGCGCGTGCGCCGCGACGAGCGGGGCCGGGTCGATCTCGGCGCCGGGCTCGCGCTGCTCGCCGAGCGCGGGGTGACGCGCGTCCTCTGCGAGGGAGGGCCGACGCTCGCCGACGCACTGATCGCGCAAGAGTTGGCCGACGAGATCATTCTTCTGACGAGCGCAACGGCCTTGGCGCGGCCCGGAATTCCGGGGCTCAACGCCGAAAGCCTGAAAGCGCTCGCCGATCCGGCGCGCTATAAGAGCGCCGAGTCTCGAAGGATCGGGGCGGATAGCCTCGTCCGAAGCGCAAGGATCCTATGATGTTCACAGGCCTCGTCAGCGACGTCGGCGAAATCGCAAGCGTCGACGTCCGCGGCGCTTTGCGGCGCGTGCGCATCGCCTGCTCCTATCCTTCGGAGTCGATCGTGCTCGGCGCTTCGATCGCCTGCGGCGGCCCGTGCCTCACGGTCGTCGATTCGGGCGCGGCGGCCGGGCAGAGCTGGTTCGAGGTCGACGTCGCGGCGGAGACGCTGGCGCGCACGACGGCTGCAAGCTGGACCAAGGGCGATAAAATCAATCTCGAACGATCGCTGAAGATCGGCGACGAGCTTGGCGGCCATATCGTCACCGGTCATATCGACGGCGTCGCGGTCATTGTTTCGATCGACGACTTTGACGGCATGAAGCGTTTTCTAATCCGCGCGCCGCATGAGTTGTCGCGCTTCATCGCGGAAAAAGGATCGATCGCGCTCGACGGCACGTCGCTGACGGTGAATGGCGTCGCAGGCGACGATTTCTCCGTGCTGCTGATTCCACACACGCTGAAGGTCACGAGCTGGGGCTCGAAGAGCGCCGGCGACGTCGTCAATCTCGAGGTCGATCTGATGGCGCGCTATGCAGCTCGGCTCAGCGAAACGGTGCAAGAGAGCGCGGCGCGAATCGGAGCGCCTGCCCACAGCGCGTTCCGACGCGATTTCTGATTCTTTTTGACGCCCACTCGACGAGGCTCCGGATCAGTTGTCCGCGAGCGCCGCCGCGATAATTTCCTTGCAGCGCAAGAGCCGCGCATATTCCGCCGCATCGACGAGGATTTGCTCGCGTCCCCGCTCGCCCGCTCCCGCAGAGGCCGCGGCTCCAGCCTTGCGCAGCGTCGCCTCGAGTTTTGCGATGCGCGCATTGGCGATTTCGAGGTGGAGCTGCGTATGGCCGATGATTTTCGCGCCGGCTGACGCCTCAGCGCTTGCGGGCTTGACGCACCTTTTATCGGCAGGCCTCTCCTTCTTGCCGAAATCATATTCAATGATCATGGCTTCTCCTGTTGAGCGCGGAGATTTTCGCCTCGTCATGGGGCGTCACAGCCGCCGCCGAACATCAAGAATGGCTTGGTCCGCGCCATCGTGCAAGTCGCTTTTGCAAAGGAACGCGCGGCGGCCCCGGCTCGAATCAATCGCGCGGACGGCTCTAAATCAGGGGTGTTTGTGGTCGGGCTCCGCCGCGCCGATCGGCTCGACGGCAAAATCGACGGCGACGGTTCCGGCCTTCTCGAAGGTGAGGCTGCCAGGAAATTTTTCCCCTTGCCTGAGGGGGCCTTGCAGTTCCTCGAACATCAGATGATAGGAGCCGGGCTTCAGCGCGACCTCGCCATTGGCCGGGATCTCGAGGCCGTCTTTCAGTTCGCGCATGGTCATGACGCCGCCCGCCGTCGACATCTGATGGACGCCAACTCGGCCCGCGACCTCGACGGCGACGGAGACGAGCCGGTCCGGCGCCGCTCCATGATTTTTGATGATCAAATAACCGCCGGCCACTTTGGCGCCGGAGGGCGTCGCGCGCGACCAGGGGTGGATGATTTCGAGCGCGCCGAGCCTGTATTCGTCGGCGAAGACTCCCAGCGCAAAGAACGGCAAAAGAGACGCGATGGCGGCGCAGGCGAATGAGCGGCGGATGAGCTTCAACACGGAACGTCTCCATTGGGAGGGCGCGCCGGCCGCGGAAACGTGGGGCAGACGGTCATGCCCGCACGGCGCGCAACAGCCGCGCCGCCGCCTCCATTTCGGCAAAGCGACGTCCCCGCCGGGCCAGCGCCTCGGAGTCGGCGCCCCACAGACTCATTTCGTAATCCTCGTCGACATGCGCCGCGGCCCAGGCCTCCTCGACAGTCAAGGCCTCGCGAGCGACGGCGAGCGCCAGCAGGGCCGATCCCGTCAGCGTCGTCATTACATGCAGCGCCGCGAGGGCGAAGGGACCCGAGGCGCCTTCGTCAGCGATCTGCGCCACGGCCTCGGCGAGGGCGCGGCGGGCCGCCTCCGGCTGCTCGACGAAACTCACTCCCTCGACGCAGATCATCCTCGCGCCGAGGCTTTCGCGTATGAAATCGAGCACAGGGTCCCAGCTTTCGGCCTGCGCCCGCGTCAACGCTTCCGGGCCGCTGGCGCGATAGCAGAGAAGATCGGAGCCGCCATATCGGACGATGTCGGCGCTCGTCGCCTCCATCTCGCGCGCGACGCCGTCGATCGCCGAATTGACGATGCGCGTCAAAGGCATGGAGCCAGGGTCGATGATCTCCTGCTGGCGCGCCCATTCGTCGGCGAGCTCCTGCGCCGCGGCCAGCGTCGGCGCGGCGAGCGGGTTCCGCGCCGGGGTTTTGGCCGGGCGCCCGTCCAACGTGAGCGCGAAGGCGCCGTCGCGCGCTTCAGCGGAGGCTTCCTTATAAAAGCGTTTCGGCAGGGGTTTCTGCAGGTCGCGACGCGCCATCTCGACCGGATCGACGGCGGCGATCTCGCCAGGCTCCCGCAGGAGATCGTCGCGGAGGTTCCTCAGTTGCGGCTTGTCGTCGGCGCCCATGTCGATGACATGCCGCAGTTTCAAGAAAACCGCAATGATCCGCGCCGATTCCGCGCCGGCGAGAAGCGTTTGGGCGAACCCGCTTTCTATGATCCCGTTTGACGCGCGTCCGCCTCTTTCATGGCGAGCCGCAGCAGTTCGTCGAAATCGGCGACAATGCGTTCAGCGCCCGCCGCCAGAAGCTCGGAAGGGTCATGATAGCCCCAGGCGACGCCTATCGGGTGAACGCCCGCTGCGCGCGCCATCTTGATGTCAAAGGTGGCGTCGCCGACCATATAGGTCTCGCCCGGCGCGGCGCCGGTCTCGGCCATGGCCGCGAGAATCATGTCCGGCGCTGGCTTCGATGGATGATCGTCTGCCGTTTGAACGGTCGCGAAGCAATCGTTCCAGCCGGTCCGCTCAAAGAGATGAGCGACGCCGCGGCGCGCCTTTCCGGTCGCAATTCCAAGGGCGACCGCCTCGGCGGCGGCGAACGCCTCCACCGCCTCCCGCGCGCCGGCAAACAGCGGCTCCTCGAAGCCGGCCTCAGCCCGCATTCGGGTCCAGGCGTCCCGATAGGCGGCGGACAGACTTTCGATGGGGCCGTCCGGTCCGGCCAGCACGGCGAAGGCTTCGCGTAGCGAAAGTCCGACGATCGACAGGGCGGCCTTACGGCCGGGCGGCGGGATCTGATGGGCCAGGAACGCCCGCCGCTGCGCTTCGAGAATGAGATCTCCGCTATCGACCAGCGTGCCGTCCACATCGAAGATAACAAGTTTCATCCGATGGTCTCTTCGCACGCTGCAGGTCGGGCCGCCGGTCTCCACTTCGCCCGACTTTGATTGGACAATTGGCGCGGAATTTGCCGACGTTCAACGCAGAACGCCAGGCGTGAAGCCTGCCAGATTGAAATCCTGGGGGAGGGTTTCGGAGAGATCATGCGCGCACCAAACGAGATCGATTTCTGGCGCGGCTTCGCTCTTCTGACGATCTTCATCAATCATATTCCGGGCATCTATTTCGAGCGGCTGACCTATCGCAACATCTCCCTGTCCGACTCGGCCGAACTTTTCGTCTTCCTGGCCGGCTGGGCTCTGCGCAAGCTCGTCGACGGCCCCGTTGCGAGCTTTACGCCCGGCGCGCTCGTCTTCCGGCTCGAGGGCCGGGCGCTCAACGTCTATGTGGCGCAGACAGTGATCACGGAGATTGCGATCGCGCTCCTCGCCGCGGCCTCGCTCATCTACGACGCGCCGTTCATGACCGATTGGCACAACGCCTCGGCGGTTTTCAACGACCCCGTCCGGGCGCATGTCGGATTGGTCGTGCTGACGCATCAGCTCGGCTATTTCAACATTCTGCCGCTTTACGTTCTCCTGATGTTCATAGCTCCCGCGATCGCCGTCATGCATCGCTTCGCGCCGCGGCTGCTCGTCCCGGCCTCTTTCGCGATCTACGCCTTCGCGCTCGTGTCCGGCGTCAATCTGCCGACCTGGCCGGTGGAAGGCTTCTGGTTCTTCAATCCTCTGTCGTGGCAGTTCATCTATGTCCTTGGCTTCGTCCTCGCCGGCGAGGACGGACTTGGCGCCTTTGCGCGGCGCCATCGCGGCGTCCTGCATCTCCTCGCCGCGCCGATTATTCTCGTCGGCGCCATTCTCGCCTTGAAGAGCTTTTCGCCGAGTCCGATCGCCGTCCCCGGGCCGAAGCTCGTTTTCATGTTCGACAAAACTTTTCTCTCGCCGGCGCGGCTCATTCACAGCCTTGCGCTCACGGCGCTCTTCGCCGGCGCCTATGCAACTCTGGCGCGATTTCTTCCTGCGCCGTCGAGGTACCTCTCCATGCTCGGCCGCAATTCGCTGAATGTTTTTTGCGCGGCGTCCTTGCTCAGCCTCATTTGCCAGATCTTTCGCTTCGTCTATGGGGCGCATATTGCAACGGATGCATTGATCGTTATCTTCGGCATGGCAATGATGGGCGTTGTCGCATGGGCTTCGGAATGGCGCGCAAGAATACCGGCGGAGTCGGGAAAAAAAGCGCGCTCGCCTTGACGATCGGCCTTTGCGCCGTTTTCGCCGGCAAAGCCCAGAACGCGCCTTCTGACATCGCGCCGGCGCCTCCGCCCGTCGTCGCGCCGCCGCTCAGCCCCTCCTGCGACGTGCCGGCGGCCGACATCGCCGTTCCGACGGCGCTGCCGATTTTTTCCGCCGCCCTGCAGAAGCGGCAGACCGTCAAGATCCTCGCGATCGGCTCTTCCTCGACGGCCGGAACGGGCTCATCGGCTTCGAGCAAATCCTACCCTTCCCAGCTCGAGGGCATTCTCGAACATGCCTTGAAACGCGCCGACGTCGTCATCGTCAATCGCGGCCTGCCGGGCGAGGTCGCCGAAAGCACGGCCGAGCGTATCAGAAACGAAGTCGCGCTCGAAAAGCCGGACCTCGTGCTATGGCAGCTTGGCACAAATGACGCGCTCGCCCGCGTGTCGCCGGCGGATTTCGAGAGCATTGTCGTCTCCACTGTCGAATGGCTGAAGCAGAATCAAATCGACGTCGTTCTCGTCGGCCTGCAATATGCGCCGCGCCTTATCCGCGACCAAAATTACGCGGCGATCCGCGACACGCTGCGCTTCATCGCCGTGAAGGAAAATGTTCTCTATGTGAGCCGCTACGACGCCATGCGCTTCATCGCGCAGACGCGCGCCAATCTGCAGTTGATGTCGAGGGACAATTTCCATTTGAACGACCTCGGCTATCAATGCATGGCCGAGCATGTCGCTCATGCGGTCATCGTCAGCCTGTTCATGAAGCGCGTGCGCCCGACGACGAATTGAAGCGCTGTCCTGAAGCCTTTTATATTGCGTCGATCATGCCTCGCCGCCGATTCTCGCCCAAAGCTCGGGCGAGGGCGCAAAAACCTTCGACGCCGATCTCCTCCGCGCGCGCCGTCGGCTCTATGGCGGCTTCCGCCAGCAGCGCAGCGGCGTCGCCGAGCGATCGCAACGATTGGCGCAGCATCTTGCGGCGCTGCCCGAAGGCCGCCTGCGTGACGGCTGCGAGCAGCCTCGCCTCGCAGGGCAGGGGAGACGCGCGGGGGCGAAGCTCGACGACGCTCGACGTCACCTTCGGCGGCGGCGTGAAGGCCGACGGCGAGACGTCGAACAGGATGCGCGTTTCGCAGCGCCAGTTGCAGAGCACGGCGAGGCGTCCATAGGCCGCGCGCTGCGCCGGCGCGGCGACCATACGTTCGGCGACTTCACGCTGGAACATCAAGGTGAGCCGGTCGAACCACGGCGGCCAGGCGTCGACCTCGAGCCAGCCGGTCAGCAAGGCCGTGGCGACATTATAGGGCAAATTGGCGCAGATCCGCGCCGGGCGCGCGGCGCCGACGAGCGCGCCTGGATCGATCGCGAGCGCGTCGCCAGCGACGATTTCGAGGCGGCCGGGATAATGCGCTGCGATCTCGGAGAGCGCCGCGAGACAGCGCTCGTCGCGTTCAATGGCGATCACCTTGCGCGCGCCTTCGGCAAGAAGCGCTCGCGTCAAGCCGCCGGGGCCTGGGCCGATCTCGACGATCGTCGCTTCTTCGAGAGGGCCGGCGGCGCGGGCGATGCGCGCGGTGAGATTGAGATCGAAGAGAAAGTTCTGCCCCAGCGCCTTTCTGGCTTCGAGCCCATGTGCGGCGACGACCTCGCGCAGCGGCGGCAGGCCGTCCGCGCGTGCGCTCACGCTCCGGCCTCGCGCGAGACGCGGGCGAGGCGTCCGGCGAGCCGCAACGCCTCGATGAGACTCGTCGGATCGGCGACGCCACGGCCGGCGATGCCGAAAGCGGTTCCGTGGTCTGGCGACGTGCGGATGAAGGGCAGTCCGAGCGTCACATTGACGGCATGGGAGAAGGCGAGCGTCTTGATCGGAATCAGCGCCTGGTCGTGATACATGGCGATGACGACGTCATAGGTCTTGCGGGCGGCTTCGTGGAACAGCGTGTCGGCCGGATGCGGGCCGCTGACCTCGACACCCGCGGCCCTGAGTTCGGCAAGCGCGGGAGCGATGATCTCGATCTCCTCGCGTCCCATCGCGCCGCCTTCGCCGGCGTGCGGATTGAGCCCGGTGAACGCCAGCCTCGGCCGCGCGACGCCGAAGCGCCGCTCGAAATCGCGCGCGACGACGAGGCCCGTGTGGACCAGGAGCTCCGCCGTCAGGCGTTTCGGCGCGTCCTTCAACGCAATGTGAATCGTTGCCGGAACGACGGCGAGCTCCGGCGACCATAGAAGCATCACCGGCAGGACATCGCGCCGAAGCCGGCGCCAGGCCAAGGCGCCGAGAAATTCGGTGTGCCCCGGATGCGGGAAGCCGGCGCGATAAAGGACCTCCTTGGCGATCGGATTGGTGACGAGCGCCGTGCAAGCGCCTTCTTCGACGAGCCGCACGCAGGCTTCGATGGAGCCGATCGTTCCCGCTGCGTCCGCGACGTCGGGAGCGCCGGGCGCGCCGCTGACCGCCAGCCCCGAATCGAGCACCGGCAGGGCGCGGCGGAAGAGGGACGCGGCCGCTGCGGGGTCTTCGACGCGTGCGATCGGCGCGTCGAGCCGCAGCCTTTGCGCGAGCGCCGCGAGATGGTCCGCTTCGGCGGCGATCAGGAAAGCCGGCGCTTCAGGGTCCTGATGCAGCGCGGCCCAGGCTTTCAGCGCGAGTTCGGGGCCGACGCCCGAGGGATCGCCGCGAGTCAGCGCGACGAGCCCGCTTCGACGCTGCGCCGCGCCAGTCATCCTGTTCCGGCTCCAAAAGGCGTCAAGGCGACGCTTTCACGACCACCGCCCGCGCGCGCAATTCCTTCAGGCGCTTATCGGCGTCTTCGGCGATATGGGCGGCGAGCAGCCTTTGCGCAATCGCCTGCCGCACGGCGGTGTCGTCCTTGGCGGCGCCTTTGCTGCAGACGGCGACCAATTCGAGGCCCGCAGACGAGCGCTGCGGCGGCGTCAGATGGCCGACCGGCGTCTTGTCGAGCAATTGCCTGAGCCCGTCGGACATTTCATGCGACGACCGGGTCAGCGGCTCACGCACCGTCACGTCATTGATCGCGCGCGCCAGAGGAATTCCGGTTTCGCAATCCGTGAAGCGGCCGCGCAATTGCTCGGCCTCCTTCGCGCGCGCAGTGAGGACGGCGGGGGACGCCCCGTTGGGCAAGGTGAAAATGATCTGCTGCACGGAATAGGAGACGCCGGCGGCGGCCTTTCCGCCTTCCTTCGCGAGTTCTGCGCGAACCTGCGTCTCGCTCGCTTCGACGCCCTTGTTCAGCGCCTGCACCAGGAGGGCGAAGGCATAATTGGCGCGGAAATAGGCCTTGATATGCTCCTGCGAGACGCCCGAGCGCTGCAGCGCAGCGACGAGCGCCTCGGGCGCCATTTTCATGTCCTGCGCGGTCTTGACGATCTGCTGCGAAACGTCGGGATCACGGGGGTTGACGCCATATTTCTCGGCCTCGCGAATTTTCAGCCGATCAGTGAAAAGGCTTTCGATCGCCGCCTCGCGCGTCGCCGGCTTGCGCAGGACGCGCAGCAATTTCATGCGCTCGTCGATGTCGACATTGGTGATCGGATCGCCGTTGATGCTGGCGACGATCGCCTGCGCGAATGCTGGGCGGGCGGCAAGGAGCGGCGCTGCGGCTAGCGCTGCGCCGAGACAGCGCGCCGAAAGGAAAATCATGAGGCGCGCCGTCGCAGGGCGGCCCGAGCCTCCGCCGATCCGGCGCCTGTCGATCGCTCTTCGCATCAAAAGGCAATTCCCATGCTTGCGCCTGCGTTCTGGTCCGGCGCGCCGCCCGCTCTGCCGTCCAAATCCGCGATTGTCAATATTTCACCGTGTCGAGGTTGCTGGTCGTGCCAAGGTTCTGGCTGAAACTGGTGCCGCCGAGGGTTCTGAGGTTCAGTTGCAGGAGCAGGGTCTGATTATGGATCAGGGCGCCGTTGCCATTGTCCTGATACATCGACGAGTAATTGACGGAGAAGGTGGTGCAGTCGTCCTTGTAGCCGGCCCCGACGCCGAACGCCGCAACCGCGAACGGCCCTGGATTGGTGAAGCCGGTCAGGGCGGAGGGATAGAATTGCCGGCTCATATCGAAAGTGATGTTCCCCTGGGCGAAATAGTTCTCGCTGATGTTGTAGCGGGAGTTCAGGGATAGGCCTTCGCGGCGCACGTAATATCCGATCACCGGCTGGGCTTGGTAATTCGCATATTGAATTCCGCCGGTCCAAGCGCCGAGATTATACGTGCCGACGAGGTCGATGCGTCTCGGCTGGAACGTATTGACGTCGAACCGGCTTTTGGCTGTGAAGGACAAGACCGAGTTCGGCGCGATCGAGACGGCGCCGACGTAGTCGGAGAGGCGCGTGTCGAGGCCCGAGCTCAATCCGACATTGGCGGCGTCCGGCGTGGCATAGGCGTTCGTGCCGGCGACCTGATAGGACTGTCCTCCCATCAGATTGATATAGCCGCCATCCTTGAAGTTGAAGGTGACCTGGCCGCCGTAATTGGCGCGCGCGCCCGTCTCGAAGCGGTCATAGCCCGAATATTTGTTCCATTCGAACAGGGCGGACTCGTCGAAGACAAGGCTTTGCGCGTCGAGGTTGAGGCGTGAGAAGGAGCCAAGAATGTTGTTCGGCCGCAGGATGATCTGCCCGATCGGCTCGAAGGTGACCGAACCGAAGGCGAGCTTGGCGAAGAACGGGTAGCGGTAATCGAGACCGACGCCGGGCACGAAGCCGCCGAAGAAGCTCTGGTCCTTGTTGTCGAGGAAGTTGAGCTGCGAGGAATTGAAGAAGGTCGACGAGCCGGCCGCCGACGAAAAAGTGTAGGACCGGTTGGTGTCGATATCGAGCCATTCGCCGTTGAGGCGGGCGAACGCAAATGGCGTCCACACCTCGCCGATCGGGTCGATGTATTTGCGCTTCCAGGAGAGGTCGAGCGAAGCGCGCGTATATTCGCCGCCGACGCCGCGCAGCAGGCACGTGCCGGCGACGACGCCGGGAACATAGTTCGTGCAGACATTGTACAGCGAATAGGCGTTGTCGAGGACCTGCGTGCCGACGGATTGGAAGCTCGCCGCGGCGGCCGACAGGCTCGTCAGATTGAAATCGGCCTCGATCTGGCCGCCGATCCCCCAGGATTTCGCGGGGTCGACGTCGAAGACCCTGTTGTAGTCCCAGACCGGATGGGCGAGCGGCTGCTGCGGCTGGAAGTCATGCGTCGACAGGCCCTCGAAATAATAGCCGCGCAGGTCGAAATAGCTGCGCTCGCCCTGGCCGGTCAGATAGACCGTCGAGGTCGATTCGGCGATATAGTTCGACGACAGGGTCTGGCTCGGAATCGAATAGTCGTTGATAAACCATTTGTCCGAGAGGAGGGTGAAGGCCCAGCCGAACTTCCATTGATCGGCGATGGCCAATTGGCCTGCGCTCTCGAACGAGCCGCGCAGGCTCTGGTCGGAGGAGCCCCAGGGCGAGGCGGCGAAAGCGCCCGGGTGCAACTCCGATATGCCGTAGGCCCTGATGTAATATTGGCCGATGTCGAAGCGCTGGCGCCATTCGGCCGCGCCGAGAAAGCCCTGCTTCGAGAGGGCGGTCGGGGTGACGGTCAGATCATAGTCCGGCGCGAGCGCCCAGAAGATCGGAAGCCCGACGCCATAGCCAAGCGATGATTTGGTGACGAGATGCGGAGACAATATGCCGGATTTGCGCGTGACCGTCGGATCGGGCGAGGAGAAGAACGGCACGTAAGCGAGCGGCAGGCCGAGGAATTCGAGCGAAGCGTCCTCGTAATAGATCATCTGCTCGTCGTTCTTGTGGATGATGCGCTTGGCGCGCACCCGCCACAGCGGCGGTTTGTCCGGATTTCCCTTGCAGGCGGCGCAGGCCGTATAGGTGCCTTTGTCGAAGACAGTCGTGTCGTTTTCGATCCGCTCGGCGCGCGGCGCGCTGAAAAAGGTCTTGCTCGTCGTGTCGGCGCGCAGACTTTCGATGAAGCCGTCGCGGAAATCGTCCGTCAGGTCGAAGCGCTCGCCATGCAACACATTGCCGTCGGCGTCGGTCAGCCTGGCGTGGCCCTCGGCGAAGACGCGCCCGGTGTTGCGGTCATAGGTCACCCGGTCGGCTTCGAGCACGCTGCCCTTGTAATAGACGCGCGCGTTGCCGACCGCCGAGACCGTATTTTTCTCAGTGTCGTAGCGAAGCTCGGTCGCCTCGACGAACATTTTTTCGGGCGGCTGACCGGGCGGCGGTTTGTGCGCGGCCGGCGCCGGCTGAGTGCTGGACGCCGCGAAGGCCGGCTTCGCGTCTATGGCCGCGGTGAGAAGGGCAAGGCAGAGCGCGCCCGCAGCGGAGGCGCGAAAGATCAATCGCCCAAATCTGCGCCGCGGGCCTGGGTCGGTCGGGCGGTTCGCGACGCTCATCGGAGAACGTCTGGAGCAAAAACGCCGCCCCATCATCCATCCTCCTGGTTGAGCAACGCGAGAGCGCCGAGCATGGCGGCGACGACGGCCGGCGACCAGGCCGCAACCGGCGCGCTGAGCAGGCCCGCGCCGCCGAGATCGCCAACGAGCTTGGTCGCCAGATAAAGCGCAAAGCCTGCCGTCACGCCGCCGCCGATCATTTTGCCGATTCCACCAAACCGGAAAAATCTTAAGGAAAAGGCTGCGGCGATCAGCACCATCGCGACGAAGAGCAAGGGCCGCGCGAGAAGCGACTGGAACTGCAGGCTGAACGGCGTGGAATCGAGCCCTGCCCTGTCGGTCTGCCCTTTGACCGCCGGCAAGTCCCAGAACGGCACGCTGTTTGGCGGCGCCGGCCCTCTGGCGACCTGTGACGGCGTCAGATTGGTGGCGAGATAATAGGCCTCGACCTCCTCGGTCTCCTTGCCGGGAGCGAGGATCCGGGCGTGGTCGAGACGCCAGACCCCGGACTTGAGAACGGCGCTTTCGGCCTCGACCTCCGCTTCGAGCTTTCCTTGCGGATCATAAACATAGGCCTTGACCGCGGAGAGCTGCGCGCCGTCGGCCGACATCGCTTTGGCCTTGACGATCGAGGAGCCATCGACGCTCCTTTGCCGCAGCCAGACGCCGCCTTCCGCGTCCTGCTTCATGATGTGGCCGAAGAGCTTGTTCTCGATTCGGTCGGCGCGCTCCTTCATCAGCGCCGAGACGGGGTTGAAAAGCACGACCGAGGCGACGCCGGTGACGAGGGCGATCGCGACCGGCGGAACGAGGAAGCCCCAGACCGACACGCCGACGGCGCGCGCAATCAGCAGTTCGAGCTTGCGGGTGAGGTCGAGAAAGGCCGCCATGGCGCCGCACAGCACACAGAAGGGCATCAGCTGCTCCGACGCCGAAGGGGCGCGCAGGAACGCCATCAGCGCCACCGCGCGCGCCGACGAGCCCGGGATGTCGTTGGCCCGCCGCAGCGTCTCGACGAAGTCGACGACAAAGACCATGCCGCAGAGGGTCAGAAACACCGCCATGATCAAGATCAGGAAGCGGGCTGAGAAATAACGGCCGAGCGTCCAGCCGATCATTGCCGAGCAGATCCCGGCGCCGCAAATCCTGGCGCCATAAAATCCGGCTTTGGACGTCCCGCGCGAGCCGGCGCGGCGGCGCGAGACCCACGGAAACCGCGCGCGCCGTCTGACGCGGAGATCTGCGCTCCTGCCTCGCCGGTCATGCTCGACATGTCGAAACTCAAAACCCTTACGCCCTGCAACCCGTTAGCTACACCCTGCGCGAGCTTGCCGCCAGCCGTCGCCCGCCGCCGGGGCCGCCGCGCCGCGGAATTCCTTCGGCAGTGGCCTTCCCATCACAACCGTCGGCGGATCCGGCGACTGAACTCGCCTCTCGCGGCAATTTTTCGGCGCCGCGCCGTGGGCAGGCCCGCATCGCCAATGATTCCCTTGATCCGCCGCTCGCGCGCGGACATATGGTTAGACGGATGACAGCTTAAACCCCCGCTCGGCATGTGCCGACATAATTTGCGCTCTTTGGTTAAGTCATGCTCCGTTCCAACGCCGGAGCACGATCGGGAAATCCAGCGGGGTTTTCCGGCGGGATTATGCGTCGAGACAATTAACGCCGCTGGCGGGGCAGGCCCTCGGGACGCGTCCCGCTCCAGGTTCGTCGCGGCGCTCTTCGCTTGATTGCGGCCTCGGGTTCAAACTGCCGTATAGCGCCAGCCCAACATCTTTGAGGATAAAATGTCGCAGCCCGTCAAAATCGAATTCATCGCGCTCGATTCGCTAGCCGGCGCGCCGCCGCAGCAGGCGGGCGCGCGGGCTCTGGTGATTTTTTCGGGAGCGGACGGAAAATTTGCAGAGGCGACGTTGAAATTCCTCGGGCCGGAGGGGGAGGCGCTGGTTCGCCGGGCCGCCGTGGCGGCGAAGTTCAAGGGCAAGGCCTCGACCGCGCTCGACATCATCGCGCCCGGAAGCTTGGCGGCCGACCGGCTCCTCGTCATCGGGGCCGGCGGGCCGCAGGCCGACAAGAACACGGAGCCAAAGGATGCAGCGGCGGTCAAGCCGGCGCCTCAGAGCCCCACGGATTACGCCAATCTCGGCGGCTTCGTCGCCGGCAAGCTCGGGCGCGGCGCCGTCGCGACCGTCGTCTTCGATCCGCCGCAGGCGCCCGAAACTCCGGCCGCCGCCGCGGCCGAATTCGCCCTCGGCGTGCGTCTGCGCGACTACCGTTTCGATCTGTATAAGACCAAGAAAAAGGACGATGTGGACGAAAACGGCCAGACCGACATTGCGATCGCCGTCGCAGACCCCGCCGCGGCCCGCGCCCAACATTACGAGGCCGTGGCGCAAGGCGTGCTCACCGCCCGCTCGCTCGTCAATGAACCGCCGAACGTGCTCTATCCGGAAGAATTCGCCAATCGCGCGAAGGAGCTCGAAAAGCTCGGCGTTGAAGTCGAAATTCTCGACGAACCGGCCCTGAAGAGTCTCGGCATGGGCGCGCTTCTCGGCGTCGGCCAGGGCTCCGAGCGCGAGAGCCGCGTCGTCATCATGCGCTGGCGCGGCGCGGAGACCGGGTCGGGCGAGGCGCAGCCCGTCGCCCAGCCCATCGCTTTTGTCGGCAAGGGCGTGACCTTCGACACCGGCGGCATTTCGATCAAGCCCGCCGCCGGCATGGAGGACATGAAGGGCGATATGGCGGGCGCGGCCTGCGTCGTCGGCCTCATCGAAGCGCTCGCCACGCGCAAGGCCAAGGTCGACGCCATCGGCGCGATCGGCCTCGTCGAGAACATGCCGGGCGCGAATGCTCAGCGCCCCGGCGACATTGTCACATCCATGTCCGGCCAGACGATCGAGATCGTCAACACCGACGCCGAAGGCCGGCTGGTGCTCGGCGACGTGCTCTGGTACGTGCAGGATCGGTTCAAGCCGAAATTCGTCATTGATCTCGCGACCCTCACCGGCGCCGTGCTCGTCGCGCTCGGCCAGGAGCACGCCGGCCTCTTCGCCAATGACGAGGATCTCGCCGAAAAGCTGCTCGCCGCCGGCAAGGCGACCGGCGAGAAACTGTGGCGCCTGCCGCTCGCGCCCGCCTATGACAAGCTGATCGATTCGAAATTCGCCGACATGAAGAACACCGGCGGCCGGCACGCTGGCTCGATCACCGCGGCGCAATTCCTGCAGCGTTTCGTCAATGGCGCGCCCTGGGCGCATCTCGACATCGCCGGAACCGGGATGGGCTCGCCGTCGAGCGAGGTCAACCAGAGCTGGGCGTCCGGCTTCGGCGTGCGGCTCCTCGACCGCCTCGTCGCCGACAATTACGAAGGAGAAGCTTGACCCGCACCCCTCATCCTGAGGAGGCCGAAGGCCGTCTCGAAGGGGGAGGAGCAGGAAAAGAGATGCGGGCCAAAGAGTTCCGGGGCCGCCGATGACGGAGATCTGGTTCTATCACCTGCAGCGCCAGACCCTCGAACAGGCGCTTCCCGCGCTGATCGAAAAATCACTCGAGCGGGGCTGGCGTGTCGTCGTTCAGGCGCAGAGCGAGGAGCGCCTCGCGGCGCTCGACCACTGGCTGTGGACCTATTCGGACGCGAGCTTTCTCGCCCATGGCCGCGCCGGCGACGGCGACGCCGGGCTCCAGCCGGTCTATCTCGCGTCGGGCGGCGAGAATCCGAACGGCGCGGCCGTCCGCATCTTCATCGAGGGCGCGCCGGTCACAGAAGCGCTGCGCGATGCACGCTATGGCCGCGCGATCGTGATGTTCAACGGCGCGAATGAGGGCGAGCTCGGGGTCGCGCGGCTGCAATGGAAAGAGCTCAAGGATCAGGGTCTTGCGCTGACATATTGGCAGCAAAACGAAGAGGGGCGCTGGGCGCAGAAGGCGTGAGCCCGGGATGGCCGCACGCGATCCTCTTTTCTCGCCTGACTGCTTCAGCTCGAACACGGAGCTTTTCGGGATCACCTCCTTCCGCGACAATTTGGCGGGCGCGCCCAACGCTGATTGCAATCTGAGCGACACGATTTTGGCGGTACGCGCTTCGACCAGGTTGGGCGGCCCGACGGCTCCCCTCGACCCTCGACTAGGTCTGCTGGCCGACGACGGCGGCCCCACCCAGTGGCGCGATCGTCCTCTTCGACGGCGCGAATGAGGATGAGCTTGCGCAAGCGCGCCTATAATGGAAAGAAACGGAAGGCGCTTGGCTCCGCGCTGACTTTCGGAGCGGCGCCGGGCGCTCGGAGAAAAAAGCGTGAAGGCGCTCGAAGACCCCGATTTCGCCGCGCGGCGCGCGCAAGCGCGGCTCGAGCTCGACGCCATCGATCCGGCGAAGAACGGCGTTGGCGGGGCCGATCCCTTGCGCCGCGACTGGTTCGAGGCGGTCTATGCGCTCGCCGAAAACGATCCGGCGCGGGTGCCCTGGGCGAATCTTGCGCCGCATCCGCTGGTCAAGGCCTTCGTCGATTTTCAGGCGCGCGGCCTTGAAGGGCTTCGCGTCCTCGACGTCGGCTGCGGCCTTGGCGATAACGCCGAATATTTTTCCGCCGCCGGCGCGCAAGTGACGGCGTTCGACCTCGTCGAAGGCGCGACTCTTTGGGCGAAACGGCGCTTCCCACAAACGCGCGTCGCCTATTGCGCCGCCGATCTCTTCGATCCTCCCCCAGCCTGGCGCGGCGCGTTCGATCTCGTCAACGAGTGCTACACCTTGCAGGCGCTGGCGCCGGACCTCCTGCCGCGCGCGCTTGCCACATTGGCGGATCTGCTCGCGCCGGGAGGCAAACTGCTCATCGTGGCGCGGGCGCGTGACGAAGACCCGCAGCCTTCATCATCCAGCGCGGCTCTTACAGCCCCTCTCTCCGGTCCGCCCTGGCCCCTGCCGCCGTCGATCTTCAAGGATCCGGCTTGCGCGGGGCTGGAGCCCCTCGTCGTCGAGGATATAGCGGCGACCGCCGAGGTTCCGGCCCGGCACTGGCGCGCGCTGCTGCGCCGCTCCGGCGCTTGACGCTTGGGCTTGCCTCGCGCCTGAGCGACGAGGCGGCGGCGGCCGCCGGCTTCATCGACGCCCGCGCGCGGCGCGAATATCTGCAGATGGCGGCCGCAGCCTTCCTCATTTCCTTCATGTACTCCCATGCGGCGCTGCTCGCCGTTGTCTTCGCGCGCGAAGGCTTCGACCTGCACGCCATCGGGCTTCTGCTTTCGCTTTATGCGGCGCCGGTGATCCTTTTCACCTTTCTCTCCGGCGCGATCGCGGCGCGCATCGGCGTCCTCAATGTGTGCCGCCTCGCCATCGCCCTGATGATTCTAGGCTTTTTCAGCCTGCGCTACACCGCTGCCGATTTTTGGCCGGCGCTGGCCTCGCGTCTCCTTCAGGGCGTCGGGCAGGGGCTGTTGCTCAGCTCCTTCGTCACCTACGGGCAGAGCCGCCTGAATTCGAGCCGTTTCGTCTATCTCATCGGCCTGTTTTCGAGCATGTTCGCGCTGGCGCAGGCTTTCGCGCCGCCCTTCGGCGCGGTGATCCTCAACGCCTATGGGCCGCGCGCGCTCTTTCTCGAAGGCTCGATTCCGGCCTGCGCTGCGCTCGCCTTGACCTTTGGCTTGAGACCGATCCCGAAACCGGCGCGGCGCGGCCTTCATCTTGCCTCCGCCTTCCATCGCAAGAGCGGCGTCGCGCTCGCCGCGGTCTTAGTCAACGGCACGATGTTCGGCTTCACGGCGGCCTATCTCGCCGCCCTGCTCGAGGCGAAGGCGCTGCCGATCGGCGCCTTTTTCCTCGCTTCGACGACGACGCTTTTCGCCAGCCGTTTTCTCGCCATGGGCTTTTTCGAAACGCTCGACCGCCGCGTCCTCGTCGGCCTCGGCTTTGTCTCGCAGGGGCTTTCCTTCGCCCTCATCTCCACCGCCGGCCGGTCGTGGCTGATCGTCGTCGCGGGCGTGCTCTTCGGCTTCGGCTACAGCGTCGTCTATCCGGTGTTGTCGGCCTGGATGAGCGAGGGCGTCGAGCCGGCCGAGCGCGCCGGGCCGCAGGCGGTGTTCAACACTGCCTTCAACATCGGCATTTTTCTGATGCCATATCCGCAGGCGCTCCTGATCTCGGCGTTTGGCTATGGCGCGACGGCCGGGATCTTGTCGGGGCTAGCGCTCGTCTCCGCCGTGGCGCTTTTCGCGTTGCGTCTCGTCACCAGCGCAAAATAATCACCCCGCTCCCAACAACCTTATCGCCTCGGCGCGTTCGAAGAGATTGAGCAGCAGCCGCAGCGCTTCGCCTCGCCCACCTTCGAGCCTCGGATTGCCGGCGACGATACTTTGCGCCTGGCTCCGCGCCTCGACCAGCAAATCCGCATGAGCGGCCGGGTCGGCAAGGCGGAAGCCTGGCAGGCCTGACTGTTTTGCGCCCAAAACCTCGCCCTCGCCGCGCAGCCGCAGATCTTCTTCCGCGATCCGGAAGCCGTCCTCGGTCTCGCGCAAAATCGCGATGCGCGCCTTGGCGGTCTCGCCGAGCGGGCCCTTGTAGAGCAGGATGCAGGAGGATTTCGCCGCGCCGCGCCCGACGCGCCCGCGCAACTGATGCAATTGCGCAAGGCCAAAGCGCTCGGCGTGCTCGACGACGATGATGCTGGCGGCGGGCACGTCGACGCCGACCTCGATCACCGTCGTCGCGACGAGAATTTTCGTCGCGCCCGATGCGAATGCCTCCATGGCGGCGTCCTTGTCGCGGCCTTTCATCTTGCCATGCACGAGGCCGACGCCATCGCCGAAGAACTGCCTGAGGTCGGCGAAGCGCTCCTCGGCCGCGGCGAGGTCCGACGCCTCGCTTTCCTCGACGAGGGGGCAGACCCAGAAGGCCTGCGCTCCGGCGCCCGTCGCCGCACGCAGCCGCTCGATCAATTCGCCGATCCGCTCGGCTGGCAGCGCGCGGGTCTCGATCGGCCTGCGCCCGGCGGGCTTCTCGCGGATCGTCGAGACGTCCATGTCGCCGAAATAGGTGAGCACGAGGCTGCGCGGGATCGGCGTCGCCGTCATCGTCAGAATATCGGCGCGCTCGCCCTTGTCGCCGAGCGCGAGGCGCTGGCGCACGCCGAATCGATGCTGCTCGTCGACGACGGCAAGGCCGAGGTCGCGGAAGGCGACGCCTTCCTGAAACAGCGCATGGGTGCCGACAGCGATGTCGGTTTCGCCCGAAGCCAGCGCGGCGAGGACGCTCTCGCGGATGCCGCCTTTCTCGCGGCCGGTGAGCAGAGCCAGCCTGAGGCCTGCTGGGGCGGCAAAGCGCGAGAGCGCCGCAAAATGCTGACGGGCGAGGATTTCAGTCGGCGCCATCAGCGCCGCCTGACGCCCCGCCTCGACGCAGGCGGCCATAGCGAGCAGGGCGACGAGCGTCTTGCCGGAGCCGACGTCGCCCTGCAACAGGCGCAGCATGCGCGATGGGCTCGCGAGATCGGCGCGGATTTCATCGAGCGCGGTCTCCTGCGCGCCGGTGAGGGCGAAGGGCAGGGCGTCGAGGATTTTCTTCGCAATATGGCCGTCGCCCGCATTGACGCGGCCGGGCGCCCGTTTGAGCCGCGCCCGCGTCAAAGCGAGCGCGAGTTGGCCGGCGAGCATTTCGTCGGCCGCGAGGCGCCGGCGCGCGGGCGCTTCGGCGGCGATGTCTTCCGGCGTCTGCGGATGATGCACGCGGCGCAGCGCCTCGGCGAAGCCGGGCGGGCCGCCATCGGCGCGCCATTCCGGCAGAACGGGCAGGCGCGCGAGCGCTCCGTCGATCGCTTTCGCCAGAAGCCGCTGCGACAGGCCCTCGGTCAACGGATAGACCGGCTCGACCGGCGCGAGTTTCGAAAAGCCTTCGGCGTCGAGGATGCGGTCGGGATGGACCATCTGGCGGTGGCCCTCCCAAAGCTCGAGCTTTCCCGAAATCCATCGCCGCGCGCCGACGGGCAGGCTTTTTTCGATCCATTGATGATTGGCGAGAAAAAAGACGAGGAGCACGTCGCCGGTTTCATCCTCGACCAGCACGCGATAGGGGCCCTTTCCGCGGGCCGGGCGATGCTCGACCACCTCGGCTTCGACGACGACGATCCGGTCTAGCGGCGCCTCGCCGATCTTTGGCCGGATGCGGCGGTCGAGGACGCCTGCCGGCAAATGGAACAGGAGATCGACGGCGCGGGCGCCCGTGGGCGAGCCGCCGACGAGCCGGTCGATGAGCTTCGCCGTCTTCGGCCCCACGCCCGGCAGGGTAGCCGCCGGGCTGAAGAGAGAATTAAGGATCGAAGGGCGCATCGGGCGGAAGCTTTCGGGATCCTGTTTGTCTTGTCGGGCCGGTAACCGCTTCCGCTGGACAACCGCCGGTTAGTGAAGCGCGGCCGCGTCACCTCAACCTCGTGTGGACCAGGCTCCCTCGCCCGTTGCCGTTCATGGCGGCGGCGTGCCAGTTTTGTTTCAGCTTGGGGCAAGCTTGCAATCATAGAAAGAGCCGGGGAGAAGACCATGAGATTTTGCAGTGCGTCGCTGATTCTATCCGCCGCCTTGTTCATTTGCGTCTTTGCGGGCGCGCCCGCCCACGCGCAGGCGACAAGAACCTGGGTCTCAGGGGTGGGCGACGACGTCAACCCGTGTAGCCGCACGGCTCCGTGCAAGACCTTCGCCGGAGCAATTTCCAAGACGGCGGCAGGCGGCGAGATCAACTGCATCGACCCCGGCGGGTTCGGCGCCGTCACGATCACCAAGGCGATCGCCATCATCTGCGACGGGGTCGAGGCGGGCGTTCTGGCTTCGGGGACGAACGGCGTCACCGTCAATGCGGGCGCAGCCGACGTCGTCTATCTGAGCGGGCTTGACATCGAGGGCACAGGGACCGGGTTTAACGGCGTGCTATTTCTCGCCGGCGGCGCGTTGCACGTCGAAAATTCAGTCATCCGGGGATTTCAGACCGCCGCGCCCAATGGAAACGGCATTCTCTTCAGCCCGTCCTCCGCCGCGCGACTCTATGTCTCCAATGTGACCGTCGCCAGCAATGGCGTCGGCGTCGAGGTCAGGCCGGCGGCCGGAGGATCGGCCTTCGCCATGATCGAGGGCGTGCACGCCGTTCAGAACACGACCGGAATCAGGGGCAATGGCACGACAGGACCGGGCGCCATTGCAATCAGCGTCAAGGACAGCGAGGCGGCCGGCAACAGCGGCGCCGGCTTCAACGCGACCGCCGGCGCAGGCGGGCAGGCGACCGATCTCATGCTCGATGATGTCGTGTCGTCGGGCAACGGGACTGGCATGAGGGTCGATGCGGCGACCGCGCGCCTCGGGTCATCGGTCGTCTCCGGCAATGGCGTCGGCCTCAGCGCGGTCAATGGCGGGTCGCTCCTCTCCTATGGCGATAATCAGGTCAATGGAAATTCGAGCGACGGGTCGGCGCCCGTCATTCCCCTGAAATAGAGCCGCGCGCTGCCCGAGCTTACTGCGCGATCCGGAAGAACCCTTCGCCTTTCCGGATCGCGCTCAGACGTCGCAGCGATAGACGGCGACGCTGGTGTGCGCGCCGATCCGCCTTATCGTCCTGAAGCGCCCCGTGCGTCTGAGGCTGGTCTCCAGAGGTTCATAAAAAAAGACCATCGGGTTGTCGCGGATCGCTTCGTCGTCCCGCTCAAAACCGGAGACCAGCAGGGCGCCCGTGGTCTTTTCCGCCAGGAAGCCGATCAAGGAGCGATAGGCGTCCTCCGTTTCCTGATGGATCAGCACTTCGAAACAGAGCGTCATTTCGGCGGCCAGAACGTCGGGGGCTGGCGCAAGACAAAACATCCAGTCGGGCCGCGCGCGCCGCGCGATCGCGAGCGTCTCCTCCGACTGATCGAGCCCGAGATAGTTCGCGATTGAAAGATCCTTCATCACTTCAAGATCGCCGCAGCCGACATCGAGGACCGATGCCGCCCTCTCGACGCCGTGCTCGCGCAAAAGACGCTGCTTAAAGAGAGCGCTGTCGCCGCGCGAGCCGACGCCCGAGCCGCGCTCCGGAAAATGCCGGTAGCGCAAGTCCCAAAACAAGCGGTTGTCGAATCCGGCGCCGATCATCGCATTGGCGGCGGCGACAGCCGCCTCGGCCGCCGCATCGAGCTTGAAAGACGGCTCGAGCTGACCGACCACATTGACGCTGCTCGCATGATAATGCAGCAGCGCGATCGGCCTTGCCGGGTCGAAATAATGATGGGCCCCATCAAAATGGATATAATAATTGACGTTCGAGGGCGCTTTCTTGAACGGCAGGCCGGCATGACACACGGCAAGCCAGAAGCTCGTCTGATCGACGTGATTTTCTTTTCCCTCCCGGCGCAGAGGTTCGCTGTTTGCAAGAAGCCAGAGCGCCCATTTGCGCCAGGCGTCGGCGAGCGCTCCGAAATATCGCCGCGGAACCGCATAAAAGCCGCCGTTGCAATTGGCCTCGAAAGTCGGCGCGCCGCCGGCGTCGATCTCGCAAACGGGCGGCAGGCGCGAGAGACCCGAAAGCGCAGCGGTCTCCTCCAGGATTGTCAACGACGGATTGGCGAGATCGACGATCTTGCCCTCGATTGCCGCGCCGCCAAGGAAGGGGCGAACGTCGGTCGTCGCGATCATGTCCGTGTCGAGCAGCACGACGCGCTCGAAATCGAGAGAATCCAGGGCCTGCAATTGGCCGATCTTGTTGCAATGGCGCCCGTCGCCAAACGGAGCGAGCGAATGCACGTTGCAACCGAGCTCCTTGAAGAGGCGACGCCGGCTTGCGCCGACCCGCGGAAGAAAATGCACGTGGATCGAGGCGGGGTCGCCGCCGCAATGAGCGATCAGCGAACGCGCGAGATGCCAGCCTTCGAAAGCGAAGCGGGGGTCGTCGTCGACGACGAAGGAAAAGATTGTTCCGCCTTGCGTCGCCATCGCGTGGCTCTCCATGGCTAGTTTGTATTTTTCGCGTCGGCTGCGGCGATTTGATGAGCTGCGGTGGCGCAGCCTTGCCGAGCCGTCAAGGATAAGGATTGCTGGTTGGAGCCGGATGACAGTTTCGCCGGCAGAGACTATATCGCTTGCCGAAGGGGCCGCGCCCGATTTTTGCAGAGCGGAGCCAGAATGTCTTTCCCGCAATCTCATGTCACGACCGACGCGAGGCGCAGGCGCGTCAAATTCCGGGCGTGGCATCGCGGCATGCTCGAAACCGATCTCCTGCTCGGCCGTTTCGCCGACGCGGAGGCCGACCGGCTCTCGGAAGCCGAGCTCGATGACTTCGAGTCATTGCTCGAGGCGGTCGATCGCGACGTCTTCAGCTGGGCGACCGGTGAAGCGCCGACGCCCGAGGCCTATGATACGCCCTTGTTCCGCAGGATCGTCGCCTTTCATGCAGGTTTCGACCCGGCTGAACGGTAAGCCTTTGTTTAACTCCGGCCCTTGGCCAAATGTCGCGGGGGCCAAGTCTCGCGGCGGACACGCGCCAGGGACCAATGCTCGAACCGTGCAACGTGGCTGACCTTAAACGCGCGATCGCCGAGCTCGCTAAGGGCGGCTCGCTGACGCTTTCGTCCCTGACGGATGGTTTCGACGCTTTCTGCGTCGCCGATCTCGCCCGCGCGCTGGCTCGCGAAGCCGAAGACCGCGCGGTCGCGCTCGTGCATGTGGCGCGTGACGGCGCGCGCGCGACCTCGTTCAACGAGGCGCTCGCCTTCGCCGCGCCCGATGTCGAAATCCTCGATTTTCCCGGCTGGGATTGCCAGCCCTATGATCGCGCCTCGCCCAACGCCGCGACCTCGGCGCGCCGCATGATCGTGCTGTCGCGGCTCGCGCGCTCGCGCTCCTCGCCCGAGCGGCCGCGCATTTTGTCGACGACGGTCAAGGCCCTCGTCCAGCGCGTCGCGCCGATACGGCAGATGGCGGCGGACAGTTTTTCGGCGGCGCCCGGCAATGTCGTCGACATGGACGCCCTGACACTTTGGCTTGAGACCAACGGATTTGCCCGCGCCTCGACCGTGCGCGACGCCGGCGAATATGCCGTGCGCGGCGGCATTCTTGATCTTTTCGCGCCCGGCATGGCGCAGCCGGTCCGGCTCGATTTTTTCGGCGATGCGCTGGAATCGATCCGCGCCTTCGATCCCGAATCGCAGCGCACGCTTTTTCCTCTGCGCGGCCTCGATCTCGTGCCGATGAGCGAGGTCCAGCTCACCGCCGAGACGATGCGCCGCTTCCGCCAGGGCTATGTCGCGAGCTTCGGCGCGCAGACGCGCGGCGATTCGCTCTATGAGGCGATCAGCGAAGGCCGCAGGAGCCCCGGCTGCGAGCATTGGCTGCCGCTGTTCTACGAGCGGCTCGACACAATTTTCGATTATGCCGGCCGTGCCCCTTTTGTCTTCGATCCGCTGACCGATGAGGCCGCGCATGAACGCATCTCGCTTGTCGAGGATTATTATGGGGCGCGCAAAAGCGCCTATGACGCCGACCCCGCCAATTCCAATTACAAGCCCCTAAAGCCCGACGCGCTCTATCTGACGGAGGCGGAATGGCGGGAGCGTCTCCGCTCGGCGCGGATCGTCCGCACGACGCCTTTCGCCGAGCCGCAGGGAAGCCGCGGCCTCGTCGTCGATTGCGGCTCGAAGCCTGGACGCAGCTTCGCGCCCGAACGGGCCGATGAAAAAGCCAACGTCTTTGGCGCGGCGGTCGAGCACGTCGAGGCGCTGCAGGCGCAGGACAGACGAGTCATAATCGCCGCATGGTCGGACGGTTCGCGCGAGCGCCTCGCCCATGTGCTCGCGGACCATGGCCTCGACGCCGCCGCGCCCGTGTCATCGATGGCGCAGGCGCAGGCGCTGCCGCGCTCAAAGGCGGCGCTCGCGGTGATCGGGCTCGAGGCCGGCTTCGAGGCGGGCGGCCTCGTCGTCATCGGCGAGCAGGACATTCTCGGCGACCGTCTGCTGCGCGCGCGCAAGAAGCCGCGCAAGGCGCAGGATTTCCTGAGCGAGGTCACCGCGCTGACGGCGGGCGACATCGTCGTCCACGTCGACCACGGCATAGGGCGCTTCGTCGGGCTGCAGTCGATCGAGGCGGGCGGCGCGCCGCACGACTGCCTCGAGCTGCATTACGCCGAAGGCGCAAAGCTTTTCCTGCCCGTCGAAAATCTCGAGCTTCTGTCGCGCTATGGCTCGGAAGACACCGAGGTCCAGCTCGACCGCCTTGGCGGCGGCGGCTGGCAAAAGCGCAAGGCGCGAATGCGCAAGCGCGTCCTCGAAATGGCCGCGGGCCTGATCCAGATCGCCGCCGCGCGCCAGACGAAAGCCGCGCCGAAGCTCGCCCCTCCTGAGGGCCTTTACGCCGAATTCTGCGCCGGCTTTCCCTATGAGGAGACGGAGGATCAGCTTGCCGCGATCGACGCCGTCATGGAGGATCTCGTCTCCGGCCGCCCGATGGACCGGCTCGTCTGCGGCGATGTCGGCTTCGGCAAGACGGAAGTGGCGCTGCGCGCCGCCTTCGCCGCCGCGATCGAGGGCCGGCAGGTCGCGGTCATCGTGCCGACGACGCTTTTGGCCCGCCAGCATTATAAGAATTTCACGAGCCGCTTCGCCCATCTGCCGGTGAGGGTCGCGCAGATGTCGCGGATGGTCTCGGCCGCGGAGCTCAAGGCGGCGAAGGTCGGGGCGGCCGCGGGCGACGTCGATATCATCGTCGGCACCCATGCGGCGCTCGGCAAGACGGTGGATTACAAGAATCTGGGGCTCGTCGTCATCGACGAGGAGCAGCATTTCGGGGTCAAGCACAAGGAGCGGTTGAAGGAGCTGCGCGCCGAGGTGCATGTCCTGACGCTGTCGGCGACGCCGATCCCGCGCACCTTGCAGCTGGCCCTGACCGGGGTGCGCGAGCTCTCGATCATCGCCACCCCGCCGGTCGACAGGCTGGCGGTGCGGACCTTCATCTCGCCCTTCGACGAGCTTCTCGCGCGCGAAGCTCTGCTGCGCGAGCGCTATCGCGGCGGCCAGAGCTTCTATGTCTGCCCGCGCATTGAGGATATCGACGACGCGGCGGCTTTCCTGCGCCAGCACGTTCCGGAAGTGAAATTCGTCGTCGCCCATGGCCAGTTGGCGGCGACCGAGTTAGAGGACCGCATGTCGGCCTTCTATGACGGCCAATATGACGTCCTGCTTTCGACCGCGATTGTCGAATCGGGCCTTGATATCCCGACCGCCAATACGCTGATCGTGCATCGCGCCGACATGTTTGGCCTTGCGCAGCTTTACCAGCTGCGCGGACGCGTCGGGCGCTCCAAGGTGCGAGCCTATGCGCTCTTCACCGTGCCGGCCGGCCGCTCCATGACGCCGCAGGCCGAGCGGCGGCTGAAAGTGTTGAATTCGCTCGACACTTTGGGGGCGGGCTTCCAGCTCGCGAGCCATGACCTTGACATTCGCGGCGCCGGCAATCTCCTCGGCGACGAACAGTCCGGCCATATCAAGGAGGTCGGCTATGAACTCTATCAGCAGATGCTGCAAGAGGCGGTCGAGGCTTTGCAGGCCGGCGTCGAGGAGCCGGCCGACGACGCCTGGTCGCCCGCGATCAGCCTTGGCGCGCCGGTGATGATCCCGGAGGACTACGTCGCCGATCTGCAATTGCGGCTCGGCCTCTACCGACGCCTTGCCGGGCTCGAGACCGATGAAGAGATCGAGAGCTTCGCCGCGGAGATGATCGACCGCTTCGGCCCATTGCCGCCGGAAGTGGAGCAACTGATGAAGATCGTCTCTATCAAAGCGCTTTGCCGCAAGGCGCATGTCGAGAAGGTCGACGCCGGACCGAAGGGCGTGATCGTCGCGTTCCGCGACAACTCTTTCGCCAATCCGCAGGGGCTCGTCCGCTACGTCGCCGAACAGGGGTCGGAGGCGAAGGTCAGGCCCGATATGAAGATCGTCTTCATCCGCGATTTCGAGGGGGTGGAGGAGCGGCTCGAAGGAACGAGAAAGATCATGCGGGCGCTCGCCGCCATCGCGATGAAGAAGGCGGCGTAGACCGCGGCGCGAGGGAGGCGGCGTCTTGCGCGCGGCGACGTCTATCCGCGGCTTTCCAATCTTAATTCGAAGGAACCGACCGGATAATGCTCCTCGAGGAGCTCGACGAGATCGACGGGCGGGTCGCCTGTTTCCGTGCGGGTCCATGCGATTTCGAAAGAGATGACGGACTGCTCGTCCTGGCTGCGGCTCAGGCCGCGAAATTTGGTCTCAAATCCCAAAGGCGCGATCAGTTTGGCAAGGTCTGGCGGCGGCGGATGCGCCGTCTTGATCGTGAGCATGGCGCGGTGCTTGCGTGGGATGTGGACGTCCGCCCATTTCATGACCCAAAGCGTCGTCACGGCAAGCGCCGTCGCAGCCGCGCCCCAGGGGAATCGCATTTGAGCTCTAGGTCTTTGTTGCGCGGTTGAGGGAATGGGATTCTGTTGTCGATTCCTTGCGTGGAGGGATCGATGCGAGTGCTGTTCACGATTTTGTGTCAGGTTCCGGATCCGCGGACGGGCAACGCGACGCGGCACGATCTGCTGGAGGTTCTGACGATGGCGCTGGTGGCGTCGATTTGCGGCTGTGAGAGCTGCGTCGAGTTTGCCGATTTCGCCGAGGA
>WBZN01000444.1_pt1 | contig 33405 bp, 27 predicted proteins | sample 5204281 | NCBI WGS metagenome assembly WBZN01 (sample SAMN12344347, study PRJNA552823) | activated sludge metagenome | biome: Activated sludge suspended growth; feature: Nitrification reactor; material: Wastewater; isolation source: activated sludge from nitrification reactor of wastewater... | reverse complement strand
CGCCATGGCCACATCGCCCACGACCAGGTCCGGATTGTCCGCATCGCCGGGCGTCAGTCCCTCGAACGCCCGGCTCAGCGTGTCGGCGCAGACGAGGAAATCGTCCGCGTTGAGGTACAGCACGTACTCGCCGCGACAGGCAGCCAGACCCTTGTTCATGGCGTCGTAGATGCCGCGGTCCGGGCCGTACACGCAACGGATGTGTGGATGCGAAGCGGCCGCCGCGTCGATGAGCGCGCGAGTCGCATCCCGCGAGCCGCCATCCACGCACACGTGCTCCAACGGCAGGCCACCGCGCTGCAGGGCCACGGACTGCAGTGCATCGCCGATGGTGGAGGCGGCGTTCAGCGAGACGGTGACGATGGAAACGAAGGGAGCCACTTCAATTGTGATGCGATGCCCGGACACGTGGAACCGGTGCGTATCTGATCACACATCTTCGCGGCTTAACCAGACATAATGCGCAACTTCGCGATTTTGGATGATGCCCGAACCTTGCTGAACGACCGCACCGACCCGCGCACCAAGCTCCCAGCGCGCCCCGATGAACCCGGCCGCCGCAACCTCGCGCTGGCGCGCCTCGCTGCCCTCGCGATGTTCATCCTGTGCTGCTGGGGCGTGACGCATCGATACAAGGGACTGGGGTATGACGCCCAGCTCTATGCCTTCCAGGCACTGGCCAGGATCCATCCGGCGCTGAACCTGGACCTGTTCCTCGTCAACAACTCGCAGGACCGCTACACGCTGTTCTCGCCCTTCTATGCCCAGGTGATCCAGTGGCTGGGCGTCGAATCGGCAGCGCTCGTGCTGCTGGTGGTGTTCGCCACGGCGCTGCTCGTCGGCGCCTGGCATCTGGTTCGCCGGCTGACCGATGCGCGGCAGGCATGGCTCGCGGTCGCGGTGCTGGTGATCACCATCGGGAACTTCGGCGCCTTCAGCGTCATCCGCTATTCGGAGGACTTCTTCACGGCCCGAACGGCGGCCGAGGCGCTGGTGGTCATCGCGCTCGCGCTGGGCGTGGCGCAGCGGCGCGTGGCCGCCGGCCTCGTGATCGTGGTGGCGATGCTGGTCCATCCCATCATGTCGCTCCCGGGACTCCTGATGCTCATGTGCCTGTGGCTGCCGCTCATCGTGTGCGCCTGGACCGCGCTCGCCGGTGTCCTGGGAACCCTGGCGCTGGCGCTGGCCGCCGCGCACAACCCCGCCGTCGCCCACTGGTTCCCCCTGATCGATGGCGAGTGGTTGTACGTGGTTCGTGAGCGCTCGCAGTACCTGTTGATCGATATCTGGACCCTGAACGACTGGAAGCTCAACGCCCGGCCCTTCGCAGCGCTGCTGCTCACCGCGCTCGCCGTGCCGGCGCCGCAGATCCGCCGTCTCGCGCTGGCCGCCATGCTGGTCGGACTGACGGGGCTGCTGGTCGCCGCCATCGGCTGCCTGATCGGCCCGGTGGCACTGCTGGTTCAGACCCAGCCCTGGCGGCTGGTGTGGATCACCACCTTCATCGCCGTGTTGCTGCTGCCGGCGACGGTGATGAGCGTGCTGCGCGAGCCTCGCGGCGGACTGCTGTGCGCCGCCTTCGCGATGCTGGCCTGGACCTACCCCATCCTGGATCCGCTGCTCGCCGCTTCGCTGGCCACCGTGCTGTGGGTGCTTCGCGGCCGCTTCACCGATCGCGAGCAACGCTGGCTGCACGGTCTGGGGCTCGCCATCCTCGGCATCGCCGCCGTCTGGATGGTCGGTAACATCTGGACCACCATCGGCAAGCCCTTCGACACGGGCCGGGATCCCCTGATGCTGCAGACCGTGCGCAACGTGCTCGGGTTGCAGACACCGATGATGGCCCTGGTCATCGCGCTGTGGTGGCTGATCCACCGGCAGCGCACGGCGCAGGCCCTGTGGCTGTGGGCGGCCGCGTTCACCGGGCTCGCCGCCATCCTCATCCCCAGCGCGTTCAAGCAGGCGATGCCGCTCGCGGCGGCCTACCATCCCGGCGAGTTCGACGACTGGAAACGGCTGATCCCCGAGGATCGCAGCGTCGTGCTCGCGAACCAGGAAGCCTCCAGCCTGTTCATCTGGTTCGTGCTGGAACGGAGCAACTACCTGTCCGAGTCGCAGTCCGCCGGCGTCGTCTTCTCGCGCGACACGGCGCTCGAGGTGAAGCGACGGTCGGACGTGCTCGCGGCCCTCATCGACCCCAACTGGAAGATCCTCTCCTCCTTTGCCGAGTACGCGAAGAATCCCAAGGCCTACAAGCCACCCGGCGTGCACCCGCTAACGGCGGCCACCCTGGTCTCCGTGTGCGCGGACAGCCAGCTGGGCTTTCTCATCGCCAGGGAAGACGTGGGCTTCGGGGCGCGGACGCACCTGAGCCGCGGCGTGTGGAACCACTGGAACCTGTACGACTGCGCGCAGGTGCGCGCGCAAGGGATCGCGCATGCGAACCCTGGCTAGGGAAGCCGCCGGCTACCTCGGCGTCTCGTTCATCGCGCTCGGCGTGGACATGGGCGTGCTCGCGGTGCTGGTACGGATCGCATCGCTCGGCTACCTGCCCGCGGCCTGCATTTCGTTCTGCGTGGGCTTGCTGGTAAGTTACGCGCTTTCGGTCCTGTGGGTGTTCAAGCATCGCCGCCTCAGCAGAAAGCCCCTGGAGTTCGCCAGCTTCGCCGCCCTGGGAAGCCTCGGCCTCGCCGTGAACGCCATCGTCATGTCCCTCGCCGTGCGCATCGGCGGACTGCACTACCTGGTCGCGAAAGGCGTCGCGGCGGTGTGCACCTTCAGCTGCAACTTTCTGGCGCGCCGCCAGCTCCTGTTCGTGCCACGGGCGCGCGCCACCGCCGATGGCTGATCCCCGCAAGGTCGCGGTCATCGCCGGCGCAGGCCCGGCCGGCCTCACCGCGGCCTACGAACTGATGCGCCGCTCGGATGTGCTGCCGCTGGTATTCGAGGCGGACGCACAGGTCGGCGGCATTTCCAAGACGGTGAATCACCGTGGCAACCGCATGGATCTCGGCGGCCACCGGTTCTTCTCGAAATCCGACTGGGTGATGCGCTGGTGGCAGGAGATCCTGCCCGTGCAGAGCGAAGGCGCGGGGGCCCTGCGGATCAGCTACCAGCAGCAGGCACACGACTTCGTCCCGGAAGACACCGGCCGCACCGATCCAGATGCGGTACTGCTGGTCCGCGAGCGCCTGTCGCGCATCTTCTACCGGCGTCGGTTCTTCGACTATCCGTTGAAGCTCAACACCGCGACCTTGCGCAACCTCGGCCTGTTCGATGCCCTGCGCATCGGCATGAGCTACGGCCAGGCACGGCTCATGGCCCGTTCGCCCGAGCGCACGCTCGAGGACTTCCTGATCAACCGCTTCGGTGATCGGCTGTACCGCACCTTCTTCAAGGACTACACCGAGAAGGTCTGGGGAGTGCCCTGCGAGGAGATCTCCGCGGAGTGGGGCGCGCAGCGGATCAAGGGGCTGTCGGTGACCAAGGCCATCGCCCATGCGGTGGCGAGCGCCTTCCGCTCGCCCGCGGACACGGCGCAGAAGCAGGTGGAGACCAGCCTGATCGAACGGTTCCTGTATCCGACATTCGGCCCGGGCCAGATGTGGGAGGAAGTCGCGCGCCGCATCCTCTCGCGCGGCGGCCAGGTGGAACTGGGCCAGCGCGTCGTGGGCATCGAGCGCGAGGGCCAGCGCGTGCGGGCGGTCCGCGTGCGCGATTCGCGGGGGGAGGAACGACGCGTGGCCTGTGACTGGTTCATCTCCACCCTGCCGGTGCGCGACCTTTGCACGATGCTCGCGCCGGAGGACCCCGACACGCTTCGCATCGCAACGGCCCTGCCGTACCGCGATTTCATGACCGCGGGACTGCTGCTCAAGCGCATGCGCTTCGCGCCCGATGCCCGCACGCGCGTGGCCGCGAACGGCATGCCGCCGGACAACTGGATCTACATCCAGGAGCCCGATGTGAAGATCGGCCGACTGCAGGTGTTCAACAACTGGAGCCCGGCGATGGTCGCGGACCCGGCGACGATCTGGCTGGGGCTCGAATACTTCTGCCGGGAAGGCGATGAGCTGTGGTCGATGCGCGATGGCGCCTTCCTCGACTTCGCCGCCGCCGAACTCGAGAAGATGGGGATGATCCACCGGCAGGACGTGCTGGATGGCACCGTGATCCGCGTGCCCAAGGCCTATCCCGCGTACTTCGGCGAGTACCGTCGGTTCGCGCAGCTGCGCGAGTATCTCGACCGCTTCCCCAACCTCTTCCCGGTGGGGCGCAACGGCATGCACCGGTACAACAACCAGGATCATTCGATGCTGGCCGCCGACGGGGCGGTCAGCGCCATCGTCGAAGGCCGCGAGGACAAGTCCGCCATCTGGCGGATCAATGCCGAAGAGGACTACCACGAGGAGATCGGCAAGGCCGCCTGAGGGGCACCGCCCGAAGGACGACGGCCTGTCCGCCCCGGGCGACAATTTTTGTCACCTTGTGACCTCGCCGGTCCGGACCTGCCCTCGATCGACGACGCAGCTGTGTCAAATCAGCGCACCGCGGCGCCCTGAAAACCTTTGTAAATCATATAGTTGATGGATTCCTGCGGAGGGTGGCACGCAGCTTGCTCATACCAGGGCACGGGCGAACAGCCGTTGTCGATATCCCACAGGTTTTTCTCAAGGAGTGATTACATGCTGAAGCAAGTCCAGAAGGGTTTCACCCTGATCGAATTGATGATCGTCGTTGCGATCATCGGCATCCTGGCGGCCATCGCCATTCCTGCCTACCAGGACTACACGATCCGCGGCCAGGTGGCCGAAGGTCTGACCCTGGCGGCGCAGGCCAAGGCTGCCGTCTCCGAGACGTTCGCGAACACCGGTGCCGCCCCGGCCACCCGTACGGCTGCCGGCATGTCGCCGAACGCCACGGATACCAACGGCAACTACGTGTCCAGTCTCGGCGTCGCCAATGGCGTCATCACGATCACCTACAGCAGCGCCACCCCGCAGCGTGCAAACGCTGTGATCAACGGCCTGACCGTGACGTTGGTGCCCTACCTGTCCGCTGACAACAGCGTGTCGTGGAAGTGCCGCGTGGTGGGTTCGACCGCCTCGCCGACCAGCACCATCATGAGCGGTGCGACGAACTCGGTGGGTACGCTGCCGGCCAAGTACGCGCCGTCCGAGTGCCGCGCGTAAGACGAGTTCTGCCTTCACAGGTGGATAAGGACCCCTCCCTCGCGGAGGGGTCCTTTTAAGGAAAGCCTGAGTTTCACGAAAGCCGCGTCAAGACGCGCGGAAGTTTCCAAGAAAAACACTGTCAGGAGCACGTATGCCCAAACAGATACAGAAAGGTTTCACCCTCATCGAATTGATGATCGTGGTGGCGATCATCGGCATCCTCGCCGCCATCGCCATCCCCGCCTACCAGGACTACACGATCCGCGGCCAGGTGGCCGAAGGACTCACCCTGGCGGCGCAGGCCAAGGCTGCCGTCTCCGAAACGTTCGCGAACACCGGTGCCGCCCCGGCCACCCGTACGGCTGCCGGCATGTCGCCGAACGCCACGGATACCAACGGCAACTACGTGTCCGGTCTCGGCGTCGCCAACGGCGTCATCACGGTGACGTACAGCAGCACCTCGCCGCAGCGCGCCAACGCCGCGATCACCGGCCTGACGGTGACGCTGGTGCCCTACCTCAGCGCCGATCGCAGCGTGTCGTGGAAGTGCCGCGTGACCGGTTCGACCGCCTCACCGACCAGCACCATCATGAGCGGTGCGACGAACTCGGTGGGCTCGCTACCGGCCAAGTACGCGCCGTCCGAGTGCCGCGCCTGAAGATGACGTTTGCCTTGCGGCGGTGCGCGCCGCGGGGCCTGCAAGCCCGAAAAGCCCCTCCCCGCGGAGGGGCTTTTTGCTGGGTGCGCGACCGCGTTTCGGATGAGGCCAATTGAGAAGGCAATCACGCAGAATCGCCCCCCGATTGTGCGACCATCTCGTGACATATTTGCCCATTGTCGGTGAGACGCGCAGTAGTACACTAAGCCGGATGGATCCGCGAGTTAACCTGTAAGTACATGAATGACAACGCTTTAGCGACGGTTGCCGGCGCAGGCCGGGTTGCGCTGGGGGGTCTGGCGCAAAGACTCGTTCAGGATGGCCTGATCGAGGAAATCACCATGCAGGATGCCATCGCGCGCGCCAAGGAAAAGCGCACCGGGCTCGTGACCTTCCTGGTCACGAACAACATGGCCAGCGCCCGCGACATTGCCATTTCCGCCTCCAACGAGTTCGGCGTACCGCTCCTCGACCTCGACGCCGCCGCGGTGGACATGGACGCCGTGCGCGTGGTGAGCGACAAGCTGCTGCAGAAGCACCGCGTCCTGCCGCTGCTGAAGCGCGGCAAGCGCCTGTTCCTCGCCGTTTCCGATCCGACCAACCTGCATGCCCTGGACGAGATCCGCTTCCAGACCTCGATGAGCATCGAGTTCGTGGTGGTGGAGGACGACAAGCTGCAGACGGCCGTCGGCAAGGCCATCGAGCAGGTCGATGTGGCCATGCCGAACCTGGTCGACGAGGATTTCGACCTCGAGAACCTCGAGGTCACCGGCGGCGACGAGGAAGCCGACGCCGAGTCCCTCGGCCGCGACGATGTCGAAGACGCGCCCATCGTGCGCTTCGTCAACAAGATCCTGCTCGATGCCATCAAGAAGGGCGCCTCCGACATCCACTTTGAGCCGTACGAGAAATATTTCCGCATCCGCACGCGACTCGACGGCGTGCTGAAGGAAGTGGCGCTGCCGCCCTCGCAGCTCGCGGTGAAGATCATCGCGCGCCTGAAGGTCATGTCGCGCCTCGACATCGCCGAGCGGCGCGTGCCGCAGGACGGCCGCATCAAGATGCGGCTGTCGAAGAACCGCGCCATCGACTTCCGTGTCAGCACCTGCCCGACGCTGTTCGGCGAGAAGGTGGTGGCGCGTATCCTCGACCCCTCGAGCGCCATGCTCGGCATCGATGCGCTGGGCTACGAGTCCTTCCAGCGCGACCTGTACATGAAGACCCTGGCCAAGCCCCAGGGCATGATCCTCGTCACCGGCCCCACGGGCTCGGGCAAGACGGTGTCGCTGTACACCGGCCTCAACATCCTGAACACCGAGGACTGCAACATCTCCACCGCCGAGGATCCGGCGGAAATCAACCTGCCCGGCATCAACCAGGTGAACGTCAACCCCAAGGTGGGCCTGACCTTCGCCGCCGCGCTGCGCGCCTTCCTGCGCCAGGACCCGGACGTCATCATGGTGGGAGAAATCCGCGACCTCGAGACGGCGGAGATCGCCATCAAGGCCGCGCAGACCGGCCACCTCGTGCTCTCCACGCTCCACACCAACGATGCGCCGCAGACCCTCACGCGCCTGGTCGACATGGGCGTCAAGCCCTACGCCATCGCCACCTCGGTGAGCCTGATCATCGCCCAACGCCTGGCGCGCAAGCTCTGCTCGAACTGCAAGACGCCGGTGGACATCCCGGCCGAGGCGCTGCTGAAGGAAGGCTTCGAGCAGGCCGATGTCGAGGCCGGCATCCGCGTGTACCGCGCGGTGGGCTGCGGTCAGTGCAACGACGGCTACAAGGGCCGCTGCGGCATCTACCAGGTGCTCCCCGTCACCGAGACCATCGGCCGGATCATCATGGAAGGTGGCGGCGCGATCCAGATCGCCGACCAGGCCGCGAAAGACGGCGTCTGGAACCTGCGGCGTTCGGGCCTGCAGAAGGTCAAGGACGGCCTCACCAGCCTCGAAGAAGTCAACAACGTCACCGTGGACTGAAACGGAAAGGTTGAACATGGCAGTTTCCTCGGCAACCGCGACCAAGAAAGACATCCAGTTCCTCTGGGAGGGCACGGATCGGCGCGGCAAGAAGGTGCGCGGCAAGGCGCTCGCGACCAATGAAGCGGCGCTGCGCGCAGACCTCCGGCGCCAGGGTGTCGCGGCCACCCGCGTCAAGACCCAGAGCAACACCTTCAAGGGTGGCGGCAAGGTCAACCCGGGCGACATCGCCGTGTTCGCGCGCCAGCTCGCCACCATGCTCACCTCCGGCATTCCGCTGGTGCAGGCTTTCGAGATCATCGGCAACGGCAACGAGAAGCCTTCGATGCAGAAGCTGATCCTCGACATCAAGGCCAGCGTGGAGGGCGGCTCCACGCTGCACGAGTCGCTCGCCAAGCATCCCTTGTATTTCGACGACCTGTTCGTGAACCTGGTCGAGGCCGGTGAACAGGCCGGTGCGCTCGAGACCCTGCTCGACAAGATCGCCACCTACAAGGAAAAGACCGAGGCGCTGAAGAAGAAGATCAAGAAGGCGCTGTTCTACCCGACCGCGGTGCTGTTCGTCGCCATCATCGTCACCATCATCCTGCTCATCTTCGTGATCCCGCAGTTCGAGAGCCTGTTCAAGGGGTTCGGCGCCGACCTGCCCGCGTTCACGCAGATGGTCATCAACATGTCGCGCTTCATGCAGCACAACGGCCTGTTCGTGGCGGCCGTGGTGGGCGGTGGCATCTACGGCTTCCTCTACTTCAAGAAGCGCTCCAAGAACATGCAGCGCACGCTGGACCGAATGATGCTCAAGTTCCCGATCATCGGCCCCATCCTCGTGAAGGCAGCCATCGCGCGCTTCGCCCGCACGCTGTCCACCATGTTCGCCGCCGGCGTGCCGCTGGTGGAGGCCATGGAGTCCGTGGCCGGCGCCACGGGCAACATCGTGTACGAGGAAGCCACCCTGCGCATGAAGGACGAGGTGGCCACCGGCCAGCGTCTGCAGCGCGCCATGGAGAACACCGGGCTGTTCCCGAACATGGTGGTGCAGATGATCGCCGTCGGCGAGGAATCCGGTTCGCTGGACTCCATGTCCGCCAAGGTCGCCGACTTCTACGAGGCGGAAGTGGACAACGCCGTGGATGCGATGTCGAGCCTCCTCGAGCCGCTGATCATGGCGGTGCTCGGCGTGCTGGTGGGCGGCATGGTCATCGCCATGTACCTGCCCATCTTCAAGCTCGGCGCCGCCATCTGAGGCGGCGCGGCTCCGGCAGGGGGGCCGCCACCGCGCGGGACGCAAGGGCATGCTCAACGACATCGCGGCGTTGTATGCGGGCAACCTGGCCCTGTTCTCCGGCAGCGTGTTCCTGCTCTCGCTGCTGATCGGCAGCTTCCTGAACGTCGTCATCTACCGCATCCCCGTGATGCTCGATCGCGAGTGGCGGGCGCAGGCCGCGGCGCTGGACTCGGCGGACGGCGCCGCGCCGGTGGTTGCAGCCGAAGCGTTCAACCTGCTGGTGCCCCGCTCGGCATGCCCGGCCTGCCGCGCACCGATCGGCGCGTGGCAGAACGTGCCCGTGGTGAGCTGGCTCCTGCTGCGAGGCCGGTGTGCGGCCTGCAAGGCACGCATCTCGCCGCGCTATCCCATCGTCGAGGCCCTCACGGCGATCCTCTCGGCGTGGGTGGCCTGCCACTTCGAGTTCGGCTGGCCCGCCGCGTGCGCGCTGCTCGTCACCTGGACGCTGATCGCGCTCACCGGCATCGACATCGACCACCAGCTCCTGCCCGACAACATCACCCTGCCGCTGATGTGGGCAGGCCTGCTCGCCGCGGTGCTGATCGGACCGCAGTCCGGTGCGGCCCTTCCCGTCGCGCCCACCACCGCCATCGTGGGCGCGGCCGCGGGTTACCTGAGCCTGTGGCTGGTGTTCCACACCTTCCGGCTGCTGACCGGCAAGGAAGGCATGGGCTACGGCGACTTCAAGCTGTTCGCCGCGCTGGGAGCCTGGCTGGGATGGAAGGCGCTGCCGCTGATCATCCTGCTCTCCGCCGCCACCGGGGCGGTGGTCGGCATCGCGCTGATCCTGTTCAAGGGCCGCGATCGCGCCCAGCCCATGCCCTTCGGGCCCTACCTTGCCGCCGCCGGCTGGCTCGCGATGATGTACGGCGACTCGATCATCAGCGGCTACCTGCGCGTCTCGGGACTCGCCCGCTAGCCCCATGGAAAGTCCACGCGCACGCAGGCTGCGCGTCGGTCTCACCGGCGGCATCGCCAGCGGCAAGAGCACCGTCTCGCGGCTGTTCGCCGAACTCGGCGTGCCCATCGTCGACGCCGACGAGATTTCGCGGCGTGTCGTCGAGCCCGGGACGCCGGGCCTCGCCGCCGTGGTGGACCGCTTCGGCCGCGAGGTCCTCGATGACGCAGGCCACCTCGACCGCGCCGCCCTGCGAGCGCGGGTGTTCGCCGATCCCGGCGCACGGCGCGACCTCGAGTCGATCCTGCATCCGCTGATCCGCGCGATGATGGATGCCGATGCGCGAAAGGCAGCGGGCCCGTACGTGATCCTCGCGATTCCGCTGCTGGTCGAGGGCGATGGCCGCAACCGCGTCGATCGCGTGCTCGTGGTCGATGCCGAGGAGGATACTCAGCTCGGTCGCGTGGTGGCCCGGGACCGCGTGCCCGAGTCGCAGGCCAGGGCCATCCTCGCGGCGCAGGCGAGCCGCGCCCGGCGGCTCGCGGCGGCCGACGATGTGATCCGCAACGAAGGCTCTGTCGCCGATCTGCGCCAGGCGGTGGAAAGTCTTCACCAGCGCTATCTGCGGCTCGCGCACGAGCGTGATGGTTTACCCTCGGGCGGCGCTGGATCACAATAGGCGGATGAGCTTCAACATCGAAGCCAACCCCGAAGGGTTGGCCGAGCTCCTGCCCATTGCCTACGAGCAGCCGCTGAACGAGCGTATGCGCACGTTCCTGCGGCTGGAGTTCCTCTACACGCAGGCCAGCTTCCATGCCGAGTCGGACAATCCCTGGAGCACCCGCGCCGCGGTGGCGAGCCTGCTGGAGATCCTGGCGATCACCGCCCGAGGCGATGCGCGCAATGACGTGTTGAAGGAACTCGAGCGGCAATCGGCCATGCTCAAGGAATTCCAGACGCGCCCTGGCGTGGACGCCGGACGGCTGCGCTCGCTCCTGTCGAACATCAACCGGCTGCGCAGCGACCTCAACAGCGCCGGCGGCAACTTCATGGCGCCGCTGCGGGACTGTGAGTTCCTCAGCGCCATCAAGCACCGCAGCGCCATTCCCGGCGGGACCTGCGACTTCGACCTGCCGGACTATTCCTACTGGCTGCACCGCCCGGCCGAGGTCCGCGCGGCGGAATTCAGCACCTGGATGACCACCATCCGGCCGCTGTGCGATGCCATCGCGGAGCTGTTGTGGCTGACTCGCGAGAATGCCCGGCCCAAGCAGGAGAAGGCAGTCGGCGGGGTGTACCAGATCCAGTTCGACAAGGAAAATCCCTGCCAGCTGGTGCGCATCACGCTCGATCCGGACAGCGACCTGTTCCCGGAGATCAGCGGCAGCCAGCACCGCTGCACGGTACGCTTCCTGCGATGGTCGGGCACGCATCAGCGGCCCATCCATGTCGAATCCGACGTTCCGTTCGTGCTGACATGCTGCGCGTGACGCTGGGCGGCGCGCGATGAAGCGCGTCCCGTGTCCCACCTGCCGGCGCGAGGTGGAGTGGTCGGAGAACTCGGCCTTCCGCCCCTTCTGCAGTGAGCGCTGCCGCCTCATCGACCTCGGCGCCTGGTTCAGCGAGGAGCACGCCATTCCCGGCGAGCCCGCCTCCGGGGAAGACGCGGCCGCCGCGCGTGAGGTTCCGCCTCGCGATCAGCACTGAGTTGCCGGCTGGCGGGGCCGGTAGCTTCCCGTGGCGCCCGCCGCCCGTGCCTCGGGGCAGCCCAGCCCGCAGGCGTAGACCGGCAGGTTCAGCTCCATCACGGCCGCACGCAGGACCGGTGCCGGCCATCGCGAGGTGAACACGATGAAATCCGCGCCTGCCCGCGCCGCCTCGCGAGCCTGGTCGATCCCGGCGCAAAGGACCCCATGGGGAATCTCGCGGTGAACCGGCAACGAGGCCGGCTCGGCGAGCAACCGGAAACCCGTGCTGGTGTGATCCTCGATGAGGTCCGGCAAGCGCAGGGCCGTCACCACGGGCCGGTCCGCCGGCAGCAGCTCAGCCCGCGCCAGCTCGCCACGCGAGCACCAGCGAAGGGCTTGGCCGTCGAGGCCGCGGGGCCGGCCGCTGTAGTCCTCCACCTGCCACACGTCCAGCAGCACCTCGCGGTCGGGATATCGATGCCGCAGGCAGATCAGGGGATGCGCGCGATGCACGCGGACACCGAGTTCCTCGGCGAGTTCGCGCACGAGCCCCGCCTCGGCGGCTTCGCCGGCCTCGAGCTTGCCGCCCGGGAATTCCCAGCCGCCGGCCAGGTGACGGCCGGGGGGACGCTGGGCGATGAGCACCCGGTCGTGCTCATCGAGGAGCACCCCGGCGACCACGTGCACTGCGCCCGCGGCCATGCCCGGTGGATCAGCCGCCGACCTGCTGCAGGGCTCCGTGGCAGTGCTTGTACTTCTTCCCCGAGCCACAGGGGCACGGATCGTTGCGCCCCACCTTCGGCACCGAGCGCACGAAGGGCGTCGCCACCGGTGCTCCGCCCCGCATCGCGGCCGTCGCCGGCCCCTCCGCGGTGCTCCCCGCATCGCCGGCGAGACCATCGCCCTGGATGAGCGAGACGGCCTCGGCGTGCTGTGCCTGCAGGGCACGGGCCAGCCGCTGCTGCCGCTCGTGCTCCTCGCGCTCGATCTCGGCCTGGCTCCTCACCTGGATCTTCGACACCGTGGTGACGGTGTCGAACTTGATGCGATCGAGCATGGAGGAGAACAGCGCGAAGGCTTCCCGCTTGTACTCCTGCTTCGGATCCTTCTGGGCGTAGCTGCGCAAGCTGATGCCCTGGCGCAGGTAGTCCATGGCGGCCAGGTGTTCACGCCAGTGCTGGTCCAGCGTGCGCAGCGTGACTTCCTTCTCGATGTAGCGCATCACCGGCTCGCCCACGCTCGCGCACTTCTGATCGTAGGCCTCGTTGAGGGCGCCGAGGATGCGCGACTTGAGGCCGGAACCATCGCCCGCCTCTTCCGATTTCACCCAGTCCACCACCGGCAGCGCGACCCCGAAGTCGCGGTCGATGGCCTGCGCGAGACCCGGCGGATCCCACTGGTCCTCGGCCGATCCGCCCGGGATGTACTGGTCGACGAGCTGCCCGACGACGTCCTCGCGGATGCCGCCGATGGCCTCGGCGACGTCCTCGGCGGCCATGAGGTCGGTGCGCTGCTGGTAGATCACGCGGCGCTGGTCGTTGGCGACGTCGTCGTACTCGAGAAGCTGCTTGCGGGCGTCGAAATTGTGCTGCTCGACGCGCCGCTGCGCCCGTTCGATCTGGCGGGTCAGCATGCCGCTCTCGATCGCCTCGCCGGGCTTCATGCCCACCCGCGACATCAGCGACTTCATGCGCGTCGGATCGCCGAAGATGCGCATGAGGTTGTCATCGAGGGAGAGGTAGAAGCGGCTGGAACCCGGGTCACCCTGGCGTCCCGAACGGCCGCGTAGCTGGTTGTCGATGCGGCGGGACTCGTGCCGCTCGGTGCCCACGATGTGCAGGCCGCCCGCCGCCACCACCGTCTCGTGTCGCTGACCCCACTCCGCCTTGATGGCCTGCACCTGCTCGGCGGTCGGATTCTCGAGCCGGTGGATCTCCGCTTCGGGGTTGCCTCCGAGCACGATGTCGGTGCCACGGCCTGCCATGTTGGTGGCGATGGTCACGGCACCCGGGCGGCCGGCCTCGGCGACGATGTGGGCCTCACGCTCGTGCTGCTTGGCATTGAGCACCTCGTGGCCGATTTTCTTCTCGGCGAGGAGCTTCGACAGCCGCTCGGAGGTCTCGATGGAGGTCGTGCCCACGAGCACGGGCTGGCCCCGTCCACTGCATTCCACGATGTCATCGAATATCGCCTGGAACTTGTCCTTTTCCGACAGGAACACGAGATCGGAGCGGTCCTTGCGGATCATCGGCCTGTGGGTGGGGATCACCACCACCTCGAGGCCGTAGATCTGCTGGAACTCGAAGGCCTCGGTATCCGCCGTGCCGGTCATGCCGGAGAGCTTGGCGTACAGGCGGAAGTAGTTCTGGAAGGTGATGGAGGCAACCGTCTGGTTCTCCTCCCGCACGCGCACGTTCTCCTTGGCCTCCACCGCCTGGTGCAGGCCGTCGGACCAGCGCCGGCCCGGCATCGTGCGGCCGGTGAATTCATCGACGATGATGACCTCGCCGTTGCGCACGATGTACTCGACGTCCCGCCGGTACAACGCGTGGGAACGCAGCGCCGCGTTGAGATGGTGCATGAGCCGGATGTTGGCCGGGTCGTACAGGCTTTCGCCTTCGCGCAGCAGCCCCCCCTCGCTCATCAACCGCTCGACCTTCTCGTGGCCGTCCTCGGTGAGGTGGGCCTGCTTGGTCTTCTCATCGACCGCGTAGTCGCCCGGACCATCCTCTTCCTTCTGGCGGACGAGCTGGGGGATGAGCGCATTGATGCGCACGTACAGTTCGGTGCTTTCCTCCGCCGGTCCCGAGATGATCAGCGGTGTACGCGCCTCGTCGATGAGGATGGAGTCGACTTCGTCGATGATGGCGAAGGACAGCTTGCGCTGCACGCGGTCCTCGAGCCGGAAGGCGAGGTTGTCACGCAGGTAGTCGAAGCCGAACTCGTTGTTCGTGCCATAGGTGATGTCGCATGCATAGGCCGCGCGCTTCTCCTCCTGCGACTGGGCATTCTTGATGACGCCCACGTTCAGGCCGAGGAAGCGGAACACCGGGCCCATCCAGTCCGAGTCGCGTTGCGCGAGATACTCGTTGACCGTGACCACGTGGACGCCATCGCCCGTCAGCGCATTGAGGTATGCGGGCAGGGTGGCCACTAGGGTCTTGCCCTCGCCCGTGCGCATCTCCGCGATGCGGCCCGAATGCAGGGCCAGTCCGCCCACCATCTGCACATCGAAATGGCGCATGCCGAGGGTGCGGCGCGCCGCCTCGCGCGCCAGCGCGAAGGCCTCCGGGATCAGGTCGTCGATCGGGGCGCCGCCGGCGAAACGGTCCTTGAGTTCCTGCGTCTTGACGGGGAACTCCTCGTCGCGCAGCGCCTTCGTGCGTTCCTCGAGGGCATTGGCGGCCGCCACCTTGCGGGTGAGTTCCTTCACCAGCCGCTGGTTACGGCTGCCGAAAATCTGCGCTAACAGCTTCCTCACGGGTTCGACGGGTCCTTGGGAAAAACGGCTATTGTACGGATAGACCGGAGGGGCGGGAAATCGTTTCGGGCCGTGCCCGACCGACCGAGGAGGAGGTGTTCGTCGAAGCGGTGGACCGTCGGCTCACCGGACCACCGCGGCGCGGCGGCCCATCCGGCGATTCAATCCGCTCGCCGGATCAGCGGACTTCGCCGACGAATCGCAGCGGGTCGACCTGCGCGCCGTTCTTCACGACCTCGAAATGCAGGTGTGTGCCCGTCGAGCGGCCGGTGGAGCCCATCAGCGCGATGGCCTGGCCCTTGCGCACCATGTCACCCGGCTTCACCAGCAGCTTCTCGTTGTGGCCGTAGCGCGTGAACAGACCGTTGCCGTGGTTGATCTCCACCAGTTCGCCGTAGCCCGAGCGGTCGCCCGCCCAGGTGACGAGACCCGCGCCCACCGCCTTCACCTGAGTACCCTCCGCCGCAGCGAAGTCGATGCCGCGATGGAACGCCGTATAGCCGGTGAAGGGATCCGGGCGATGCCCGAAGTAGGAAGAGATCCAGCCCTGCCCCACCGGGCGGCCCTCCGGGTAGACCTGCTTGTTGAGCTCGCGCGTGAGGATGAGGTTCTCCAGCACGCCGAGCTGCTGCTCACGGCTGGACAGCTGCGCCTGCAGGGAGTCGATCATCGAGGTGAGGCTGGGGATCTGCGCGGGCTGGCCATCGGCCGCTCCCTCCGAGCCACCTTGCGGCGGCGGGGAGCCGAAATCGAACTCGCCATTGTCGAGGTTGGCCATCTGCGTCAGGCGCTTGCCCAGGGCATCGAGCCGGATGACGCTGGCGTTCATCTGGCCCACGCGCATGGCGATGGCGTTGACCTTCTCCTGCAGCGCCTGGCGCGTCTGCTCGAGCTGCTCCTTCTGCTTGATGATCTCGGCGGACCAGCCGCCAAGCTGCTCGAGAGGACGGCCGTCATGCCGCCCGCCCAGGCTCAAGCCCAGGCTGAACGCACCACCGACGATCATCAACACCAGCGCGACCGCGGTAGTGATGACCACGGGGTGGCGCAAGTCCACCTGTCTGACATTGCCGGGCTGACGACCGACGAAAATGATATTCATGCAGTGGGCTCCCGCCGTGACCGCAGTGCTTTTCCAACGCATATCGGGCTCCGCACCGCGCGGAACCACAGAAGGCGCAAGCCCGTGACGAAGTCGCCGTCCACACATCCGTGGACCTGATGCACGACGCCTCAATGCGCGTGTCACTGGCAACCCCGCCGTCCTGGCCCGTCGCAACGGGCTGTAGACCGGTGGCTTTGCGTCCCCACCTTTCGGTGGGTATGCCCTGTGCAGTCGGGTGAACTATGCAACAAAAAGGTGACTGAAAACAAGGATTTCCGCACACTCTGGGGTGTAGGAGCAGTTCTCGTTTTGGTATCGGAATGCAAAAAACCAGAAGTGTCAGCGAGTTAATCCACCATAACTCGAAAGCACTTGCACAATTGAGGGAGCGCCTCGATGAACGGGCGCAGTTGCTCCTGCAGGTCCGCGCCGCCGTACCCACCCCCCTCGTCGCCTGCGTGCTCAGCGCGGGCCTGGACAAGGGCGTGCTGACGCTGGGGACTGCCAGTGCCGCGTGGGCTTCGAGGCTGCGTTATGTCAGCTCGCAGGTTATTGACAAGTTTGCGAAGGATTACGAAGTGAAGGTCGCTCGGGTTCGCGTCAAGGTCGTTCGGCCGGGTCGGTGACGTTGGAAGAGCAGTGCTGCATGGCGTTGCGGTGGTGCCTTTCCGCGCGACCAATCTCCGCAGGCTTGCCAGCCAGGCACCCGAACTGCAAAAGCCGCAGTAAGACCTCAGGCCACGGCAGCCGGAACGTAGGAGATCGGCGCGTCCTTGAGACTTTCGAAAGTGACTTCCCGCCAAGCGCTCGGCGTGGCCATCAGCGTGCGCAGCAGCTTGTTGTTGAGCGCGTGCCCGGACTTGAAGCCGCTGAATTCGCCGATGAGGCTGTGTCCGAGCAAGTACAGATCGCCGATGGCGTCGAGGATCTTGTGCTTCACGAACTCGTCCTCGTAGCGCAGCCCGTCCTCGTTGAGGATGCGGTTGTCGTCCAGGACGATGGCGTTGTCGAGGTTGCCGCCGAGCGCGAGGTTGTGCGCGCGCAGGGACTCGATGTCGCGCATGAAGCCGAAGGTGCGGGCCCGGCTCACCTCGCGCAGGAACGAGGTGGTGGAGAAATCCATGGTCGCGGTCTGCGAGTGCTTCTTGAACGTCGGGTGGTTGAACTCGATCTCGAAGTTCACACGGAAGCCGTCATAGGGTTCGAAGCGCGCCCACTTGTCACCGTCGCGAACCTCGACGCGCTCGAGGATGCGGATGAAGCGCTTGGGTGCGCGCTGCTCCTCGATGCCCGCCGACTGCAGCAGGAACACGAAGGGGCCGGCGCTGCCGTCCATGATGGGGACTTCGGGGGCGCTCACCTCGATGAGCAGGTTGTCGATCCCTAAGCCCGCCAGCGCCGAGAGCAGGTGCTCGACGGTGGAGATCTTCGCATCGCCCTTGTGGAGCGTGGTGCCCAGCGTTGTCTCGCCGACGTTCTGCGCATGCGCCGGGATGTCCACGGGCTGCGGCAGGTCGGTGCGACGGAAGATGATGCCGCTGTCCGGCGCAGCCGGGTGCAGGGTCATGAGCACCTTCTGTCCGGTGTGCAACCCGACGCCGGTGGCGCGGATCGAGTTTTTCAGCGTTCGCTGGTTCAGCATGGCGTCATGAGGTTATCACAGCCTCGCAGGGCGCCAAAAGGCGAGCCGATGGACCCGTTCCATCGGCTCGCCGACCCTGGAATGTCGACTGTAAACACTGTGCGGCGGGCGACCACCTGTCGCCGGAACCGCACATTTTTCAATGCCTCAATCGGCCTGGCGTCGCAGGAAAGCCGGGATGTCGAGCATGTCCTCGCTCTCCATCGACCGCAGGCCATCGCCCACCGCCCGTTGCCGCTGGACCGTCGGGCTGTCCAGGTCCCGGTAGTCCGTCGCGATCATCGGCGCGGTCCGGCGCACCACCCGCATCGGTGCGGATTGGGAGCTCGCCGCGTGGCCCTGCGCCTCGCGATGTGCCGACTCGCGATGCACGTGCGCCGCAGCATGCTGGTTCATCGTGTGCTGCATCGGTTGCGGTGCGGACTTCGCCACCGGGCGGCCGAGGCCGGTCGCGACCACGGTGACGCGGATCTGGTTGCTCATCTCCGGATCGATCACCGTGCCCACCACCACCGTCGCTTCATCGGAGGCGAACTGCTTGATGACGTTGCCGACTTCCTGGAACTCGCCGATCGACAGGTCCATGCCCGCGGTGACGTTCACGAGGATCCCCTGCGCGCCGGCGAGGTTGATGTCCTCGAGGAGCGGCGAGGAGATGGCGGCTTCAGCGGCCTCGCGCGCGCGATCATCGCCCGCGGCGCAGCCCGAGCCCATCATCGCCATGCCGGTCTCCGACATCACGGTCCGCACGTCCGCGAAGTCGACGTTGATCAGGCCGGGACGGGTGATCAGCTCGGCGATGCCCTGCACCGCGCCCTGCAGCACGGTGTTGGCGGCCTTGAACGCATCCAGGAGCGTGGTGTTGCTGCCCAGCACCGACAACAGCTTCTGGTTGGGGATGGTGATGAGCGAGTCCACGTACTTGGACAGCTCGAGCATGCCGTTGTCGGCCACGCGCCCGCGCTTGTTGCCCTCCATCTCGAAGGGACGGGTCACCACCGCCACGGTGAGGATGCCCAGTTCCTTCGCGACCTGCGCAACCACGGGTGCAGCGCCCGTGCCCGTGCCACCGCCCATGCCGGCGGTGATGAACAGCATGTCGCAGCCCTCGATCAGCTCGATGATGCGGTCGCGATCCTCCATCGCGGCCTGCCGGCCCACTTCCGGGTCGGCGCCGGCGCCCAGTCCCTTGGTGATGTTGCAGCCGATCTGCAGGGCGGTGCGCACCTTGGAGTGCTTGAGCGCCTGCGCGTCGGTGTTGATGCAGATGAAATCCACCCCCTCGATGCCGGATTGGACCATGTGCGACACGGCGTTGCCGCCGCCGCCGCCCACTCCGAGCACCTTGATGATGGCGTTTTGGCTGTAGGAATCCATCAGTTCGAACATTCCAGTCTCCTCACGGGTCGTAAACGGGTTAGAAATTGCCTTGGAACCATGCCTTCATTCGCTCGAGCAGGCTCTTCACGCCGCCCCCGGACAGGAGCGGGCCTTCAGGGCGCTGCAGGTCGATATTGTTCTTGGCGTACAGAAGCAGACCCACGCCGGTGGCGTGGATCGGATTGCTCACTACGTCGACCAGGCCGCTGACGTACTGCGGCAGCCCGAGACGCACGGGCATGTGGAACACCTCTTCGGCGAGCTCGATCGCGCCTTCCATCTTCGAGCTGCCGCCGGTCAGCACGATGCCGGCGGCCACGGACTCCTCGAAGCCCGAACGGCGCAGCTCGTCGCGGATCAGCGCGAACAGTTCCTCGTAGCGCGGCTCGACGATCTCGGCGAGCGTCTGGCGCGCGAGCCGCCGCGGCGGCCGGTCGCCCACGCTGGGCACCTCGATGGTCTCGTCGGGATTGGCGAGCTGCGAGAGCGCGCAGGCGTAGCGGATCTTGATGTCCTCGGCGTACTGCGTCGGCGTGCGCATCGACACCGCGATGTCGTTGGTGACCTGGTCGCCGGCGATGGGGATCACCGCGGTGTGCCGGATCGCGCCGCCACCGAACACCGCCATGTCGGTGGTGCCGCCGCCGATGTCCACCAGGCACACGCCCAGGTCCTTTTCGTCATCGGTCAGCACCGCGTAGCTCGAGGCGAGCTGCTCGAGCACGATGTCGTCCACCGCGAGGCCGCAGCGCTGCACGCACTTGACGATGTTCTGCGCCGAGCTGTCGGCGCCGGTGACGATGTGCACCTTGGCCTCCAGGCGCACGCCCGACATGCCGATGGGGTCGCGGATGCCCTCCTGCGAATCGATGATGTATTCCTGCGGCAGCACGTGCAGGATCTTCTGGTCGGCGGGGATCGCCACCGCCTTGGCGGCGTCGATGACGCGATCGACGTCGCCCTGCCCCACTTCTTTGTCCTTGATCGCGACGATGCCGTGGGAGTTCAGGCTCCGTACGTGGCTGCCCGCGATGCCGGCATAGACCGAGTGGATCTCGCAGCCGGCCATCAGTTCCGCTTCCTCCACGGCGCGCTGGATGGACTGCACGGTCGACTCGATGTTCACCACCACGCCCTTCTTCAGTCCGCGGGAGGGATGGCTGCCGATGCCGATGATCTCGAGCTGCCCGTCCGGCCTGATCTCGCCGACGATGGCCACGACCTTGCTGGTGCCGATGTCCAGGCCGACGAGGAGATTGCGATCTGAGCGCTTTGCCATGTGCGTGTGCCGGTCCTCTAGCGGTCGGGGTCCTGCGCCCGCGCCGACATCGGCGGAGCGGACGCAGCGGTGTCTTGCGCCGGCGGCTGGGTGCGCCAGCCGATGGTGAAGCCGTTCGAATAGCGCATGTCGACGTAGGCGACCTCGTTGGCGCGGCGCGAGACGACCAGCGAGGCGGTGCGGATGAAGCGCTCGAGGTGATCCTCCACCTGGGTGCGGCCCAGCCGGATGGTCAGCCCGTTGTCGAGGTCGAGCTCCCAGGCGCCGCGCTCGTCGAGCCGCATCGCGGCGATGCGCATGCCCGCCTCCAGCATCTTTCCCTGCGCGGCGAGATAGTGCCTGGCGACCTCGGCTTCGGTGCCTTCCGGCCCGGACAGCCGCGGCAGCTCCGGTGGCACGTGCGCGGCGGTCCTGGCGAACAGCTCGCCGCGCGCGTTCAGCAGGCCGGACTCTCCCCAGCGCGCGGTCGCGACCTGCTCGAGGATGGTCACGTGCAGGCTGTTGGGCCAGCGGCGCTGTACGCGCGCATGGTCGACATAGGGGATGGACTCGATGGCGCGCTGCACGGCGTCCAGGTCCGCGGACATGAAGCCGGTCTTGAGGAAGGGTGCGGCCGCCTGCTCGACCTGGTTGGGCGAGACCCTCTGGAAGCTGCCATCGATCGACATCACCCGGATCGGCCGGTCGAGCACGAGGGTGAGACCCACCAGGCTCCCGGCGAGGATGCCCACCACCGCGACGCGCCGCGCGTGCAGCTTCCAGTCGATCGAGGCCAGCCGCGCAAGGATGCGCGGGCTCCCGCGCTCGTTGCGGCTGCGCGGCTTGTAGCGGTTCTGCGGCTTGAACAGCTTGTCGATGGTCTCGGTGATCATGTGCGTTGCCTGCTGAAGCTGGTCTCGAGCACTCGCCACACGAGTTCCTCGAAGTCGATGCCGGCCTGGCGCGCGGCCTTCGGAACCAGGCTGTGATCGGTCATGCCGGGCGTGGTGTTGATCTCGATGAAATGGAACTCACCGCTGCCGGCATCGCGCATGAAGTCCACGCGGCCCCAGCCGTAGCAGTCGGTGGCGCGGAAGGCGGCGAGCGCCATCTGCCGGATGCGAGCCTCGGCCGGCTCGTCGATGCCGCTCGGGCACAGGTACTGGGTGTCGTCGCGGAAATACTTGGCCTGGTAGTCGTAGAATTCCGTGGCGGGCTGGATGCGGATCGACGGCAACGCCGCCTCCCCCAGCACCGCGACGGTGAATTCCGGGCCCTGGATGAAGCGCTCGGCGAACACCACCGGGTCCACCGCCCGCGCCTCGCGGAAGGCCGTGACCAGCGCCGCCTCGCTCTTCACCTTGCTGATGCCCACGCTCGAACCCTGCGAGGCGGGCTTCACCATCATCGGCAGTCCGACCGTCGCCAGCGCCGCCGGGATGTCGGCCTCGTCGCGCAGCACGGCGTAGGCCGGCGCATTGATGCCCGCGCCCATCGCCACGCGCTTGGTCTTGAGCTTGTCCATGGTGAGCGCCGAGGCCAGCACCCCGCTCCCCGTGTAGGGAATGCCGAGCCACTCGAGCGCGCCCTGCATCGCGCCATCCTCCCCGCCGGGCCCGTGCAGGATGTTCCAGGCGCGATCGAAACCATCCTCCACCAGCGACTGCACCGGCCGCTCCTTCGGGTCGAAGGCATGCGCATCGATGCCGCGGCGCTTCAGCGCCGCGAGCACGGCGTTGCCGGAGATCAGCGAGATCTCCCGCTCGCTCGAATCCCCGCCCAGCAGCACGGCGACCTTGCCGAAATCGCGCGCCTGGCTGGCGCGCTTCGTGCCTTCGATGAACTTCAGCCGGCTCATGCTGGCACCTCGACCCGGTCGCGCCGCAGCCTGAATCGACGCAGGCTCACTTGGCCTCTCCCACGATGCGGACCTCGGGAGTCAGGTGGACGCCGAAGCGTTCCTGGATGACTTTCTGTACGTGCAAGATGAGGGCTTCCAGGTCGGCAGCGCGCGCGGCGCCGCAGTTGACGATGAAATTGGCGTGCTTCGGCGACACCTGCGCATCGCCGATGCGATGTCCCTTGAGGCCCGCCGACTCGATCAGCCGCGCGGCGTGATCGCCGGCCGGGTTGGTGAACACCGAGCCGCAGCTCCACTCGCCGATCGGCTGGGTCTGGCGGCGTCGCACCAGCAGGTCGCGGATGGTGTCCAGCGAGGCGTCGGGCCGCGGCTCGAAGCGCAACCGCGCGGCGAGGAAGCATTCCCCGGTGCCTGGGCCGCTGACGTGGCGATAACCGACGGTGTACTCGGACCGGGCTCGCGTGCGCCGGGTGCCGTGGCCGTCCATCACCTCCACCTCGACCACGTGGTTCCAGGTCTCGCCGCCGAAGGCGCCGGCGTTCATCGCGAGCGCGCCACCGAGCGTGCCGGGGATGCCGGCGAAGAACTCCGCGGGACCCAGGCCCCATTTCACGCATTGCCTGGCGATGCGCGCGCAGTGCACGCCCGCATCGGCCTGCACCTCGGTGTCACCGATGCGCCGCAGCCCGTGGAGCGCCGCATGCGTGGAGACCACGACGCCGCGGATGCCACCGTCGCGCACCAGCAGGTTGCTGCCCAGGCCCAGCCACAGCACCGCGGTCCGTTGCGGCAGCATCTCGAGGAACCTGGACAGTTCGATGGCATCGCGCGGCTCGAAGAACACGTCGGCCGGCCCGCCCGCGTGCCAGGAGGTGTGGCGCGACATCGGCTCGGCGAACCGCACCGATGGCCCGAAGCGCTGGTTCAGCCACTCGTGCGACAGGGCCGCGCTCATGCCAACGCCCCGGCCGCGAACCGGCCCTTCAGGTCCTGCGCCACGGCGCCGATGTTGCCCGCGCCCATGGTGAGCACCAGGTCGCCCTCGCGCACCACGCGCCTGAGCGCATCGGCGAGTTCCTCGACGTGTTCGACGAACACCGGCTCGACCACGCCCCGGCTGCGCACCGCCCGGCAGATCGCACGGCCATCGGCATTGGCGATCGGTGCCTCGCCGGCGGCATAGACCTCGGTCACCAGCAGCACATCGGCGCCGGAGAGCACGCGACCGAAATCGTCCAGCAGGTCCCGGGTGCGGGTGTAGCGATGAGGCTGGAAGGCGAGCACGAGACGCCGGCCCGGCCATCCCTGCCGCGCCGCCTCGAGCGTGGCCGCAATCTCCGTGGGATGGTGGCCGTAGTCATCGATCAGCAGCGCAGTGCCGCCGTCCCAGCGCAGCTCGCCGAGCTGCTGCAGCCGGCGGTCGATGCCCTGGAAGTTGGCCAGCGCGCGCTGGATGTCGGCGTCGGGTACTCCCAGCTCGCCCGCCACCGCGATCGCCGCCAGCGCATTGCGCACGTTGTGCACGCCCGGCAGGTTGAGCGTCACGGTGAGCGGCGGGCCATTGGGGCGCACCGCGTCGAAATGGCTCACCGGCCCATCGCGACGAACGTTCACCGCGCGCACGTCCGCGCCCAGTTCCAGTCCGTAGGTGATGATGGGACGGGCCACCGCATTGAGGATGCCGCGCAGCTGGTCATCATCGATGCACAACACGGCCAGGCCGTAGAACGGCAGGTTGTGGAGGAAATCGACGAAGCTCTGCCGCAGGCGCGAGAAATCGCCCTCGTGCGTGCCCAGGTGATCGTTGTCGATGTTGGTGACGACCGCAATCATCGGCTGCAGGTGCATGAACGAGGCATCGCTCTCATCCGCCTCGGCGACGAGGTATCGGCCGGCACCGAGCCGGGCGTTGCTGTCCGCGCTCTTCAGCCGCCCGCCGATGACGAAGGTGGGATCGAGTCCGCCTTCGGCCAGCACGCTGGCCACGAGGCTGGTGGTGGTGGTCTTGCCGTGCGTGCCCGCCACGGCGATCGAATAGCGGAAGCGCATCAGCTCGCCGAGCATCTCGGCACGCGGCACGACGGGGATGCGGCGGTTCAAGGCTGCCACGATCTCCGGGTTCTGGTCCGACACCGCGGTGGAGACGACGACGACGTCGGCCGCGCCCAGGTTCTCGGCGCGATGGCCGAGGAAGACCTTCGCACCGAGCTTCTCCAGCCGTCGCGTCACGCCATTGGCCTTCAGGTCCGAACCCTGCACCTCGTAGCCCAGCGACAGCAGCACCTCGGCCACGCCGCCCACGCCGCTCCCGCCGATGCCGACGAGATGGATGCAGTGGATGCGGCGCATGCGATCGTTCATGCCGCCGCTCCCAGCTCGAGGCAGCAGTCGGCGAGCCGCACGGCGGCATCGGTGATGGCCGCACCGCGCGCCGCGCTCGCCATGCCGAGCAGCCGCGAGCGATCCGCCGCCAGCTCGCCGATCAGGCGCCCGAGGCCCTGCGCATCGAGGTCCCGTTCCTGCACCAGCCGCGCCGCGCCCAGCCGCACCATCACCTCGGCGTTGCGCGTCTGGTGATCATCGACCGCCGCCGGGAAGGGCACGAGCACCGCGGCGAGGCCCGCCGCCTGGAGCTCGGTGATGGTGAGCGCACCGGCGCGGCAGATGGCGAGGTCCGGCCATTCATAGGCGCGCGCCATGTCATCGATGAAAGCGAACACCTCGGCCTGCACCTGCGCAGCCGCATAGCCTGCACGCGTGGCCTCGAGACCCCGTTCACCGGCCTGGTGGCGCACCAGCGGACGCTGCGCGGGCTCGATGCGCGCCAGCGCCTGCGGCAGCAAGGCGTTGAGCCGCTGCGCTCCCTGGCTGCCGCCCAGCACCAGCAGGCGGATCGGGCCCGTGCGGCCGGCGAAGCGCTGGGCGGGAGGCGCGAGTGCGGCGATGTCGGCGCGCACCGGATTGCCGATGCAGGTCGCCCGCACCGCCGGCCCGAAGCTGCCCGGGAAGGCCTCGAACACCCGCGTGGCGAGGCGCGCGAGGCAGCGGTTGGTCAGTCCCGCGACGGCGTTCTGCTCGTGCACCAGGAGCGGGATGCGCGCGAGGCGTGCGGCGATGCCGCCGGGGCCGGAGGCGAACCCACCGGCGCCGAGCACCACGCGCGGCTGCACGCGGCGCACGATCGCGCTCGCCTGCCGGACCGCGGCGAGCAGCCGCCACGGAGCGCCGGCCCACGACAGCAGTCCCTTGCCGCGCAGCCCCGTGATGCGCACCTGCTCGAGCGGAAAACCGTTGGCGGGGACCAGCCGCGCTTCCATGCCCGCAGCGCTCCCCAGCCACACCACCGGCACGCCGCGCTCGCGCAGCACCCGGGCGACGGCCAGCGCGGGGAACACATGCCCCCCCGTGCCGCCGGCCATGATCATGACGGGACGCCCGTTCATCGCGCCCCTCCGGGCACCCGCGTCACCGAGGCGCGCGAGTGGCAGCGCACCTCGTGATACACGCGCAGCAGCACGCCGATCCACGCCAGGGTCACGAGCAGGCTGCTGCGTCCATAGCTCAGCAGGGGAAGCGTCAGGCCCTTGGTGGGCAGCACGCCCATGTTGACGCCGATGTTGACGATGGCCTGCAGGCCGATCCAGATGCCGAAGGACAGTGCGAGGTACGACTGGAAGCGCATGCCGGCCTGCGCCGCGAGGCGCGCGATGTGGAAGGAGCGCCACACGAGGGCCATGAACAGGCTGATGACCACCACGACGCCGGCCAGGCCGAATTCCTCGGCGAGCACCGCGAAGACGAAGTCCGTGTGCGCCTCGGGCAGGTAGAAGAGCTTCTGCACGCTGCTGCCCAGGCCCACCCCGAACCACGAACCACGGCCGATGGCGATCAGCGACTGGGTGAGCTGGAAGCCGCTGTTGAACGGGTCGGCCCAGGGATGCAGGAAGCCGGTCAGGCGCTTGAGCCGGTACGGGGAGGCGAGTGCGAGCATCGCGAAGGCGCCCGCCGCCAGCGCCACCAGCAGCAGCACGTACCGCAGCCGCGCGCCGGCGACGAACAGCACGGCGAGGCCGGTGGCGAACAGCACCGTGGTCGCGCCGAAATCGGGCTCGGCGAGCAGCAGCACCGCGGCGACGACCAGCAGCCCCACCGGCTTCATCAAGCCGGCGAAGGTGGTCTCCAGTTCCTCCCGCTTGCGAACCGCGTAGCTGCACACCCAGGTGAGCACGAGCACCCGCGCGAGCTCCGACACCTGGAAATTGACCGGCCCGATCCGCAGCCAGCGGCGCGCGCCATTGACCATCGCGCCGAGGCCCGGGATCAGCACGAGCAGCAGCAGCGCAAGGCCGGTCAGCATCAGCGGCATGCTCCAGCGATCCCACAAGGCGGTGGGGATGCGCGTGAGCAGGACCGCGCCGCCGACGCCCATCAGCCCGAACAGGAGCTGGCGCTCGAGGTAGAAGAACGGGTTGCCCAGGTCGCGTGCCGCCACGGACATGGAGGCGGAGGTGACCATCACCATGCCGATGAGCAGGAGCGCCGCGCACAGGCCCAGCGTCGCGCTGTCCCAGAAGAAGGGCATGCGCTCGCGCACGCGGCTGCCGTAGGCCAGCGTGGCGGCGGTCATGTGCGCGCTCCCGGCAGTTCCCGCACGGCCTGCGCGAACACCTCGCCCCGCTGGGCATAGTCGCGAAACATGTCGAGGCTGGCGCAGGCCGGCGAGAGCAGCACCGTGTCCCCGGCTCTCGCCAGGCGCCGCGCGATGAGCACGGCCTCGGGCAGCGTCGCGGCTCGATGCGTGGCGCACACGCCGGCGAGCGCCGACTCGATCTGCGCCGCATCGCGCCCGATCAGCACCACCTCGCGCACCTTCGATCCAAAGCCCTGCGCCAGCGGCGTGAAATCCTGCTGCTTGCCGTCCCCGCCCGCGATCAGCACCAGCGGCGTCATCGCGCCGCGCACCGCGGCAAGGGTGGCCCCGACGTTCGTGCCCTTGGAGTCGTTCACGTAGGTGACCCCGTCGATGCGGTCCACCCACTGCGAGCGATGCGGCAGACCCTCGAAGCGGCGCAGCGCCCCGAGCATGGCGCTGCGCGACAGTCCGGCGGTCTCACCCAGCGCGAGGGCGGCGAGTGCATTGGCGGCATTGTGCAGGCCCGTGATCCGCATCTGCGCCAGCGGCAGCAGCGGCTCGCCGCGGCGGGCGAGCATCGGCCCCTGGCCGCCCCGCAGCAAGGTGAAGTCGGCATCGGGCGACTCGATGGAATAGGTGAGCGTGGGCCGGCCCGCGCGGCGCATGGCGGCCACCAGCGGATCGTCGAGGTTGAGCACGGCCGTGGCCGCGTGATCCAGGATCCGGGCCTTCGCCGCGGCGTAGTCCTGCATCGAGTCGTAGCGGTCCATGTGATCGGAGGTGACGTTGAGCACCACCCCGCCGACCAGGTCGAGCCGCTGGGTGGTCTCGAGCTGGAAGCTGGAGAGCTCCAGTACGTAGAGCTGCGCGGCGGGCCGGGCGAGCAGGTCCAGGGCCGGTTCGCCGAGGTTGCCGCCGGCCAGCACGCGGCGGCCGTCGGCGGCCGCCATGCGCGCGACGAGCGTCGTCACCGTGCTCTTGCCATTGGTGCCGGTGACGCCGATGACCGGGGCGCGCACCGCCCGGGCGAACAGCTCGATGTCGCCGATCACCTCGAGCCCGAGCGAGCGGGCCCGTGTCGCGATGGGCTCGCGCAGCGAGATGCCCGGCGAGAGCAGCAGGCGCGAGGCACCCTCGAGCAGCGACAGGTCGAACCCTCCCAGGCGCAGCTCGATCCGTTCAGCATCCTCACCCAGCGCCTCGAGGCCCGGCGGCCGCGGACGGGTGTCGGTGACGGCGACGCGCGCCCCCTGGCGCAGCAGGTAGCGCACGCAGGACACACCGGTCTTGCCGAGGCCGGCGACGACGGTGCGGGGCGCGGTGGCGGCGGCGGCGGGGCTCATCGGATCTTCAGCGTGGCAAGGCCGGCGAGCACGAGCAGGAAGCTCATGATCCAGAAGCGCACGATCACCTTCGGCTCGGGCCAGCCCTTGAGCTCGAAATGGTGGTGGATGGGCGCCATCCTGAAGACCCGTTTTCCGGTGAGCTTGAAGGAGGCCACCTGCAGCATGACGGAGACCGTCTCGAGCACGAACACCCCGCCCATCACGAACAGCACGATCTCCTGCCGCACGATCACCGCGAGCGTGCCGAGCGCGGCGCCGACGGCGAGCGCGCCCACATCGCCCATGAACACCTGCGCGGGATAGGCGTTGAACCAGAGGAAGCCTAGCCCGGCGCCCACCATCGTCGCGCTGAAGATCAGCACCTCGCCGACGCCGGCGATGTAGGGGATCTGCAGGTAGGTCGCGAACTTCACGTTGCCGGTGACGTAGGCGAAGACGCCCAGCGCGGCCGCCACCAGCACCGCCGGCATGATGGCGAGGCCATCGAGGCCATCGGTGAGGTTCACGGCGTTGCTCGTGCCGACGATCACGAAATAGGCCAGCACCACGAAACCCAGCGCGCTCATCGGCACGACGAAGGTCTTGAAGAACGGCACGTACAGCGAGCTCTCCGCCGGATTCTGGTGCAGCCAGTGCAGCGCCAGCGCCGCGCCCAGCCCGACCAGCGACTGCCCGGCGTACTTGTAGCGCGCGATCAGTCCCTTCGAGTTGCCGATCACCAGTTTGAGGTAGTCGTCGTAGAAGCCGACCAGGCCGAAGCCCAGGGTGGTGAGCAGGGCGATCCACACGAAGCGGTTGTGAAGGTCGGCCCACATCAGCGTGCCGAGCGTCATCGCGACGAGGATCAGCACCCCGCCCATGGTGGGCGTGCCGGCCTTGGTCAGGTGTGTCTGCGGACCGTCGCTCCGCACGCGCTGCCCGATCTGGTAGCGGCTCAGCCAGCCGATCATGGCCGGCCCGATCAGCAACGCGATCGCGAGCGCAGTCATCGCGGCGAGGATCCCGCGCAGCGTCAGGTACTGGAATACGCGGAATGCGGAGTGGAATCGCGCCAGGTATTCGCTGAGCATCAGCAACATGGTCAATGCTCCCCGCCGGATGCCTTGACGGACTGGCCGGCGAGCGCCTGCACGACCCGCTCCAGCCGGTTGACGCGCGATCCCTTGATGAGCAGCGTGATGCCGGAGGCGACCTCGGCGGTGAGCCTGCGGATCAGCGATTCGGCATCGGGGAACCACTCGGCTCCCTGGCCGAAGGCCTCGGCGGCCCGCGAACTCTCCGGCCCGATGGCGAACAGGCGCTGCACGCCGCATTCGCGCGCGTAGCGGCCGATCTGCACATGGCTCTGCACGGCGTGCTCACCGAGCTCTGCCATGTCGCCGAGCACCAGCCAGGTTGCACCGCCCACCGAGCGCAGCACGTCGAGGCCCGCCCGCACCGAGCTCGGGTTGGCATTGTAAGAATCGTCGATGATCCAGCTGTTGCGCAGGCCTGCCTTGAGCTGCAGCCGGCCGGCGACGGCACGGAATTCGTCCAGGCCCGCCGCCACGTCGGCGAGCGTGGCCCCTGCCGCCGTCGCGGTGGCCGCGGCAGCCAGGGCATTGAGGAGATTGTGGGAGCCGCCGGCGTGCAGGCAGACTTCGCAGGTGCCCTGCGGGCTCACCAGTTCGAATCGCGTGACGAACTGGCCCCGCTCGATGCCCTGCCGCACCTCGCGCGCACTGAAATCCGCCGGCGTGCCCGCTCCGAAGGTGAGCATGCGCGATGCGCGCGCGAGATCGCGCCAGAATCCGGCGTAGGCATCGTCGGCATTGATCACCGCGACGCCCTGTGCGCCCAGCGTCCCGAAGGCCTCGCCTTCGCCGCGGGCGACTCCATCGAGGTCACCGAAGCCCTCCAGGTGCTCGGCACCGGCGTTGGTCACCACCGCCACGGTGGGACGCACCCATTGCACGATCCCGGCCACATCGCCGATGCGGTTCGCGCCCATCTCGATCACCGCGCTGCGGTGCGTGGCCTCGAGGCGCAGCAGGGTGAGCGGCACCCCGATGTGATTGTTGAGGTTGCCGCGGGTCGAGAGGCAGGCGCCACGGCGCGAGAGGATCGAGGCGATCATCTCCTTGGTCGTGGTCTTGCCGTTGCTGCCGGCCACCGCCACCACCGGGATGGAGAAATCCTGGCGCCAGGCGCTGGCGAGTTCCTGCAACGCAGCCAGGGTGTCGGGCACCACGACTTGCGCGGGTTCCGTCCCCGCCGCGCGCATCACCAGCGCGCCGGCCGCGCCGCGCGCCGCAGCCGCCGCGACGAATTCGCCGCCATCGAAGTTGGGGCCGCGCAGCGCCACGAACAAGGCGCCCGCCTCGAGCGTGCGCGAGTCGCTCGAAACGCCCAGGAAGGGCGCGTCGCGCCCCACCAGCTTTCCGCCGGTGACCCGCGCCACCTCGGCGAGCGTGCGCTTCATGCCGCCATCCCGAAGTGCCGCTGCACTTCAAGCTGGTCGCTGAACGGCGCCCGGCGTCCGCCGTGGATCTGGTAGTCCTCGTGCCCCTTGCCCGCGATGAGCACGAGGTCGCGCGCGCCGGCCTGCGACAGCGCGGAGCGGATCGCCTCGCGGCGATCGTTGATGATGCTCGGCCGATGTCGCCGCATGCCGCTGGCGATGGCGGCCGTGATCGCCTCCGGCGCTTCGGAGCGGGGATTGTCATCGGTGAGGATCACGCGATCGGCGTATTCATCCGCCACCTCGCCCATCAACGGCCGCTTGCCGGGGTCGCGATCCCCGCCGCAGCCGAACACGCACCACACGAGGCCACGGCAGTGCTCGCGCACCGCCGCGAGCACCTTGGCCAGTGCATCCGGCGTATGGGCGTAGTCGATCACGGCCAGCGGCCGGCCCGCACCGCCGCGCACCGCCTGCATGCGTCCCGGCGGGGCCGTGCACGCGGCCAGTGCGTCGATCGCATCACCCAGCGGCACCTCCAGCGAGAGCAACAGCGCCAGCACCACCAGCAGGTTCTCGGCGTTGAAGCGGCCGATCAGGGGCGTGCGCAGGGTTCCCGGCCCGAAGCTGCCGTCGAATTCCACGAAGAGTCCGCCGCTCTCGGACCGGATGGCCGTGGCGTACAACGCTCGAGGCGATGCGCGCGAACCGTCCTGGATCGCCGGCGTGATATCGACGGGCCGGCCATCGGCGCGCACCCTCGTCAGCGGCACGGATCCGGGGACGCGGCGCGCGAGATCCTGTCCGAATCGATCGCCGACGTTGATCACCGCGTGCCCGATCGGCGCGTGCGTGAACAGCAGCGCCTTGGCCTCGCCGTACGCCTGCATCGTGCCGTGGTAGTCCAGGTGATCGCGCGTGAGGTTGGTGAACGCTGCGGCGGCGAAGCGCACCGCCCCCACCCGGCCCTGTGCCAGCGCGTGCGAGGAAACCTCCATGCACAGCGAGCGAGCGCCCTGCTCGAGCAGCGCAGCACAGTCGCGATGCACGCTGATCGCATCGGGCGTGGTATGGGTCGCCGGCCGCAGCGCCGGGGGCGTGCCCAGCCCCAAGGTCCCGAGGTACACCGCGCGGCCGCCGAGCCGCGCGAGCGCGCCGGCGAGGAGCCACGCGCAGGTGGTCTTTCCATTCGTGCCCGTGATGCCGGTCACCTGCAGGTGCCCGGTGGGCGCGCCGAAGAAGCGGTCGGCGATGGCGCCCACGAGTGCCGACAGGCCGGCAATCTCCGCCGCGAACACCTCACCGGTCACCACCGGTGGCGCAACGTCCGGCGCGCTCTCCCAGAGGATGGCGCGGGCGCCACGGCGCAATGCCTCGGGCGCGAACTCGAGCCCGTGCTGCCGCGTGCCCTTCAGCGCGAAGAACAGGCTTCCCGGGCTCACCTCGCGCGAATCCAGCGCGAGATCGCTGATGCGGATCTCCCGTGCCGGCACCGGCGCGAGACCCGCGAGGAGTTCCCCCAGCGGCATGTCGCGCTTCGCGCTCATGGACCGTCGTTCGACTGCACCAGCGTGGTCGCCGGCACGTTCTGCAGGTCATCGGGAGGCACGTCCATGAGACGCAGCGCGCCGGTCATGACGCTGGAGAACACCGGTGCCGCCACCTCGCCGCCGTAGAAGAGCTTGCCGCTGGGCTCGTCGATGACCACCACGGTGGCGAGCTTCGGGCGCGTCGCGGGCACCACGCCGCCGAACACCGCCATGTAGCGATCCGTGGAATAGCCGCCGGCGGTGGATTTCCAGGCGGTGCCGGTCTTGCCGGCGACGCGGTACCCCACCACGGCGGCGCGCTTGCCGGTGGCGCCTTCCGCGTTCACCACCGACTCCATGAGCTGCACCAGCGAGTTCGCGACGTTGCGCGGGATGACCTGCGCGCCAGGCACCGGCCCCGTGACGCGCTCGAAGGAGATGGGCCTCGACACACCGCCCGCGCCGATCGTGGCATAGGCGTGCGCGAGCTGGAGCGGTGTCACCGACAGGCCATAGCCGTGCGAGAGCGTCGCGATGCCGATGGGCCGCCAGTGCGAGTAATGGCTGAGCATGCCGGCCGATTCGCCGGGGTAGCCGCCACCGGTCACCTGCCCGAACCCCAGCGCGGTGAGCGTGTGCCAGATCTGCTCGGGCTTGAGCGACAGCGCGATCTTCAGCATGCCGACGTTGCTCGACTTCGCGAGGATGGTGGCGATGTCGATGGTGCCCAGCGGATGCTCGTCCTCGAACACCTTGGTGCCCACCTTGAGGAAACCGGGCGCGGTGTCGACGACGCTGTCGGGGCGCCACTGGCCCGACTCGAGCGCCGCCGCGATGACGAAGGGCTTGATGCTCGAGCCAGGCTCGAAGATGTCGGTGGCCGCGCGGTTGCGGTACCGGCCGACTTCGAACTGCGCGCGGTCGTTCGGGTTGAACGACGGCTGGTTGACCATCGCCAACACTTCGCCCGTGTTGATGTCGATCACCACGATCGACCCGCCCTGCGCCTTGTTGGTCTGCACGGCGGCCTTCAGCTCGCGGT
>WBZN01000434.1_pt1 | contig 33439 bp, 30 predicted proteins | sample 5204281 | NCBI WGS metagenome assembly WBZN01 (sample SAMN12344347, study PRJNA552823) | activated sludge metagenome | biome: Activated sludge suspended growth; feature: Nitrification reactor; material: Wastewater; isolation source: activated sludge from nitrification reactor of wastewater... | reverse complement strand
ACAGCGAAGCGTTATCAGTTTTAACTTACCAGATGATTTTTAGTCAGGTGCGGTTTACCGCATACTGCCTTCGACCATTGTGTACTTGAATAAGCGGCACTCAAGAGCGCCATTGAATAACGGGGTACGACGTGAGGCACTCAATCGGATTGATTTGGGCAGTAAAGGATCGGCCGAAAAAAGATAGATAGTCCAGCCCGCAAATTTTTTCTTGAATACATCACCCAGCTTGGGATAAAGCTCGGAAAGGGATTGAACCTCGCCTAACCGTACACCATAAGGTGGATTGGTAATCAGGATACCATGAGGTTGGGGTGCGGATATCTCAAGGATATTGGCCTGCTTGAGATGAACATAATCCAGAAAATTGGCCGCTGCCAGATTAGTACGGGCATCGTCCAGAGCTTTGCCATGCAAATCACTACCATAAATGGGTTGCGGTGAAGCAGGATGTTGTAACGATAGCGCCGTGTCCCTGATTTCTTGCCATAATTCGCGATCGAATTGATTAAATTGCTCAAAAGCGAAATGCCGCTGGATTCCCGGGGCAATATTGAATGCCCTCTGCAAGGCTTCGAGCAAAAATGTTCCGCTCCCGCACATGGGGTCAAGCAATGGTATGCCAGGTTGCCAGTTCGTCAGAGACAAGATGCCGGCAGCAAGGTTCTCGCGCAGTGGAGCAGCGCCTGCTGCGGTGCGATAGCCACGTTTGAAAAGCGCTTCTCCGGATGTATCCAGATACAATGAAAAGCGATGTGAATCCAGAAAACCATGTATGCGTATGTCCGGTGTAGTGGTGTTGACGCTGGGACGTTGCTTGACGGACTGACGGAATTTGTCACATATCGCATCCTTGATCCGGAGAGTGACAAAATCCAAGCTACGCAGCGGGCATTTGATGGCTGCCAGATTGACGCGTATGGTTAGATCCGCAGAAAACCATTCCGGCCAGGGTAATGCCAAAGTAGCATGATAAATGTCGATTTCTGTACGATACGGCTGGTCGGCAATTTGCCACAGAATGCGGCTCGCAATGCGGCTTTCCAGGTTAGCCCGATAACATGTTTGCCAATCGCCTTGAAAGTGCACACCGCCATGCGTGGTTTTAATTGCATTGGCTTCGATTCCTTTTAATTCCTCGGCAAGCACGGACTCCAGCCCTCGTGGGCAGGGTGCAAAAAATTGTTGTGTTGCAGCTGTCATAGTGGAACCGGTTGCGTCATAGCCTGGCGGGAATAGGCCAGGGTACGATCGGGATGTGATGCGGGAATTCTTATTTGTCTTTCCAGATGGCGTATACAACCAGTGACCAGGCACTCATGAAAGAGACTCCGCCAAATGGCGTGATCATACCAAGACTGCGAATTCCAGTGATACTGAGCACATACAAACTAAAGCTGAATAGGACAATACCGATCATCATCAGCCAGCCTGAAATGGGTAGCCATCGTGATTTGGGAAAATGCTGGAGAAGTAGACCAATCACAATCATTCCGAAAGCATGATAAAAATGATACTGCACGCCAGTGTGATATACGGTGAGCATATCGGCTGACAGGATTTGTTTTAGACCATGTGCACCGAATGCTCCCAAAGCGATACAGAGTAATGTATTCAGCGAACCCAGGATTAAAAAAGTTTTTGGCATGAACAGCTGGACCTTTGTTGAAAATGGAGAAAGGCAACGCGAAGAATCAATACCAATCAGGAATTCTGTGTTTGGGTGACATTTGCTTCGCATAATCCCGCTGCGAATTTTACCTGAATTTTGTCCCGTGATTTAAGTTGTTTGCTGCTTCGGATGATGCTGCCGGTCGAAGTGTATGTGATGCTATATCCTCGTTCGAGTACAGTTTGCGGGTTTAGATGTTGGAGTTGCGTGTGCCAGCGTTGAATGTTTGCGAAGTGTATCTCGAGGTAACGGTTCTGGGCATTTTGCAAACGGGACGCGGTGATTTGGAGATGATTTTCGAGTCGAATGGGATCGGGACTGACGGCCAAGTATCGTTGATTCAGCTCGAGTTGTTTCCATTTTCTTTTTTCGGTCTGATGCTTCCAGGCACGCATGAGTCTGTCCTGAAGTTGGCGTAAGTGAGTACTTTGCTGATTGATTCTATCCCCGGGGTGTATGAGCCGGTGCGACAGGATATCGACCTGCTGCATCATGCGTTCGATGCGATGCAAGGCTGCGCGGGTAGTGTGCTGATGCCATGATTGCAACTGCCTGATCAATTCAATGCTGTCCTTGCTGACCATTTCAGCAGCAGCGGTGGGAGTGGGGGCACGCAGGTCGGCGACGAAGTCGGCTATGGTGAAATCGGTTTCATGGCCGATGCCACTGACGACAGGAATCGGACAGGTAGCGATGGCCATGGCAACAGCTTCTTCGTTGAAAGCCCATAGATCTTCAATACTTCCTCCGCCACGACATAGAATCAGTACATCACATTCTGCTCGCTGGCAGGCGGTATTGATGGCTTGCACAATGTGATACGCAGCAGCTTTCCCTTGAACCAGGGTAGGATAGATGATTACCGGCACTGCGGGCATGCGGCGCTGCAGCGTTGTCAGCACATCACGTAGTGCTGCTGTATCTGGAGAAGTGATGATACCGATCTGGCGTGCAAATGTTGGTAGGCGTCGTTTACGAACTGGGTCGAACAGCCCCGCTTTTTCGAGCCTGGATTTGAGTTTCTCAAACGCTTCAAAAAGTTCACCCAAGCCGGACCGCTGCATGACTTCAACATTCAACTGATAATCGCCACGCGGTTCATACAGGGTGACTAACGCCAGGATTTCAACTTGTGTGCCATCGACAGGTTGCCAATCGACATGCTGATTTCTGTGGCCAAACATGACACACCGTACCTGCGCATGCTGATCCTTTAGCGTGAAATACCAGTGGCCGGATTGATAGCATTTGAGGTTGGAAATTTCGCCCCTAACCCAGAGCAGTGGAATATTCTGCTCAAGTAACTGTTTTGTTTGCTGGTTCAGTTCTGAAACTGAAAGTATTTTGTAATAATCCATGGGTAATGTTGGTCGCAATGGGGAGTGCTGGAAAAAATAATCCACATCTTATTCTAGGCATTGTTTAAAACTGTAGGAAATCTCGAGTACACAATCTTGTTTTTAATTTATTTATAATCAATGTGATATATAAAATATAATAAATGATTTCCTGGAAATATATTTATATCCGCTAACTTGGTGTTGATTGGTTGAATCTATTCACATACTTATCCACAGAGAAGAGTAGTGTGGCTAAGCAACCTTGTTGCTGAAAACAGTCGTTCAGGGTAGATTACATGCTAAAAAAGCTGCATGGATATAAAATATTCAAAAGCCGGTGATGCTGAGTACCGGAATAGAATGATGTCTTAACCTACAGTAAGTGAGGAGATTATCGCGTGTTATCTTTGATTCAAGCTGCTGGTTGGCCAATCTGGCCAATAATTATAGCCTCGATCGTGGCACTGGGGATCATAGTGGAAAGGATGTGGACACTGCGTGCCACTGTTATTGCTCCAAAAGAATTATTACCCAAGGTTTTAAACGAATACAGAAGAAGCGGCGTCAATCCGGAAATGATCACACGATTGCAAAATCACTCACCGCTGGGAGAGATACTGGCTGCCGGACTCAGGAATGTGAGAAGTTCGCGCGAAGTGATGAAGGAGTCGATCGAGGAATCGGGGCGAGTAGTCGCTCATGATTTGAATCGCTATCTGACGACCTTGGGGACAATTGCTGCGCTGAGTCCGTTGATGGGGTTATTTGGTACTTTGGTCGGAATGATCGAAATTTTTGGTTCCAATTCACCTACTGGTAGTAATCCGGCACAGCTTGCTTATGGTATATCCGTGGCTTTGTACAATGCGGCTTTCGGGATTCTGGTCGCCATTCCCAGCATGATTTTTTACAGACACTTCCGTGCCAGGGTGGACGGTTTTGTACTCGAAATGGAATTGCAGGCATTAAAATTAATAGAAATCGTGCATGGAGAGCGTGAGAATTAACAATTCGCTATTCCTTGAGCGGTAAAGTTAGCGTGCTTGCATGTCCTGTCTTTCGTTTTTCCCAGTTTGGGAACAGAAGTTTGGGTGAGTAGTGTATACTGCGGTCCAGCCGTTTTTTGAGCAAAGATGAATCTGTCGTGTTTGCTTATTTATCAAATAATTATTTTTTCAAGATAATCTGTTTCAAGAATCAATGAGTGAGCGTACCGGAATTTTGCGATCAGGCAGTATTCGATTAAAAACCAGATACTTGATTGTTCTTGCACTGTTGTTCTGTGTTGTCCTCTTGCAGGGGTGTGTCGCAACGCCGAAGGAAGGGGAGCAGCGTTATGTGGATCCCGTTGATCCTCATGAGAAGGTCAATCGCGCATCCTATGATATTACCGATAAAGTTGACCGTTTGTTGTTCGAGCCAGTTGTCAATGTCTACATCGATTACGTTCCTAACGCAGCACAACGGTCGATTGGGAATTTTTATGACAATCTGGGCTATCCCAATGTTGTTCTGAATTCTTTCCTGCAGGGTAAAGTCAAGCAGGGTTTTGAAGATAGCTTGCGTTTTTTTGTGAATTCATCGATCGGTATGTTTGGATTATTCGATATGGCGACACACATGGGATTGCAGAAAAACGATGAGGATTTTGGACAAACACTTGGTGTCTGGGGTGTCAATCCCGGTTCTTACCTGTTCATTCCCTTTCTGGGGCCCAGTAGCGAGCGTGATGTTTCAGGCATACCAATCAGTGTGCTGACTAACGTACTGTTTTATGCCGGAATAGTGGTGGGGTCATATTTCACGGCGCCACTGACGATTCTGGGTGCAATCGACAAACGTGCTCGTCTGATCGGTCCTATGCGCGTTCGTGATGAGGCCGCTCTGGATCCGTATTTGTTTGTGCGGGAAGCATCCATGCAGCAACGTGAGTTTCTGGTGCATGACGGTAAACTGCCACTGGATCTCTATTATGAGCCTTTTCAGGATAATCCTTTTGAAACAGACCCAAAGAGCAACACAAAACCCGAGAAAAAATTATAATTCAACCCTTGTTGTAGATTTGTTTGGAAATACAGTTCCCCGTTTTTTATCAATCCGGTAGTGGTAGTGTTAACACAGGCGGTATAGACATTATGCCCATGGGAAAATGATGTAGCCCCGAAGTCCAGAAAACTATTGAGCGATTCCAGAGAGTATAAAATATGACACCGCAACACAGTAATTTTGCTTTTAAGAGCGATGCCGCAGAAAACAATATGAGTAACGATACCAAACAAATGGAAATCAACGCAGAAGAACTGGAAAGTAAATTCTTGCAGGCCCGTTCAGCTATTCTGGCACTGCAGAATCCCGATGGCCATTGGTGTTTTCCTCTAGAAGCGGATTGCACGATTCCTGCAGAATATATTCTGATGATGCATTTCATGGACGAGATCGATGTCATTCTCGAGAATAAGATTGCACGTTTCATCCGTGACAAACAGGACATGACGCATGGTGGTTGGCCGCTCTATTATGGCGGCGCGTTCGATATCAGCTGTACCATCAAGTCGTATTATGCCCTGAAGCTGGTCGGAGATCCTACTGATGCACCGCACATGGTGCGTGCGCGGGAAGCCATTCTGGAACGGGGCGGTGCTGCCAAGGCCAATGTTTTCACCCGCCTGCTGCTGGCGATGTATGATCAGATTCCGTGGCGCGGGGTTCCGGTTGTACCTTCCGAGCTGGTACTGTTGCCAAGCTGGTTTCCGTTTCATCTCAGCAAGGTTTCCTATTGGTCGCGCACGGTAATGGTACCGCTGTCGATCCTGTGCACGCTGAAAGCGCGTGCAATCAATCCCCGTCAGGTGAATATCCGGGAATTGTTCATCACACCACCGGAAGAAGAACAAAATTATTTTCCCAAGGCCGATACGGTACTCAAACGGGTTTTCATGTTGGTCGAGCGTCTTTTGTCGAGGATTGAACCCCAGCTTCCGCAATCCATCCGGCAGTATTCGATCGGCAAAGCCGAAAGCTGGACACTGGAGCGCCTGAATGGCGAATGTGGCATCGGTGCTATTTTTCCTGCCATGGTCAATGCCTATGAAGCATTGACGTTGTTAGGCTATCCCTACGATCACCCAAATCGCGTGCAAAGTCGGAATGCCCTACGCGGATTGCTGATCGACGAAGGCGAGCGTGCCTGGTGTCAACCATGCACTTCTCCGGTCTGGGATACGTTGCTGACCGGCCTGGCGCTACAGGAAGATCCTACAACCGATCAGGAGCCTGTACTGAAAGCGCTGGATTGGCTGACCGAACAGCAGGTACTCGATGCACCGGGTGACTGGCGCGATAAAAAACCGGATTTACCAGGCGGTGGCTGGGCTTTTCAGTACGCTAATCCGCATTATCCCGATCTTGACGATACTGCAGCGGCAGCCTGGGGGTTGTTGCAGGGTGGTGCCGAACGCCATCGTGTTGCACTCGAACGTGCGGCCAACTGGCTGGCAGGTATGCAATCGCGCAATGGTGGCTTTGCCGCATTCGATATCGACAATGTTCATCACTATTTAAATGAGATTCCGTTTGCTGATCATGGCGCACTAATCGATCCGCCTACGAGTGATGTCACGGCGCGTTGCGTTGGTTTGCTCGGCAAATATGGCAAACATCAATTGGAAGTATGGCGTGGTATCAGTTTTCTGCTGCGAGAACAGGAAGCCAACGGCTCGTGGTGGGGGCGCTGGGGTACTAACTATATTTATGGAACTTGGTCGGTGCTGGAAGCCTTTCAGCTGGCGCAATTCGATATGCAGCACAGTTCGGTGCAACGTGCTGTGAGCTGGTTGAAATCGGTACAGCGAGCCGATGGTGGATGGGGTGAAACCAATGATTCCTATCTCGATCCGAAACTGGCTGGACAATTTTTCGAGACCAGTACCGCATTTCAAACGGCATGGGCCATTCTGGGGTTGATGGCTGCAGGAGAAGTCGATAGCGATGCCGTACGTAACGGTGTGCGCTATCTGTTGCGGCATCAGGACGAAAGTCATCTCTGGGAAGAGCCTTGGTTTACTGCGCCGGGTTTTCCACGGGTTTTCTATTTGCGCTATCACGGTTATTCCAAGTTTTTCCCGATATGGGCGCTGGCACGTTACCGTGCACTGACCCGCACGGTTGCTGCATGTACCTGATAGGGGTAGTCACGGCATTACGGGATGAAGCGAGTTGCATCACATCCGGGTCTATTCCATTTAACGAGAAACTGCAATTAAGCGATCAGACCCTGTTGTGGCTCAGTGGCATGGGAGCGCAGGCTGCACAGGTGGCCGCACAAGGGTTGTGCCACCACGGCGCTACTGCACTGGTGAGTTTTGGCGTAGCTGGTGCATTGCATGCCGACTTGAAACCGGGTGATCTGGTGCTGCCCAATGCGATTGCATCGGATCAGGCATGGCCGGTAGACCGTGCCTGGCAGCAACGCCTGCGACAAATTTTGCAATCCAGTGTAACGGTGGTGGATGGGGTGCTGGCAGATAGTGCCGTGCCGCTGACTGATGAGTGCTCCAAAAGAAGTCTGGCCGAGTCGACGGGGGCCTGTGCTGTGGATATGGAAAGCGCTGCCGTCGCAGCCGTAGCGGCACAAATGGGGATTCCGTTCGTCGCAGTTCGCGCCATCATCGATCCGTTGCATTTTTCACCTCCTCCGGCATTACTGGGTGCGGTTTATCCGGACGGTCGCGTCAATCCGCTGCACTTGACTCGGTTGGTGCTCGGCCGAACTGTACAGATCGGCACACTGATCAAAATGGGAGCCGGTATGCGCGCTGCTCGTAAAACCCTGACTCAAGTCACGCAGCTCACCGGTCCTAATCTACAATTCCAGACAAACGATTGAATTACTGCAAGTTATTGCGACTGGAATTGCAACGCAGCTAAGCGTGCATACAGGGAACTGGACTGCAACAATTCGGTATGGGTTCCCAGTGCATCCAGTCGACCATGATTGAGCACGGCAATGCGATCCGCCGATTGTACCGTCGCCAGACGATGTGCGATGATCAGCGTGGTTCGACCTCGCATCAATTCCTGTAAAGCCTGTTGTACCCAGTATTCGCTCTGCGCATCGAGCGCGCTCGTGGCCTCGTCGAGCAGCAGGATGGGTGCGTTGGCGAGCAGGGCACGCGCGATGGCAAGTCGCTGTTTTTGTCCGCCCGATAATCCCAATCCGGCATCGCCCAGCAATGTAGCATAACCCTGCGGTAACGCACAGATGAAATCATGCGCATGAGCTGCAATTGCAGCCGCCTCGACTTCGGCATCGCTGGCGTCGGGTCGGGCATAACGCAGGTTGTCACTGATGCTGCCATGAAACAGTGCCGGATTTTGCGATACCAATGCAAAACAGCTTCTCAAGGTGGACAGATCGAGCTGACGGATATCGATACCTTCCAGTTTGATACTGCCAGATTGGGAATCGAAGAAGCGTAGCAGTAAATCGAACAAGGTCGATTTTCCGGCGCCGGAAGGTCCAACCAGTGCAAGGGTTTCACCTGCCTGGATGGTCAATGTCAGATCGTTGAGGGCCAATACTTCTGGGCGCGAAGGATAAGCAAAGGCCAAATGCTCAATCGTGATGTTGCCCGATACCGATGGCAATGCTTGCGGTGTTGTGGGTGACTGAATCCGATTGGGTGCCTGCAGCAGTTCCATGGTGCGTTCGGCAGCACCGGCAGCACGCTGTAATTCGCCGACGACTTCTGAGATCGATGCAACGGCCGAACCTACAATGACGCTATAAAACACGAAGGCGGCCAGTTCTCCTGCGCTGATGCGGCCTTCTATTACATCCATGCCCCCAATCCAGAGCATCAGCCCAACCGCGCCCATGACCAGAAGAATGACCATGGTGATCAGTAACGCGCGTTGTCTTGTGCGCTGCTTGGCGACGATGAAAGCTTCTTCCACATGCTGGTGGAATTGCTGCTGATCAATGGATTGATGATTATAGGCCTGAACCGTCTTGATCTGTCCCAGCACCTCACCGACATACGCACCGACCGAAGCAATCTTGTCCTGGCTCTGCCGCGATAATTGTCTGACACGGCGTCCGTATACCAGAATGGGTACAACTACCAATGGCACGCAGATCGTTACCACGGCGGTTAGTTTGGCATTGGTAATGAACAACCAGATGATGCCCCCCAGCATCATGATAAGGTTGCGCAAGGCAAAGGATATCGATGATCCGATCACGGTCTGCAGCAGTGTCATGTCTGCGGTCAGGCGTGACTGGATTTCAAGGCTGCGATTTTCCTCGAAAAATCCTGGATGTAAGTGAATCAGGTGATTGAATACCTTGGTGCGAAGGTCCGCAATGACGCGTTCGCCCAGCCAGGTAACCCAGTAGTAGCGGGTGAATGTACCGATAGCCAGTGCAATGACCAGCAATAAAAAGATGATGACATATTGGCTCAGCAAGGTTTGTGACTGCGTTGCGAATCCTTGATCGATGAGTAGGCGAATGCCTTGTCCGATCGATAACGTGATCATGGCGGTAAAGCCTAAAGCCAGCAGGCTGTAGAGTACCTGGCGCCGGTAAGGGAGGACGAACTGCGCAGCCATTTTGATGGCTTGCCAGCGTGACATCGAGGTATCGGCAGAGATCATAATGGAAGCAACATGTGTGATAACCGCGCTTGCAGCCTATCAGGCTGCGGCAGCAAGTGCCTGCTCAAGATCCAGCAGAATGTCATCGATATGCTCGATACCGATGCACAGACGGATCATATCAGTCGATACACCCGCACTGGCCAGTTCGGTTTCGGTAAGTTGGCGGTGTGTAGTCGAAGCTGGGTGAGCTGCCAGCGACTTGGCATCGCCGATGTTCACCAGACGTTTGAACAGTTTGAGTGCGTCGTAGAATTTCACACCAGCATCCAGTCCGCCCTTGATGCCAAAAGCCATCAATGCGGAAGGACGACCTTTCATGTATTTTTGCGCCAATGCATGATATTCGGACGACGGCAGACCGGCGTATCTGACCCATGATACGCGAGGGTGCTGCTGTAGATACTGCGCTACTCTCAGGGCATTTTCCGTGTGTCGCTCCATACGCAGTGACAAGGTTTCGATGCCCTGCAGGAAGAAAAAAGCATTCATGGGTGACAAGGCGGAACCGGTATTGCGCAGAGCTACGGTTCGCACTCGTCCGATATAGGCTGCTGGACCGAATTCCCGAGTGTAGACGACGCCGTGATAAGCCGGTTCGGGTTGATTGAGCATCGGGAAGCGGTCGGCATGATCCACCCAGGGAAATTTTCCGGAATCGACGATGATGCCACCGATGGATGTGCCATGGCCGCCCATGTATTTGGTCAGCGAGTGCACGACGATATCTGCCCCAAATTCAATCGGTTTCATCAGTGCGGGCGTGGGTACGGTATTGTCGACGATGACGGGAACGCCGTGCCGGTGCGCCATACTGCAAATGGCTTCCATGTCGGGGATGTTGCCTGCGGGATTGCCCAGTGATTCGCAAAATACTGCTGCTGTCTTTTGGTCGATCAAAGGCTCCAGGCTGGAAGGACGGTCATCCCTGGCGAAGCGGACTTCGATGCCCAGTTTTGGCAGCATGTGTGCAAACAGCGTGTAGGTGCCGCCATACAGCAACGGTACACTGACGATGTTGCTGCCAACTTCGGCAATATTGATGATCGAATAATGGATGGCGGCCTGACCGGCGCTGAGCGCAAGGGCTGCAACACCGCCTTCCAGAGCTGCAACGCGCTGCTCCAGTACATCGTTGGTTGGATTCATGATACGGGTGTAAATATTGCCCGGCACCGCTAGATTGAACAAGTCTGCTCCATGCTGGGCATTATCAAATTCATAAGCGACCGTCTGGTAGATCGGAACGGCGACGGCCTTGGTTGTGGGGTCGGTAGTGTAACCGGCATGGATGGCCAGGGTTTCGTCTTTCATGAATGCCTCCTCGGGAAGCTAGCAGGTATGAATGGATTCAATGGCGCTGGTGATACAATCTGATTGAAGTAAGGAAAGCATTGTCTCCGCTTCGCCCCGATCAAGTCAATCGATGTCCGGCTCTAAGATGTATGTCCCTGGCGTAATCGTTTTTAAAACTCAACAGCCTAATGGTCGAGGCAGGGTGAGGATGTTTTACCCGTTTTTTTTTAGCGTGTGAGGTGATGAAATGAGAAGAATTCTGGCTGGCGTGTGTATCAGTGTAGTGTTGGCTTCGTGCACTTGGGTAACGGTGACGGCAAAAGGGGAGGGTGTGCGTTTCGTGCAGTCGCTCAAGACCGTGGAGTCGTGCAAGAAGCTGGGACTGGTCAATGTAAAAGTGGTCGACCAGGTGATCTTTCATCGCGATGCCGACAAGGTGGCCGGTGAACTCGTCGATCTGGCGCGCAATGAAGCGGCCATGATGAATGGGGATACCATCGTACCGGTTACCGAGATCGTTGACGGCAGACGCCGGTTTGCTGTTTTTCAGTGCATGCCGGCCAAGCGAATGGATTGAGACAAGTAGAAATGTAATCTTTGTCGTATGGAAGAAATGATCAGTCGGTAGAGATTCTGGATGGTGTTGATTTGTGGTCGGATACCGCCGGTTTTGTAAGCTAGATGGTGTTGAATGTGCAAACCGGCGTTTGGGGTTGTGACTTCTCAGCTAACTATAGTTTCTGGGAAATTCTGGCGGTTCCAGAACTATCCAGATAAGGTCCAAGTCGAATGGCTAGAAACGATTCCCTGACATTGTCGGTGGTGCTGAATCGCGTTTCCACACCCAATCCGCAAACATGAAGTTGACTATGCAAATTAGAAACCCGGGTGTTCAGGTTTTCATTGATGGTTTTATTTTTGAAATGCAAAAAGGAATTACCCTGAGCTTTGGTGTTCGTCGGATCATCCGGTTTACTGGTATCGACAACCACGGTGCCATCGGGCAAAGTGATGACCAATCGGCCATTGGTAACACCATTGGCGATGGTGTGTACGGCAGTCAGTAACTTCACATAAGAGGCCTGATCCTTGACTGCATCCAGTTTGGTTTTGAGCTGTGCGATATTGGGGGTGAGCACAGTATTTAAGTTATTGTAAACGGGATTGGTTGAGATCAAGGATGTTACCTGAGGTGCGCACTCAACGGCAGCTGTGGCATTGAAACTAATGAGTGTTGAAACGATTGCGGCTGACGTAACAATTTTTGCAATTCTCATTAGTTATCTCCAATTTTAAAAAGGTTATGGCGCAACCCGATAGTCTTTTAGTAAAAACTGATACAGGTGCGTCAGATGCGTTTCAAATGCAAAAACCGTTTGTTGAAGATTGGTGCAAACTAATGAGGTGGTGATTTGACACAAGGCTAACAAACGACTTTTACAGAGTGTTTGCGCCTTTTGATTAAGGTAGGAAACGGCCAGATTCTACGATGGTTGAAACAGGATTGCAAACCATGACCCAAATTGAGTGTCACAAATCACAAGTTTTATGGCTATGCCAGATATGCAGTAAACATGAAATGTGATTTGTGAAAACGCATGAAACGGATCGGTTTAATCGTTGCGTTGGGTGACTTCCAGCAAGTGATAACCAAATTGGGTTTTGACCGGTCCCTGAACTTCTCCGATGGGCGCGCTGAAAACCACGGTGTCGAATTCCTGAACCATCTGACCGCGTCCGAACTCACCCAGCTCGCCACCTTGTTTTCCGGATGGGCATAGTGAATGTTCCTGAGCCAATTTGCCAAAATCGGCGCCGTTCTCGATTTCGCTTTTCAGGTTGTTGCATTGTTCTTCGGTTTTAACCAGTATGTGCCGTGCGCTGGCTCGAGCCATGTGATTCTCCTCTTGTCATGATCAAAAAAATTGTGCTTACGTGGTACATTTAAACACAGTTTGGTGCAGGCGTTAACGCCGGTTTGATCGCGCCATGGGATGAAATAATTTTCTGGATTGAATTTCAATATGTTGACGATGTGTTGTGGTGAGTATGCTTGAGTTATGCAATGTCAGTAAAAGTTACAGAGAAGGTCGGAAAGTACTGGACCGGTTGACCTACACCCTGGAGGCGGGGGAATACATCGCCATCATGGGGGAATCCGGTGTAGGCAAATCGACCCTGCTGAATTTGATCGCCGGTCTGGATACACCGGATTCAGGTGAAATCCGTATCAATGGTGTCGGCGTATCGGCGCTCGACGACGATGCCGCCACGCTATTGCGGCGCAAACAACTGGGTTTCATTTTTCAGGCATTTCACATCCTGCCGCATTTGACGCTTTTCCAGAATATTGCGCTACCTTTGTTGTTGAATGATCAAAAACTGGATCAAGTCGAACCCATGTTATCCGCAGTGGGACTGGAAAATCGCGGACATCATTTTCCACATCAGTTATCTGGTGGCGAATTGCAACGTGTGGCCATCGCCCGGGCGTTGGTGCATCGTCCCAAACTGATCCTGGCCGATGAACCGACTGGCAACCTGGATCCCGATACAGCACGTGAAATTTTGCAGTTGATGCGTGCGGAGATCAAGGCCAATGGCGCTGCTGCAATACTTGTGACGCACTCCCATGTGGCAGCTGCGACTGCGGACAGGATACTGGATCTGAAGCGGGATGGATTACATCCTGTCGCTCCGGGAAATGCAGCATGACCTCGACGATTCTGTCGCGCTGGTTATTGTGGAGCGAATGGCGTGCGCACTGGATGCAGGTGATCGTGGCATTGATCGCCATTGCCACCGGTGTGGCAATGGCTTATTCGATTCATCTGATCAACTCTGCAGCATTTAACGAATTTTCCGCAGCGAGTAAAAGTTTGTCTGGGCAATCCGATCTGCAAGTGCGTGGGCGATCGGCATTTTTTGATGAATCGCTGTATCCCAAACTGGCGCGACATGCAGGCGTAGCTGTGGCCAATCCTGTACTGGAACTCGATGTGGCAGTGCCTGGAAAACGCCAGAACCGCAATGATCATAAATTGAAAATCATAGGAATCGATACCTTTCGCGCCATGCAGATTGCTCCTGATCTGCTAGGTATGCCAGCAGAAGGTAAGAACATGGACCGATTTGCGGAGGACGCCCTGTTTTTGTCTCCGGCAGCCATGGAGTGGCTGCAGGTCGAACAGGATGATAGCCTGCAACTGCACGTGGGGCTGGAGACGGTTACCTTGCGTGTTGCCGGTGGCGTGGTGCGAGCGCGTGCAGGGCAGCGCATCGGTGTCATGGATATCGGCGCACTGCAATGGCGTATGCAGCAACTTGGGGTATTGTCCCGTATTGAGTTGAAACTGAAAGAAGGAATCAATCATGCTGCTTTCAAAGCCGATCTGTCACGGGAGCTGGGTGAAGCCTATGTTGTAGTGGAATCCAGCGATCAGGAGCAACGCGTGGCTAATATGTCCCGAGCCTATCGCATCAATTTGAACATGCTGGCACTGGTTGCGCTATTTACCGGTGTTTTTCTGGTGTTCTCCACGCAGGCGTTGTCTGTTATCCGGCGTCGACAACATTTTGCACTGTTGCGTGCGCTGGGATGGACGAGAAGGCAGTTGTTGCGGCAGATGATTTGGGAAGGCGCAGCATTTGGTATGGTCGGTTCCTTATTGGGTCTGGTATTGGGCTATGCCATTGCGGCACTGGCCATTCAGTTTCTGGGGGGTGATCTGGGTACCAATTTCTTCCCTGGTATCAAGCCAAGCATTCATTTTGACGAGGTATCCGCGTTATTGTTTTTTGTGATCGGATTGTTCGTCACAGTACTGGGTAGTATCGTTCCTGCGCTGGAAGCAGCGCGGACCAAACCGGCGCAAGCCTTGCGTTCGGGTAGCGAAGTCATGGCGCTGGTCAAGTTGTCCAAGCCGTGGTTTGCACTTGTCTGTCTACTGGCGGCGCTGCTGTTGACGCAATTGCCGCCATTGTTTGAATTGCCGATAGGGGGGTATCTGGCCATTGTCTTGCTGTTGGTGGGGGGTATTGCATTGATGCCATATTGTGTCGGGTGGTTGTTCAACACCCTGATGATGCGCTGCCAGCGATATTCTACTCCTGCGATATTTACGTTGGTGCTGGCGCGTCTGGCAAATGCACCCAATCAGGCAGCGATTGCACTGGGTGGAATTCTGGCCAGTTTTAGTCTGATGGTTGCGATGGCGATTATGGTGTCGAGTTTTCGTATATCCATCGATGACTGGCTGGTACGTGTGCTACCCGCTGATTTGTATGTTCGCACCATTGCCAGTGGTGATCACGGCGGTTTTCCTCCAGGAGCACAGCAAGACATAGCCGGGTTGCCTGGTTTTGACCGGGTCGATTTTTTTCGCTCGCAGACTCTGACGCTGGACCAGCGTCGTCCTGACATTATGTTGTTTGCTCGACCCATCGATCCGGTGGATGCACGAAATACTCTTCCTATGACAGATGCGTGGATCGCAGCGGAATTGTGGCCGCAGCAGGCCATGCCCATCTGGGTGTCGGAAGCGATGGTGGATTTGTACGGTTACCATGTTGGTGATACTGTCGAATTACCAGTGGGTGCAGCGTCGGGGCAGTTTTTTGTGGCGGGTGTCTGGCGCGATTACGGACGCCAATTTGGTGCCGTACAGATGCGATTGTCTGATTATCAGGAATTGACGGGGGATTTGAGTGTCAATACCATTGCCATAGGATTGCAGGCGAACACGACAGTGGATACGGCAATCGAGCGACTCAGGCAACTGGCGTTCGGTTCCAGACTTGAAATCTCCCGATCGGGAGACATGCGAGCCCTCAGTCTGGAGATATTTGATCGCAGTTTCGCCGTAACGTATTTGCTGGAGATCGTGGCGGTTTTCATTGGGTTGTTGGGTGTGGCGGCCAGTTTTTCTGCGCAAACGCTAGCGCGTGTCAGGGAATTTGGCATGTTGCGGCATATTGGTGTGCTGCGTAGGCAGATTTTATGGTTGCTCGCCGCAGAAGGCGGCATGCTGACTGCGGTTGGTATCCTGCTGGGATTCGTATTGGGTTGGAGTATCAGCCTGATCCTGGTATTCATTGTCAATCCGCAGTCATTTCATTGGACTATGCCGTTGCATGTGCCGTGGATTTGGTTGCTCTTGATTGCCATTGTGCTGCTGATTTCTGCATCGATCACTGCAGTATGGGCTGGACAACGTGCTGTGTCCGGTCACGTCATTCGCGCCGTGCGGGAGGATTGGTGATGAAGCAGGTAGAAAAAACGCTCCCACGATTTGGCAGGTTTTTTGTTGCCCTGTTCCTGTTTATGGCTTGCTTACTGACAATGCAGGTTGGCGCCGAACCCTCGCGATTGCAACAGGTGGTGCCAGGTCGACAGCTGGTTTTCCCGCATGATTTGGGAGCGCATCAGGATTTCCGTATCGAGTGGTGGTACATCACCGGCTGGCTGGAAACCGGAGATAGCAAGCCACTTGGTTTTCAAGTCACTTTTTTTCGGTATGCGACAGATCAGCATCGCGAGAATCCGAGCCGCTTCGCTGCAAAGTATCTGATTATCGCGCATTTGGCATTATCGGATCCTGCAACAGGTAAGTTGCGGCATATGGAAAAGTCGGCGCGAGAAGGGTTTGATCTGGCTTATGCCAGAGAAGGCGATACCGATGTCAGGCTGGACGACTGGTCCTTGGTGCGTGAAACCGATGGGCGATATCAGGTGGACATGCAGACAAACGATTTTGGTTTGCGCTTATCGTTGACGCCCACACAGAGTGTGATGCTGCAGGATCAGGATGGTTTTTCCCGTAAGGGGCCCGAGCCGGGACAAGCGAGTTACTACTACAGCGAGCCACATTTGAGTGTTTCCGGAACGGTTTTTCGTAATGCCAAGCCCGTCGATGTGCGGGGCCGAGCCTGGCTTGATCATGAGTGGTCGACGACCTATCTTGCTCCAGAAGCCGATGGATGGGACTGGGTAGGAGCGAATCTGGATGACGGATCGGCGTTGATGTCCTTTCAAATTCGCCGTAAAGGTGGGGGTAAGGTTTGGGCTTACGCAGCAACGCGCGATCGTTCCGGGAAAATGACTTTTTTTGATACCGATCAGGTTGAGTTCATACCGTTACGAACCTGGAAATCACCGCAGACCCGTGCGGAATACCCAGTGGCAATGCAGATTCGCACCGGAGAGATCAAATGGGAATTGACGCCGCTAATGGATGACCAAGAACTGGATGCACGCCAATCCACATCGGCTATCTACTGGGAAGGCGCCGTGACGTTGAAACGAAATGGAGAGCCGGCAGGAAAGGGCTATCTCGAGCTGACCGGCTATGCCGATCCACTGGCATTATGAAAAGGACAGGCAGGATTCTGGTATGTCAATCCAAGGGGGAGCTGGGTTTAATGGTGGTTTGCCGGATAATTTTTCAATACTGTCAATTACAATACTTTCATTGTTGATAAATGTGGGTTAGAATTCTTGGGCAAATTGATCAGGGTTGTATTTTATTACTGTAAATTTGGCAGTAAACTCGGTTCCTTAAGCTACTGATCGGCATAATAATAAATCGAAGGAACAGAGAAAATGCATAATCGCAAAGTTTGCGGTTATGAAAGTAGGGGGGGTCGATTTTATTCGGCTTTATTTAGTTAAGTAAGTAGTAATTACGAAATCCATTAAATAAGGAGATAGTTATGAGCGAAATCAACAGAAGAGAAACAGATGCACAAGTACTGAGACTGTTCTTCATTTCAACCGCCGTTTTCATCGCAATCGGCGCAGCAATGTACGGAATATTCTAAGCTGGATTATTTCTAACGATTTGATGTGACGGATAAGAATTTTACGGTGTTATCGCTTTTTAGCTATTCACAGTAAAGGTCCCGTAAGAGTTCAATCGGTGTAGAAGTATAAATGCCCATTTATCGGTGTAACCAATAAGTGGGCATTTATTTTTGAGTCGATTGACTACTTCATTCCTTCAAAGCAGTTCAAACTCCCTTTCTTCCGATAGGACTAGAATTCACCAGTCTTGATATAAGGCTGTGACCAGAGAATGACCTGCATCAGTACAGATTTGCGCCATGCATCCTGCATGCGATCGACATCATCACGTGAGTGACCGCCTTTCTCCAGGAATGGGCGCAGTGTAGTGGTGATCGGGATCAACAAAGCAAAAATATAGTGCAGATGAATGATCGGTACCGATTTGACATTGTCGGTCGTATTCTTTTTTGAGGTGTGATGGCGCAAGCCGATTTCATATTGATAATTGAGCCAGTTCTGATCGTACTCGGCTCTGGCTGTATCCAGGATCCATTGACCAAAACGCTTGCGTACGCCGCCCAGATAATCCATGTTGGGTTGGCCATCGGCTGCATTGGTGAAATAATGCAACAGGAATGGTGTTGAACCCACGAAGCCATACCAAACATCCAGAATTTGTTCAGTTTGATCCTTAAGAATGTCATGTGACATTTTTAAGTAACGCACATCATCATCACCGAATAATGTGGCTTGTTTCAGTTTGGCGAAATCGTCATTAGAAACCGGGGATTGTTGCAGCGAGGCGCTACCATAGGTGTAACCTGGTATCGTTGATGTCATAAAAGTTTTCCTTTGAGTTGATGTTAATACATGGTTGGATAAGCGCGTTGCACTTTCCTCACCATGCCTTGGATATCATGCAGTGACTGCAATGAAAGATTGTCATCAATACTGGAAAAAGCGTTGCTCCAATATTTGAATGGCGGATTTTACAGGATTTGGTCAGGTTAATGAAATCATCATGATACTTGTCTCATTCCGGCAGGAAGCGAATTGGATAGATTCCGTTATGCGTTGCTGATGTGCTTTGGGGACTGCACGATGGTATGAAGCCAGTTTTTCCAGCGTAGATATTTACGGTAAAGAGCGGAATCCAGTTGATAGGATTCACCGATTCTCAGGGATGGAGTGAGAGATCCAATTTCTAGACTTCGAGCGAGCAAGGCTGCACCGAGCAAGCTCGCTTCCTTTTGCTGCAAGTGAAAAACCGGTACGGGGCAGCATCTTGCAATACCCTGTTGCAGGCAAGTTAATTCCGATAACCCTCCCGATAGATATACGGCAGTTAAGCTGGAGTGTGCTTGAAAATCCTCCAAAATGCGCACGATACGAAAGATGATGGCTTCGATGAGCAATGCGGCGATTTCGCGGGGATTCAGGTCAGTGAATGCCGGTGGAAAATGTGAAGGATCAGGTTTGCAGAAATAAGGGGCACCCAAGCCACTGGGTTCGGCCAGACAGAAAAATTCGTTTTCTGCTAAGTCGTCGATGCGGCAGTCTTGCGTTGGATAAGGGGCCAGAGCAGAAGCAATTGAATTGAGCGTACCTTCAATGGCAAATTGTGTGTGTCGTTGCGCATCCTGATAGAGCAAAGTTTGCAGGTAACCCGTTGAAACCAAGGCACTGGAAGTACAAGGATGAATGACGAAGCCACCCGTGCCGAGATTGACCAAAGCAGCCTGGTGATTCTGTTTCAGGCCGGCTACGCAGGCTGCAGACTGATCGCCGATGCTGGCTTGCAGTGTCAAACCCAGTTCTGGCAGGGCGAGGTCGAGTCCGACGGAAGGTTTGATGGTAGGGAGAATCGGGCGAGGAATCTCGAACCACTGACACAAAGTATCCGACCATGTTTGCTCATGGATGTCCATCAGTAGGGTACGCGCTGCCATGGACGCATCGGTCATGAAATGCTTGCCCTGGGTCCAGCGCCAGATCAGAAAACTATCCAGCGTGCCAGTGAGCCATTCTCCCTGTTCTAGCTTCGTTTGCCAGTCAAGATGTTGACGCAGCAGGACACTCAGTTTCGGAGCAAAATAATAGGCAGTCAGGCGTAGACCGGTAAGTTTCTGGATAGCTTCGGTATGCATGGCCAAACGATCACAGCAATCCGCGCCGCGATCGTCCTGCCAGGAAATCAGTGGCGTCACGGGTTGTCCGCTGGATCGCTCCCAAACCAGAAAGGATGAACGTTGACAGCTTAATCCTAGCACCGGTTTGATGTGCATGGTGTGCAGTGAAGCGGTACATTGCCGCAGAACTTCTTCGGCGAGGATAACGTAATCCAGTACATTGCTCTCATAGCGGCCATGCTGATGATCCATCGGTGGTGCAGGCTGTGTTATCAATTGGCTGAGCTGTCCCTGCGAATCGAGCAAAGCAGCCTTGATCGATGTGGTGCCAAGATCGAGCGCGATGGCTTCGATCATGATCTATCTTGCAGGGCAGTGCAGCGGTTGACCTCCTGGTGTTGCCGCGCACTGTCCCATCCTGCGGCAGGGGCCACGCTCACAGCGATCTGGTCAAGCTGATCGCGGCTTAATTTTGCCAGGATCAAAAGCGGCAGGCGGCGGCGTAGCAGATCGTCGAGATGGACGACCATTTCGGTGGCAGCGCAATGCACGAGTTCAGCACGGATAAAGGGAAGCGACGGAACGATACGCTGTGCCAGCGATGCATCGGCTGCAACGCGCTGAAGCAGGTCGGGAATCCGGGTGCCGTGACGGCGTAGTAGCCACTTTGTGCATTCTGTATCGATGCCTGATTGCTGCGCCTGGGCAGACAGAGTCATGGACCAGGTTGCAAAATTGTCCTGAGGCGCCCAGGGAAAGATTCGACCATCCGTGGCGCAGGGAACGGATAACCCCAGTTGCTGGCATACGGTGTCGACGATATGACTGGCATCCTGGCGTGAGGATGTGATTTTTCCACCGATGGCATAGTGCACACCAGAGCTTACGGAACGTAGTTCCCAGTCGCGGCTCAATGCCGAAGGCGATAGGGTGGATGGGGTTCCGGAAGGGCGCTTGAATACTCTGACACCTGCAAAACTGCCGATCACATCATCCCGGGTCCAATTGTGTTTCAGGTAGACATTGGCAGCTTCGAGCAGATAATCGATTTCACGGCTTTCTACTCGCATGGGTTGTGTACCAGCATCAAAACCGGTATCGGTTGTCCCCAGTAAAGTCATGCCATACCAGGGAATCATGAAAAATACCCGACCATCGCTGGGAGTGGTCAGCAGCATGGCTTCGTCCTGCATGACTGCGGACATGACCAGATGCACGCCTTTCGAAAGCTGGCACCACTCGCGACTGGGTTCGTTTTCGGCGAGCCATTGGCCAGTGGTGAAGACGATTTGTCGGGCGTGTATGGTTTGAGTGGCGAGTGAAATTCGGTCCTGAACTGTAATGTTGTGAAGATCCGGAGAATTGTCTTGAAGCGATAGCAACTGACAGTAATTGACACAGCATGCTCCAGCCTGCTGAGCGCCATCGACGAGCTCCAGTACCAGACGTGCATCGTCGGTCTGGGCGTCGGCGTAACTAAACCCACCCTTGAGCTTCGCGGTAGTGATGCAGGGAAAGTGCCGGGTAAATTGATCTGTGTCGTGATACTGATGATGCATCGCTGGATCAGTATCGCCTGACAGGAAATCATATGCCGTCAGACCGAGTTTCAGTTGCAGGCGATTGAAGCGATGCGCTGCATATACCGGAATGCCGAATCGCAACGGCCAGACACGATGCGGAGCTGCGTGCAACAGCATGGTTCTTTCCTGGAGGGATTTACGCACCAGTTTGAAATCATAGTTTTCCAGGTAGCGCAGTCCACCGTGGATCAGCTTGCTGGACGCGGACGAGGTGGCACCGGCCCAGTCTCCCTGGTCTATCAGAGCGACATGGAGACCGCGCAGTGCGGCATCGTAGGCTGTCCAGGCGCCGTAGATTCCACCACCACAAACCAGAAGATCAAAATGTTGTTGACCGAGTGCTGCGAAATCCCGCTTCATTGATCGCGAAGCGCCAATGCTTTTTGTGGAAAATCGCTGATCAGGATGTCGACGCCCAGACGCAAGGCGGTGTTGATTTCGTCATCGCTATTGCATGTGTAGACCGCGACACATTTGCCATGGGCATGCAGCAGGTCGACGATAGCTTCATCGATAGTATCGATCGGCAAGCACAGGCCATACAGAAAGGTATGGGTACGTAACAGGTTGCGTGCATCAGCAATGGTTTGGTCGTTTTCGAAGTTATAGACCAATGGCATGCCTGGCCGGTATTGATGCGCATAAACCAGGCTGTCGAGATTGAAAGATGAAACTAGGATATCGCGATCGGCATTTGAGGCGCCAGCGAGATCGAGTGTTTGGCGTGTTTTCAGATGATGGCGTTCGACGGCTTCCCAGTCGCGATTCTTGATTTCGAGCAGCAACCGGCAACGCTGCCGGTAGTCTCGCAGAAACTCCTCCAAGGTCAGGATATTCTCATTGGCGGATTCATGATCAACGAGTTTACGGAGTTGCGGGTAATCAAAATCATCGATGTGTTTGTCCTGCAAACCGATACGATTGAGAAAACGATCATGCCACAGGACGGTAACTTCATCCCGGCTTAGTTGTATATCGGTTTCGATGCCATCAATCGCATAATCCAGTGCCCGGTTAAAAGCTGCACGGGTATTTTCCATCGCCTCCCGGTTGGCGCCCCGGTGTGCGAAGATCTGGCAATGAGGCAACGGGAGATGATTTTGTTTTGGCATCGGCTTGCAGTTTTATTTGCAGCTAGTCGGTCGTTGCAATCATTTTGCTGAAGCCTTCAGCAAGTCGATGACCACAGGGTCCTTGGCCATTTCGGCTGCGGTTTTTCCAGTTTTGCTCTTGATTCTCAGGTCCGCACCTTTCGCCAGCAGGGTTTTTACGGCATCGACATGATCGTGCATGGCTGCCCACATCAGTGCTGTGACACCATCATCGTTTTGCATGTCTATCTTGGCACCGTGTTCGAGCAGTTCTTCAATGACTGCGGTGTGACCGTTTTGGGCCGCCAGGATCAATGGTGTAAAACCATTTGATGCTTTGTGATTAACATCTGCACGTTGCTTGATCAGCGACTTGACGACATCGAGATTGCCGATCAATGCGGCGAGGGTGAGAGGGGTGGCGTTATTCTTGTCCTTGACGTCAATTTTGGCGCCCTTGGACAGCAGCAGATTGACGACATCAGTGTGTCCGTATTGTGCGGCAATGAACAGCGGTGTCGTGTCATTCGCTGCTAGGTCATCAAAAGGTGCGCCCTTGGCCAGCAGTGTTTCAACGATTGCGGTATGACCATTCCGGGCAGCCATGTAAAGTGCCGTGGTGTTATCGGATGCCTGCGCATCGATTTTGGCGCCCTTGGTCAGCAGTTTATCGACCATCTCAGCCCGTCCTTCCATGGCTGCCAGCATCAGGGCATTCACCTTGTCTCGGGTTTGCAGGTGTATATCCGCACCTTTTGCCAGCAATGTATCGACGATTGCACCATGTCCTTTCTGTATCGCCAGCATCAGAGCAGAAATGCCATCGGTTGTCTGGTCATTGATTTTGGCGCCCTTGGCCAGTAGCGCATTGACAATTTCGGCATGCCCATTTTTTGCGGCGATGATCAATGCCGTAGCATCACCAGCATTTTTGAGGTTGACGTCGGCATTCTTTTCCAGCAGCAAGTTGACGATATCGGCATGCCCGTACTGTGCAGCGATGATCAGTGCTGTAAATCCCATCTCATTCTGGTGGTTGATGTTAATGCCTTTTTCCAGCATTTGCTGAATAACTTCGGCGCGGGCAGAAAAAGCAGCCTTGAGAAATTCGGTTTCATCCTCACCGGCGGCTTGAACCGCAGGAACCAACATGATGATGCCGAAGAGTAAACTAAAGACGAGAACGCGTGCGAATCGAGTAAATTTTTTTATATCATTCATTGAACATACCTGCTGTAGGCTTGTTATCATTATTAATGGGTTAGGGAGACGCCTAAAAACTGCTGCACTTGGTCATGTTGCTTTAAAATCGGCTGCAAGCTATTCATAAAGCCGCGATGCTGTTACCGGTTTTTACTTTTTTGACCTTCGTTCGCGAAATTTTTCAGCGTTTCACAAGGGATTTGTCTGCAGATAGGCGACAAAATTTACTTGTCGAACTATCGTGACCAATTTTTTAAAGCCTATTTTAACCCAGAATATTTGTTTAGACCCAATCGGTGGTGAAATCAATGGAAAATTTCCCTGGTTTTGCTGTTGAGCCTGCAATCTTTTTGGTTTGAGTTATTGATGAATCAGGACTGGATCATTCCGGACTGGCCTGTACCAGGTCATATCAAAGCGTTATTCACCTCGCGCAATGGCGGTGTCAGCGGACATACGCATCATACCTACAGATCACTCAATCTGGGAATGCATGTCAACGATCATGCAGACGATGTTCTGCGCAATCGCGCTTTCCTAGAGCAGTTCCTGCCCTCGAGTCCAATGTGGCTGAAGCAGGTGCATGGAACCGCAGTCGTATGTGCCGATGATGTGCCATCGACCAGTATCGAAGGTGATGCCGCCTACAGTCGTACACCAGGAAAGGTATGTGCGATCATGGTCGCCGATTGCCTGCCGGTTTTTTTGTGTGATCGCGGTGGTTCTGTGGTCGGCGTCGTCCATGCCGGCTGGCGTGGATTGGCGGCAGGTGTGATCGAACAGACCCTCGCGACCATGCGGGTACCGGGTAATGAAGTGGTGGCCTGGCTCGGACCAGCGATCGGTCCCGATTGCTTTGAAGTCGGTGAAGATGTCTATGCTGCATTTGTGCAGCAGGATGCACGCGCTGCCTTGGCGTTTGTGCCCCGGGAGGGTAACGGTATCAGTGCCAAGAAATGGTTGGCGGATATTTTTCTTCTAGCCCGTCAGCGACTGGAACGCAACGGTGTCATTCACATTGGCGGCGGAGGGATTTGTACATTCAGTCATCCTGAACGCTTTTACTCCTATCGCCGGGATGGTGAAACTGGGCGTATGGCTGCGCTGATCTGGCTGGAATCTGTGCCAGATTAACCGGTTCATTAAGTGCACCGTAACAGCGTATAATCCCGCCTTTGCTTTTTTAATTAGAGTTATGTCAACGCTTACCTGGATTATTGCCGCAAGCTTGCTCGGCGGGATACTGAGTTTGGTTTTTGCTGCGATAATGGCACTCAATGCCCGGCTATCTTGGCTTTCGGTGCTGATTTCCTATGCCATTGGCGCCTTGTTGGGCGCAGCTTTTCTGAATACCTTGCCGGAAGCCTTCGAACTTTCAGATAATCCTGCGCAGGTTACGGTAACGGTTCTGATCGGGATTCTGGTTTTCTTCATTCTGGAGAAGCTGGTGTTATGGCGGCATTGCCACCTGGAGGATTGTGAAGCGCACGATCCTTCTCATGGATTGGCTACACAGCAGGTCAATGTATCCCAGCACGATCATGGACGCAGCGGTATCATGGTGATTGTCGGGGATACCTTTCATAATTTTGTTGATGGGATTCTGATTGCTGCTGCCTTTATGGTTGATGTGCAACTGGGAATCGTCACATCGATTGCGATCATTGCGCACGAAATTCCTCAGGAAGCTGGTGATTTCATTATTCTTCTGAATTCTGGCTATACCCGAAGGATGGCATTTCTGTTGAATATACTGTCCAGTCTCGCAACTGTCGTGGGGGGAGTATTGGCCTATTTCATGTTGCATCAGATGAATTATCTGGTTCAGCCACTTCTGGCATTGGCGTCGGCCAGCATGATTTATGTTGCGATGTCCGATCTGATTCCAGGTTTGCACAAGCGTCCGGAAATCAACGCCACGATTCAGCAGGTCACCCTGATCTTACTGGGTATTGCCTCAATCTGGCTGATGGGAAATATTTTTACACATGCTTAATTGCCTGTACGTTATTCCGGGTTTTCCGTACAGAGTTGAGAAAATCAATCTTGTTGAACAAAAAGGATAGTCGATGTTAAAAAAATTTATGGGGCTGTGGTTTCTGTTGCTATTGATGAGTGCCAGCGTATGTGCCGACGATACGGTTATTTTGGAGAGAACCGAGCGGAGTGCGCGCACTTGGCTGGAATTGATCGATGCTGGAAAATACAAGGAAAGCTGGGAAAATACATCAACCCTATTTCGGTCCAAGAAGGCTGAAGCGGAATGGGTCAAAACTTTGACAGCGACACGGGAACCCCGCGGCGCCATGACCGCGCGCTACCTTGCAACCGCTGGTGCGACAAAATCCCTATCGGATTTTCCAGAAGGCGATTATGTGGTGTTGCAGTTTTATACGACTTTTGCAAACAAGGGATTGGCGCTCGAGACCGTTTCCCTGGTAAAAATGCAGGACGATACCTGGCAGATCGCTGATCTCGACATCAAATAGGGTTACGCGGATTTGCGTCAGGGGTTCGCCCTTTGAATCCCTGTGAAATGCGATAGTAAACCCGGCGTACCGGTTTGCCATGACGCTCGATGACACGATATTCGATATCTCCGGGTTGATCGAGCAGGGCCTGAATCTCTTCACGCTGCTTGCCAATCTTATCCAAATGCCGGCGTTTCATTCCGACCTGAATGATAGGGCGGTCTGTCGGCGCTTGTGAAGGCTGCCAGAAGTTGTACATGGCGCCACTGTCGCCAAACAGGTTGCGCGAACGAATATCCAATTGCATTTTGTCATGAGTATAAAAATACAGGGCACTGGCTACTGACCACTTGCTCATGCCAACGATGATCGGTTCCTTGCCACTTTGTTTTTTTACCTGATCGGCAATTTGCATGATTTCGGCAGCCGTTTCCCGCCAGAAATAGTGTTCTGTAAACCAGGGATAAGGTACACCCGGTATTCCCAGTACGACATAGTGCAACACAAAAGCATAAGCAAAAATGCAAGTTACGATCGTGAGTCGCCACATCGCTTGGATTCGTTTTGCCAGCACGCCAAGATGATCACTTCGACCCATCATCCAGGCGATGGTAGGGAGTATGGCTAACCAGATTGGACCAGTCCAGTGCAATTGCGGTTTATCAAAAATGCTGAGAACGAGACAAATCACAAAAGGTATGCCGGTAAAAACCTGCACGAACAGTAGTTTTCTCTTCTCGACTGGAAGAGCCGTGACCTGTCGCTTGATGGTGAATAGGGCAACCGCGCCAGCCAGAAAACCGATCGGCGTTAGGAATAGGATGGCATGAAGAAACAGGTAATGAACCGAAAATTGATGAGGACTCGTGAGCACATTGCTTGACTGGAATGCGAAGGATGCCCAGTCATTGTTGTAATTCCACATGATTACCGGAGAAAACAGGATCAATGCCAGCAGAGCAGCAAGGTAAGGATGGGGTCGTTTGAGCCAGGTGCGTGCCACGGGATCGGCCAGTATGAACACGATCGCTGCGATACCGATCAATCCGAGGGAATATTTTGACAATAACCCCAATCCAAATGCGATCCCTATACCTAGCCAAGCTATGCGCTTTTCTCCAACCAGTGCACGTTCCATGTAATACAGAGTGGCAGCCCAAGTTGCAATCAGCGGGGCATCGGGAGTCATCAATAGACCGGATGCAAAGCCAATCGGTAGAATGGCAAGCAGCAGAACGGCACGCATGGCGATGGATTTGTCGTATAAATTGCGCGCCAGGGCGTACAGGTAACCCATGGTAATCAAACCGCACAGCAGGGCACCGATACGCACCCCGAATTCGTTATCGCCCAGTATGGATGTCCCAAACCAGATGAGCCAAGCCACCATCGGCGGGTGATCATAAAAGCTCAGATCCATGTGCTGGGCATACTGCCAGTAATAGGCTTCATCCGGAATCAGTTGTGCTAATCCGAAATAGACCAGGCGTAACAACAGGATAAAAATGACAATACCGATGGTTGCAGTACGCCAACGAATGTCGATTGGCGGGAGGTCGGTATCGCGAGGGAAAACATAAAATGCTGATCCCAGATAATTGACCGCAGCCGTGGTGACGATGGCCGGAAAAATGGCCAGTAGCGGTGGAATATGCAGAACATATACCAGCAAGGCGAGTACGCCACCGCGCAACAGTAGCGCGAGTGCGCCAACCGTCAGAAAACGGCCGAATTGATGCCACTGCAAGTAGCCGGAGTGATGTTCGCGAAACGCCCATTTAGAATTGAAGGTGTAATTGACTGTTGCAGCAACAAAAAAACTGGCGAAGTGGGATAGAGCCAATCCGGCATCGCGACTCATCATCCATTGGAATACGATGGCGTCGATCAGTACCCCAAATAGCCCCACCAGTGCAAAACGGCCGGCTGTGTTGAGTGTCACTGTGCCACCTGCCAGAGTAATCAGTCTCTGGATATAGGCCAACTGGTGTGAGAAGGATAATTTTGATGTACCGTAGGTGCGATCATGAAATGTTATGGGGACTTCCTTGATGCGTAGCTTGCCATAGTGCGCCATGAGCAGTTCGAGCAGTATTTTGTATCCACGTGCCTGATTCGAGACTGCCGTAGCCAGCTCGCGCCGAAAGGCAAAGAATCCGGATGTGGCATCATTGACATCACAAATGGGACGGGCAATCCAGCCACCGACACGTGATAGCAATTCACGATAGAGTGGCCAGTTTTCGGTGCTGCCACCAGGAATATAGCGGCTGCCAACGACAACATCGTATTCATTGGCCAGTACCGGTGCAATTACGGCTGCGATGCGTTCGGGCGGATGACTGAGATCGGCATCCATGACAATCACGACTTCGCTGCGAGCTTGAGCCGCACCAGCCAGAATGGAAGTCGTGAGATCCGGTTTGCCGTGTCGTTCCAGTAATCGGACCTGGGCTCGCTTTTCCCAGGCTTTTACTTTTTCCTGGGTTCCATCTGTTGATCCGTCATCGACCACAATGACTTCAAATTCGGGTAGCTTTTGCTCAAAGATACGAGTCAGCAGTAAATCGACATTCTCACTTTCGTTCAGAGTGGGAACTACGATGGTAAATAAGGTCATGTAGCTCCACTGATTAGAATTGATGCCAAAAGGTGAGTGTTGCCATATTATTTTGGTTGCTTTTGGTATTTCTCGACGGCTTTATTGTGATCCGTCAAATTATTTGAAAAGTGTGATTCGCCGTTGCCTTTTGCCACGAAATACAATGCTTCTGTTTGCGCTGGGTTGAGTGCAGCATGTATCGATGCCAGCCCTGGTGAAGCGATGGGTGTGGGTGGCAAGCCTGCGCGAGTATAAGTATTGTATTCCTGATCGGCAAGCAGATCTTGCTTGCGCAGATTGCCATCAAACTTATCACCCAGACCATAAATGATGGTTGGATCGGTTTGCAGGCGCATGCCCTTGCGCAGTCGGTTGACGAAAACTCCAGCAATTTCATTGCGATCGCTTTCCAGCGCGGTTTCTTTTTCGATGATGGAAGCCAGTATCAGGGCTTCGTAAGGCGTAGTCACAGGTAATGCTTCCGCGCGGTTCGGCCAGGCATGCTGCAGATTTTTTTGCATAGCCTGATAAGCACGTTGCAAAATTTCGAGATCGCTACTGCCCTTGATAAAGTAATAGGTATCCGGAAAAAACAGCCCCTCAGCAGCGGTTTCGCTGGCACCCAGGCGCTGCAAGATTTCTTTTTCGGTTAGATCGATGCTGTCGTGCTTGATGGCAGGATGTTCATTCAGGATCTTACGCAGTTGGGCAAAAGTCGAGCCCTCGATAAAACGGATCTCAGTTTGCTTGGCATCACCTTTGACCAGGTAATCCAATAATGCGATTTGCGTCAGATTTTGGGACAACTGATAATCGCCAGCACGGATCGCAGACTCCCGATCCAGGTAACGCGCAAGAAAAATGAATGTCCATTTGCTGGGAATGATTCCCGTATCTTCCAGCTGTTCGGCTACCTGCTTCAGATTGCTGCCGGGCTGAACCGAAAATTCATAGGGAATATTCGGTAAGGTGACGCTGGAATGCAAATGGAGGTAAAGCCAGGAAATAGACAGTATCAGCGCTGCAAATGCAGAGAACAATAAGCGTTTTAGCGTATGCATGCGCCAAGGAGCTACACTTTGCGAAAAACGAGCGTTCCGTTAGTACCACCGAATCCGAATGAATTGGACAGCGCCACGTCAATCTTCATGTCTCGTGCAGTATTGGGAATATAATCGAGGTCGCATTGTGGATCCTGATTTATCAGGTTGATCGTCGGCGGTGCAATTTGACGATGAATGGCCAGCGCAGAGAAAACGGCCTCGATACCACCGGCCGCACCCAGTAAATGTCCCGTCATCGATTTGGTTGAACTGACAGCCAGTTTGCTTGCATGATCACCAAAACAGCGTTTGACTGCGATCGTTTCGGCAATATCGCCTAGTGGTGTCGATGTGCCATGTGCATTGATATAGTTAACTTGATTTATATCGATGCTGGCATTTTTCAAGGCAGTGACCATACAGCGGGCTGCACCTTCACCATCATCACAGGGTGCAGTCATGTGAAATGCATCCGCACTCATTCCGAATCCGGCCAGTTCGGCGTAGATTCTTGCACCACGCTGCTTGGCATGTTCCAGTTCTTCCAGAACCAGAATTCCCGAGCCTTCACCCAAAACAAAACCATTGCGGTCTATATCCCACGGACGGCTGGCCGTTTCCGGGTTGTCATTACTGACCGATAGTGCCTTGGCTGCAGCAAATCCACCAATGGCCAAGGGCGTGACACACGATTCTGCACCACCACAGACCATGATGTCGGCATCACCGTATTCGATCATGCGTGCCGAGTTGCCGATACTATGTGTGGCTGTCGTGCAGGCTGTCACGATAGCAATATTGGGACCTTTATAGCCGAACATGATCGACAGATTACCAGCAATCATGTTGATGATCGTACTGGGGATAAAGAAAGGAGAGATTTTGCGTGGCCCGCCCGCATGATAGGCTTCATCGGTATTTTCAATCATGGGCAAGCCGCCAATTCCTGAACCGATATTGACTCCTATACGCTCTGCATCAAGCCGGGAGAGATCGTCTATCTCCGCATCTTTGATCGCCTGAATGGCGGCTGCCATACCGTAATGAATGAATACATCCATGCGGCGTGCTTCTTTGACAGAAAGATACTGATGAATATCAAAATCATGAACTTCACCTGCAATCTGGGAAGCAAAGTTGGAAGCATCGAAACGGGTGATCCGGGTGATACCGGATCGTCCCGCTACAATATTTTCCCATGCAGTTGATACAGAATTACCGACAGGGGATACGATACCCAATCCGGTGATGACTACCCTACGTTTGGACAAATTTACTCCGGTTACTTGTTAGATTTGGAAGAAACGAGTGATTATTTGGCGTTTGCAGTGACGTAATCAATCGCTTCTTGAACGGTATTGATTTTTTCAGCCTGCTCATCCGGTATTTCGCACTCGAATTCTTCTTCCAATGCCATGACTAGTTCAACGGTATCGAGTGAATCTGCTCCCAAGTCGTTGACAAAGGAGGATTCATTTTTGACTTCGGCCTCATTAACACCCAGTTGTTCAGCAACAATTTTTTTTATACGCTGCTCAATATTTTCCATCGAGGTAATTCCTTTCTTTAGGTAAGAAAAACTGATTTATTCTAACAAATTTTCAGTATCAGCAACACTGAAACCTTTTCTGCCATTTGGTAATGCAAGGCGAAACCTGACTAATCCATGTACATTCCACCGTTGATGTGCAATGTAACACCGGTGATGTAACCTGCTTCTTTTGATGCAAGAAAAGCTACCGCAGATGCTACCTCTTCTGGTTGACCTAGGCGACCCAGAGGAACACGCTGGATCATATTTCTTTGCAATTCTTCGCCGAGTGAGCGTGTCATGTCCGTGTCAATAAAGCCTGGCGACACACAATTTACGGTGATATTGCGACTGCCGACTTCACGTGCCAAAGATTTGCTGAAACCGTACATCCCAGCTTTGGTGGCTGCATAGTTCGTCTGCCCGGCATTACCCATGCTGCCGACGACCGAAGAAATGTTGATAATTCGTCCATACCGGGCTTTCATCATGGCGCGAAGCACTGCGCGACTTAACCTGAAAACGGACTTAAGGTTGGTTTCCATGATTTCATCCCATTCTTCATCCTTCATACGTGCCAGCAGGTTATCGCGAGTTATACCCGCGTTGTTTACCAATATCTCGATTTCTCCGAATTTATCCCGGATAACTTGGAGAATTTGATTGATTTGCTCGGCATCATTCACATCAAGAGCAATACCGCTACCCTTGATATCAGAATCTCTTAAATATTGAGTAATGGCTTCGGCGCCATGGTTGGTCGTGGCGGTACCAATGACAGTGGCTCCGGATTGTCCCAACCTGAGAGCGATGGCTTGACCAATGCCTCGACTGGCACCGGTAACTAAAGCTATTTTATTTTTCATGATAAATCCTGCGGAGTGTCATTTTGATTAGCAATGAGTGTTACTGCGATCCTGATCCGAACAGTTCGATGGTCTGTGTCATTGCTGCACTGTCGGATAGAGATAGATGCTGCAAATTGGAGTCGATGCGTTTGTTTAATCCTGCCAGTACTTTCCCAGGACCACATTCAATGACATGCGTAACACCATTGTTTGCCAATGTTCGAATGCTATCGACCCAGCGTACGGGTTTTACCAATTGCTGAATCAAAATCTTTTTGATCTCGGCAGTCTCCGGATGCGATTTTACGTCTGCATTATGCAGAATCGTAATTTTGGGTGGCTGAAATGAAATCTGCTCCAGATAATGCTGCATTTTTTCTGTGGCGGGTTGCATGAGCGAGCAGTGCGAAGGTATGCTCATCGGTAGCATGATGGCGCGCTTGGCACCCCTTGATTTGGCAAGCTCGATACCTTGCAGGACAGCGTTTTTGTGTCCGGCAATGACAACCTGACCGGGTGAGTTGAAATTGGCGGGTTCGAGCATTTCATCCGTGCACTGCCGGGTAATGTCAACACAAATATCTTGTATGACTGTGTCATCCAGTCCCAAAATGGCGGCCATGCCACCTGTACCTTCGGGAACGGCCTGTTGCATGGATTGCGCTCTGAAACGTACCATCGCCAATGCGTCTGCAAAACTCAATGTTTCAGATGCGACCAGTGCGGTATATTCGCCCAGACTGTGTCCGGCCAGAAAGCTCGGTTGCTGGCCGCTCAATTCTTTCCAGGCTCGATATACGGCAACACCGGCAGTGAGCATGATGGGTTGCGTATGGATGGTTAGATTCAAATCTTCAACCGGACCATCATTGACCATGGACCAGTAATTCTGCTGCAGGATATCTGAAGCTTCTTCAAAAGTGTTCTGAATGATGGGTAAGTTCGCATATCCATTCATCATGCCGACGGATTGCGATCCTTGGCCCGGAAAAACAAAAGCAATTTTCATAAATTACCAGCGGAGTAAAACCGCTCCCCATGTAAATCCGCCCCCCACACCTTCCAGTAAAACCAGTTGCCCGGGGTGAATGCGACCATCACGTACAGCCATGTCCAGCGCCAGTGGAATCGAAGCCGCCGAAGTGTTGCCATGCTTGTCGACAGCAACTACTACCTTATCCATCGGTAT
>WBZN01000421.1_pt1 | contig 33550 bp, 35 predicted proteins | sample 5204281 | NCBI WGS metagenome assembly WBZN01 (sample SAMN12344347, study PRJNA552823) | activated sludge metagenome | biome: Activated sludge suspended growth; feature: Nitrification reactor; material: Wastewater; isolation source: activated sludge from nitrification reactor of wastewater... | reverse complement strand
CGAGGCCGGCCCGCAGGCCGACGCGCGCCGGGTCGCCCTTACCGTCGCCGGCCGTCTCGCGCCGCAGATCGTCGATCGAACCGAAGCCGATCGGGCCTTGCGCGCCGGCAAGCTCGTGCTGGTCGTGCTGGCGTCCGATCCGCCCACGTTCCTCTTCGACCCGACGCGCCCGGACAGCCGCATGGCGGAGCTCGAGGTCGACGCCGCCTTGGAGCGCGCCGCCGGTCGTGTCGACCGGCTGACGCCGCGGCGCGAGGAGATTCGCGCCGCGGGCTCGCGCTACATCGACTTCCTGCTGCCCGGCTTGCTGGGCATGAACCTCATGAGCACCGGCATGTGGTCGATCGGGTTCGCCCTCGTGCAGCAGCGCTCGGGCCGCCTGCTCAAGCGCTTCGTCGCGGCGCCCGTGGCGCGCTGGCAGTTGCTCGCCGCGCACGTCCTGGCGCGCTTCGTCTTCCTGGCCCTCGAGGCCGTCGCGCTGCTCGCCTTCGGTGTGTTCGTCCTCGGAGTACCGGTGCGCGGCAACAGCATCACGCTGGCCTCGTTTCTGGCTTTGGGGGCGCTGGCGTTCGTCGGCATCAGCCTGCTGATCGCCGCCCGGCCGCGCACCATCGAGGGTGTGAACGGACTGATGAACCTGGCCGCGGTGCCGATGTGGATCGGCTCGGGAATCTTCTTCTCGCGCGAGCGCTTCCCGGAAGCCCTGCAGCCCGTCCTGCGCTTGCTTCCCCTGACGGCGCTCAACGACGCTCTACGCGCCGTAATGCTGGAGGGTGCAACCTTCGGTGCGCTCGGACGGGAAGCCGCCGTGCTCGCCGCATGGGCCGTGGTGTCGTTCGTCGTGGCGGTGAAGATCTTCCGCTGGGATTGACCTCAGCGCGGGCCGCGGGCGAGCAGGCGCTCGTCCGTTGGCTCGATGCCGTGCGCGGGGGCCAGAGCGGCAGCCCAGGCGCGCGCCGCCGCCGCGGTTGGCGCGGCGGAACGGGTCGCGAGCTCCCAGGCGCCATGTTCGATCAGCAGGGCTCCCGCGACCACGCGCGCGAGCCCGAGCGCAAAGCTTCGCGCGGATGCCTGCACGGCGTCCTCACCGGCCTGCAGCGCGCTGGCGCGCAGGGCTATCAGGCTTCCCGCCGCAGCGCTCACCTGCGCGGCCGCCGCAGCAAGGGCCGGTCCGCGCGCTCGGAGCCGGAGCTCCACGTCGGCGAGCAGGCAGCGCAGCGCGTCGTCTTCGCCGTGCAGGACGCGCTGCACGTCGAGGGCCAGTACGTTGGTCGTGCCTTCCCAGATCGGCAGCACCTGCGCGTCTCGCGACAAGCGCGGCAAGCCGGTGTCTTCGATGTAGCCGGCGCCGCCGAAACACTCGAGCGCCTCGCTCGTAACCGCCACGGCCTGCTTGCCGGTCAAGAGCTTGGCGAGCGGCGTGAGGAGCCGGAGCTGGGCGCGCTCCTCGGCGCTCGCCGCGCCGACCTCGTCGCGACCCAGCAGCTCCGCGGCACGCAGGACGAGCACGAGAGCGGCGCGCGACTCGACCTCGAGACCAGCGATCGTGGCGCGATGCAGCGGGTGGTCGATCAACGCCCGGCCGAAGGCCCGCCGGCGGGAGGCGTAGTCGCGCGCCAGATCGATCGCGCGCCGCATGGTCCCCGCCGCACAGCAAGCGTTGTATAGGCGAGTGATGTTGAGCATCGTGGCGACGGTGCGCACGCCTTCACCCGCGGCTCCGACCTGAACCGCCAGCGTGCCGTCGAGCTGGAGCTCGGCGGTGGGCAGCGCTCGGGTACCGAGTTTGTCCTTGAGACGCAACACGCGGATGCCGTTCGCCGCGCCTTCGAAGCCGCGCGTCTCGAGGTAAAACAGGGTCAGTCCGCGACTGCCCGCCGGCGCGCCTTCCAACCGGGCGAGCGTGAGCGCCATCTCGCTGGTGGTGGCCGACGAGAACCACTTCGTGCCGTACAGGCGGTGCGAGTGCCCATCGGCGTGCGCGGCGCGCGCGGTGGTGTCGGTTCCGGAGACGTCGGAGCCGCCGGCGCGCTCGGTCATCCATTGACCCGACGTCCAGGCGAGGCTCGGATCGCGGGAGAGAAGGCGCGGCAGGGCGCGATTGCGCAGCGTTTCGTCGGCGTGAAGCTCGAGCACGCGGGCGGCGCCATCGGTCATCGCCAGCGGGCAGCTCACCCAGGCGCTCGATGGGTGAAACAGGTAGAGCAAGGCGAATTGCACCAGACGCGAGTACTCGCCGTGCCGGCGCTCGTATGCCACGCTGACCAAGCCCTCCTCGGCCGCGATGGCGTGTATGGCGCGCCAAGCCGCGCTGGTCTCGATCCGATCGACGCGGCGGCCCCATGCATCGAACTGAACCAGCCGCGGTGGCTCGAGCTCGGCGGCTCGACTGAGCTGCAGAAGGTCGGACGCCGCGCGGGCACCCATGCGGAAGATCCTCGGTTCCACTTCGTTCCCGGTCCAACTCGGGAGCACGCGAGCCAGATAGCCGCGGAGAAGATCGTCGCCTTCGTAGGTATTGCGAAGCTGCGGGCCTTCCTGGAAGAACTCGTCCATGTCTCGCCCCTTCGTCGCCATTTTGCAGCAGGACGGGTCGTCATGGACCGCCCGGATGGGAAGAGGGAGGTGGAGCTTGCAGTAGGGGCGAACGGCACTCGTTGCGCGGTGAGTGGCTGAAAACCGTTGACAAACAGCTGGTTGGGGTTTAGATTCTCGCCCGCATTCGTTCCCGAAAAGAGACGCTCGACGGGCGAGGTCGCCGCCCTCCCCGGATGCGGGCGTTCATGCATGCCTTCGCCGCGTGGCGCCGGCGTGTGTTTCTTCGTTGCGGCACTCTTGGTTGGAGGTTGCGCATGAGAAGACTGGGATCGGTAGTTGCCGTCGCACTCGCCCTGGCTGCATCCGGCGCGTCCGCACAAGTGGTCCGCAGTTTCAACCCCGACGACCTTGCGCCGAGCGGCAAGGGCTGGGGAGTCCCGAGTAAGACGCCCGCGCGGGCCGGCGGTCGGGCAGCGGCGGGCACGATGACGTACCACGGCGGCCCCGTGATGACCAATGCCGGCGGCACCAATGTGTACTACATCTGGTACGGCCCCTGGGGGAGCAACACCGCCCCGACGATTCTCACCAACCTCGCGCAGTCGATCGGCGGCACGCCGTACTTCAACATCAACACCACGTACTACGACTCGGCCAACCGGCACGTCGCGAACGCAGTGAACTACCTGGGCTCGACCAGCGTCACGAACTACCTTGGCAACGCGCTCAGCGACGCCCAGGTGAAACAGGTCGTCTCCGACGCGATCACCGGCGGCCTGTTGCCCAAGGACACCAACGCGATCTACTTCGTGCTGACGCCCGCGACGGTCAACGAGAGCTCCGGCTTCTGCACCCAGTACTGCGGTTGGCACGACCACGGAACGATCGGCGGCTCCGACATCAAGTACTCGTTCGTGGGCAATCCCGATCGCTGCCCGAGCTCCTGCGCGGCCCAGACGACCAGCCCGAACGGCAACGCCGGCGCGGACGGCATGGCGTCGATCATCTCGCACGAGCTCGAAGAAGCGGTGACCGATCCCGATCTCAACGCATGGTACGACCGCCGGGGCAACGAAAACGCCGACAAGTGCGCCTGGACGTTCGGCACCACGTCGACGCTCAGCAACGGCGCCAAGTACAACATGACGTTCGGCGGCCGCAACTGGTACATCCAGCAGAACTGGGTGAACTCGGGCGCGGGCTTCTGCGCCAAGAGCCACTGAGCCGACGGCCATTGGTGCGAAAAGGCCCCCGGGTTCGGGGGCCTTTCTTTCCTGGCTTGAAGAAGGCGGCTCGGCTCGCTCAGCCCTCGTCAGCCGACGGACCGTACAGACTCGGAACGGCGACGTCGTTCAGACGGAGATACACCGTCAGCTGACCGCGGTGATGGATCAGGTGGTTGAGCACGAAGCTGCGCAGCACGGCGATCTTCGGCATCGTGAAAATCACCTGGCCTGAGTTCTTGAGAGTCCAGGGCTCGAAGAGATCCGCGTCGGTGGCACCGGCGATCGCCGTGCGGGCTCGCACCACGGCGACATCGAACTGGGCCAGCACCTGGGCGCGGGTCGGGAAGTCGGCAGCCTTGTAGGGCGGTCCGCCAGGTGGCGACATGTCCAACTCGGCGGTTTCCACGGTGACCGATCCCCAGGTCGGGATTTCGGCCAGATGACTCGCCAGCCGCCCCAGGGACATCGATTTGCCGTGCGGCTTCCAACCGAAACGCTCTTCCGGCACACGCTCGAGCGTCCGGCGCGTGCTCGCCATCTCGTGATCGAACTCGGGCAGCAGGGACTGAGCAAGGCTCATCGAGCGTTCCTCACCAGACCGCGCACTTGTCGACCGGATTCATCGGCGTCCCGGGCTTGCACTGGAACGTCTCGCCGAAAGCCGGGTGATTGGCGATCGGCCCGTAGACGCGCGCGAAACCGGGCGAGTGCGGGTCGGTGGTGACGCGCAGCCGCGCCTGTTCGGGCGTGCTCAGGCTGCACCACACCTGGGCATGGGCGATGAAGAACAGCTGGTCGGCCGTGATGCCCGGCACCGAGCCGCCGTCGTTGCCGTGCCGCTTCTGCCAGTCCTTGAACGCCGTCCACGACTCCTTGAGGCCGCCGTTGTCGGCGATGTTCTCGCCCAGCGTGAGCTTGCCGTTGACATGCTCGCCCGAGGGGATGGTGAACTTCGAGTACTGATCGTCGATGCACTGCGCGACCTTCTCGAACTTCTCCGAGGCATCCTTCGACCACCACTCGCGCATGTTGCCCTTGGGGTCGAACTTGCGGCCCTCGTCGTCGAAGCCGTGCGTCAGCTCGTGTCCGATCACCGTGCCGACCGCGCCGTAATTGAGCGCCGCGGGGAAGGCACGGTTGAAGAACGGCGGCTGCAGAATGCCGGCGGGGAAGTTGATGCGGTTCTGCAGCGGGTTGTACGAGGCGTTCACCGTCTGCGGCGGCCAGCCCCATTCGCCGCGGTCCACGGGCTTGCCGACCTTGTCGAGCTCGCGCTTGAAGTCGTACTGGTTCGCCGCCGTGACGTTCGCGAAGTACGAGTCGCGACCGATCTTCATCGTGCTGTAGTCGCGCCACTTGTCGGGGTAGCCGATCTGGTTGGCGACCGCCGATTTCTTTTCGAGCGCCCGCGCGCGGGTCTCGGCGTCCATCCAGGCCAGCTTCGGCAGCCCGTCGGCAAACGCGTTCTCGATGTCACCGATCATCTCGAGCGCCACCTTCTTGCTGTCGCCGGGGAACTTCGCGTCCACGTACACCTTGCCGACCGCCTCGCCGAGGGCGCGTTGCGTGGCATCCACGCAACGCTTCCAGCGCGGCGCGATTTCCTGTTGGCCGCCGACCTTCTGACCGTAAAACTCGAAGCTCGCGTCCACGAACGCCTTGGGCAACGCGCTCGCGAAGCTGTGCACCGCGTGCCAGCGCAGGTACGCCCGCAGGGTATCGATAGACGCGCTCGAGAGCTGCTGCGCCAGCACGGGGAAGAACTCGGGGGTGGTGACGTTGATCTGCTGCAGATCCGGGTAGCCCGCTGCCTTGAAGTAGCCGTCCCAATCGAGCTTGGCGACTTCGGGGAGACCCTTGCGGTCGACCTTGTGGTAGAGCTTTTCGATGTCCCGCAGCGCCGCGCGCTCGCGCGAGACCTTCGCGAGCTCGGTCTCGAAGGCGAGGACGGCCTTGGCGTGTGCGGCGGCCTTGTCCGGCGCCTCCCCGAGCAGGCCGAGCATCTTGGCGACGTGCGCCTCGTACGCCGCGAGCAGCTCCTTCTTCTTGGGTTCGGCGCTCACGTAGTAGTCGCGGTCGGGCATCCCGAGTCCGCCCTGGCTGAGGTGCAGGATGTTCATCTCGGGGTTCTTGAAGTCGCCCTCGACACCGCCGTCGAACAGGGCATCGACGCCGGAGCGGCCGAGGTCGCCGGCAAGAGCGAACACGTCCCCACCCGTCTTCGCGGCTTCGATCTTGCTCAGGATCCCCTGCAGCGGTGCGAGACCGGTCTTTTCGACCGCGGCCTCGTCCATGCAGGCGGCGTAGTAGTTGCCCACGCGCTGGCGATCGGGGTCGGTGCCTGGGGTCTTGGCGGCTTCTTCGAGCATGTTGCGCAGGAAGGTCCGGTTGTCTTCCGTAATCACCGAGAAGGAGCGCACCCAGCGCGTTTGATCGCTCGGCATCTTGGTGTTGTCGACCCACGCGCCGCAGGCGTAACGGTAGAAGTCCTGGCAGGGATCGGCGGTGCGATCCATGGCGCTCAGAACGCTGTCGTTGATCTGTTGCGGCGTGAGGTCTGCGGCCGCGACGAGCGACGGCGCGGCGAGCAAGGCGGTGGCGAGTGCGGCGGCAAGTCGTTGGTGCCTCATGGACTCTCCTCGTTCGACTGTGGATTTCGGGCCGGGGCAGCTCCGCAGGCATCGCAGGACGCGCTCCGACCCTCGCTCAAACTACCGTTTCACAGCATACGCCGGTGGAACCGGGAAGGCTGCAATTCGTCCCCCAAGGGAGCGGATTGGAGCCGGTCAGGGTCCAGCGGGGGCGTAGAACGGTATGCGGCTCTGCGCCTCGCACAGCAGGGGATCCGTGGTTCGCCCGGAGCTCTGGAGCAGGAGTCCGCGCCAGGCGATCATCGCGGCGTTGTCGCCGGAGAATTTGAGCGGCACGAGACGCAGCTCGACCCCGGCGGCTTCGCACCACCGGGTGATCGCGCGGCGCAGCTCGCGATTCGCGGCCACGCCTCCGGAAACCGCCAGGAGCGGAATCGGACGGCGTTCGTGCAGGCGCTCGACGCGATCGAGGAGCTGCGCCACCGCGGCCGCCCGGAAGCCGGCGAGAAGGTCCAAAACCTCGGGCGCCAGCTCGAATCCACCATCCGCCAGGACCCGCGGACGGGTGTCGATGCCGGCGGCGCGCAGGCGTTCGAGCACCAGAAGGGCCTGGCTCTTGAGGCCGGAATAGGAGAAGAACAACTCGGTCCCGCGCGCCGCCACCGGCAATGGGCAGCGGGCGGCGTCTCCCGACTCGGCCAGCGCATCGACCTTGGGGCCCTGCGGATAGGGAAGACCCACGCGCTTGCCGAGCTTGTCGAACGCTTCGCCGATGGCGTCGTCGCGCGTCTCGGCCATGGCGGTGATGCGCTCCTGCGCGCCGGCGCCTTCGACTTCGAGTAGCAACGAGTGCCCGCCCGAGACGACGAGCCCGACGAAACGCTCCGGCGGCGGTTCCGCCGGGCTGCCGTCGACGCGCAGGAAGGGCGAGTACAAGTGCGCCTCCATGTGATGCACGCCAAAGAACGGCAGCCGGCGGGCGAAGGCCAGACTCTTGCCCAGGGACAGGCCGACGAGGAGCGCACCCACCAGACCGGGACCACGGGTGGCGGCGACCGCGTCCACCTCGGAGAGCTCGAGGCCGGCCTGCTGCAGGGCGGCGGCGCTCACGGCGGGCCAGTTCCGCAGATGTTCGCGGGAGGCGATCTCGGGAACGACACCGCCGTAAGGCCGATGCACCAACTGACTCGACACCACCGAGGACAGCACGCGGCCCTCGCCGTCGAGCACCGCGCAGGCGGTGTCGTCGCACGAAGTTTCGATGCCAAACACCAGGGGCCGCGCGTGCGCCATGCGCGCAGGGTAGACGGCGGGCGGGCCGAGCGCAATAGGGCCGCCGGAGCGCTTGATAGACTCGAACCTCATGCATCCACGGCGTACACGGTTTGCCATCAATGGCTTGGGCCGCATCGGCAGAGCTCTGGTGCGCATCAGCCGCGAGCGGCCGGACATCGAGCTGGTGGCGGCAAACGACCAGGCTGACCCCGCGATCATCGCGCGGCTCCTTCGGCACGACACCATCCATGGGCATTTCCCGGCGGCGATCGAGCTCGAGTCGGAAGGGTTGCGCATCGAGGGGCATCCGATGCGGCTGTTCCGCCAGCAGGTCCCGGAAGAGATCCCCTGGGATCGGGTGCCCGGCGGACCGCCAGAGGTGGTGATCGAGGCCACGGGCCGTTTCCGCTCCCGGGCCGCCGCGGCAGCGCATCTCGCGCATGGTGTCGAGCGCGTCGTGGTTTCGGCCACGGCGCAGGGCGTCGACGCCACGTTCTGCATCGGCATCAACCATAGCGACTACGACCCCGACCGCCATCGCGTGGTGAGCAACGCGTCGTGCACCACGAATTGCCTGGCCGCGACGCTGATCGTGCCGCTGCGCCGCTTTGGCATTGCGCATGCGTTGATGAACACCGTGCACTGCTACACCAACAGCCAGAATCTCGTCGACATGGCCCACCCCGACGCACGGCGCTCCCGTGCCGCCGCAGCGAACATCATTCCAACGACGAGCGACGCCATCGACTCGATCGGACTGGTGCTGCCCGAGCTTGCCGGCAGGGTGGAGGGCTTGGCCATGCGGGTGCCGGTAGCTGCCGGCTCTCTGGTCGACCTCGCGGTGGAGCTCGAGCACGGCACGACGATCGAGGAGATGGCGGCGGCATATCGCGCGGCCGCGGCCGGAGAGCACCGGGCGATCCTCGGAGCGACCGACGAGGAGTTGGTGTCCTCCGACTACATCGGTGAGACGCGCTCCGCGGTGGTCGATCTGCCGCTCTTGCAGCGCACGGGAGACCGCCTGTTCCGCATCGTGTCGTGGTACGACAACGAGTGGGGGTACACGCACCGCTTGGCCGACTTGATCGCCTATCTCGGAGGGTTTGGCGCATGACTCATCTGCTGACGCTCGAAGACCTCGATCTCGGCGCGCTCGCGGGCCGCCGCGTATTCGTCCGCGTCGACTACAACGTGCCGATGAAGGACGGTCAGGTCATGGATGCCACGCGGCTCGACGAGTCGCTGCCGACGCTCCGGGCGCTGATCGCGGCGAAGGCCCGCATTCTCCTCGCCTCGCACTGCGGACGCCCAAAGGGCGAGCCCAACCCCAAGTACACCCTGCGCCCGGTCGCGGCGAAGCTCGCGGAGCTGCTCGGCTCACCGGTCGCATTCGCCGAAGACTGCGTGGGCGAGCCTGCCGAACGCGCCGCCGCGGCACTCGCCGACGGCGGTGTCTGCCTGCTCGAGAATCTGCGCTACCACGCCGGCGAGGAGAAGAACGACCCGGCGCTCGCCGCTCGGCTGGCCGCACTGGTTGGCCCCGACGGCGCTTACGTCGACGACGCGTTCGGCAGCGCGCATCGCGCGCACGCCTCGGTCGTCGGCGTCCCCGAGCGGCTGGCACGCAAAGCCGCGGGGCGACTCATGGTCAAGGAGGTGGGCGCCCTGCGCCGTCTTCTCGTGGCGCCGGAGAAGCCGTTCGCCGCTCTGCTCGGCGGCGCCAAGATCGAGGACAAGATCGACACTCTCGAGAACCTGCTTCCGCGCCTCGACTGCCTGATGGTGGGCGGCGGCATGGCCAACACCTTCCTTGCCGCGCAGGGCTTCGACCTCAAGGCTTCGCTGTTCGAAGCCGAGCGTCTGGACCTCGCGCGGACGCTGCTGGCGCGCGCCGCGGCACAGGGCATGGAGGTCCTGCTGCCCTCGGACGTCGTCGTCACGGACGACCTCGCCGCTCCGACACGCATCGAAACGGTCGGCGTCGATGCCATTCCGGAGGGCATGAAAGCGGTGGACGTGGGACCGGTCACCAGCCGCGCCTTTGCCGAGGCGATCGCCCGCGCCCGGACCCTGTTCTGGAACGGTCCGTTGGGCGTATTCGAGCGCCCGCCGTTCGACACCGGCACGCGCGCCGCGGCCGCCGCGGTCGGCGCGAGCGCGGCCTTCAGTGTGGCCGGTGGCGGCGAGACGATCGCCGCGGCCAGGCAGGCCGGAGTGCTCGGGCGCCTGGGGCACGTGTCCACCGGCGGCGGGGCGTCGCTCGAGTTCCTGGCCGGCAAGGTCCTGCCGGGCGTGGCGGTCCTGGAGGTCGCTTGAGCTCAGGCGCTTTGCGCCGGCCGCTGGTGGCCGCGAACTGGAAAATGCACTTTCTGCGTCGCGACGTCGAGGCGTTCGCGCGCGAGCTCGGGGCCGGTCTCGGCGCGGCCGGCGCCCAAATCGTCGTGTTTCCGTCGCATCCGCTCCTGCCGGCGGCTTCGTGGGCCTTCGGTGCCCACGCTCCGGGCGTGGCGCTCGGTGGACAGGATCTACACCCTGAAGAGAAGGGTGCTTTCACCGGCGACGTCGCCGGTGCACAGCTGGCCGACGCCGGCTGCACCTGGGCGCTCTGTGGGCACAGCGAGCGGCGACGCGACCATGGCGAGTCCGACGAGTTGGTCGGGCGCAAGGTGGTCGCGGCCGATCGTGCCGGGCTGGTGCCGCTGCTTTGCCTGGGCGAGAAGCGTGAGGAGCGTCACAGCGGCCAGACCTTCTCGGTGCTGGAGCGGCAGCTCGCCGCGGGTCTCGCCGGTCGGCCGGCACGCTTCGCCGTCGCGTATGAACCAGTCTGGGCTATCGGTACCGGCGAGACCGCCACGCCGGAGATCGCCCAGGAGGCGCACGACTTCCTGCGCCGCCGAATCGCGGCGCTGCTCGGAAGTGCCGTCGCTGTCCAGACCCGGCTGCTCTATGGCGGGTCGGTTACGCCGGAGAACGCGGGCGTTTTGGGGCGGCAGGAGGACATCGACGGTTTCCTGGTTGGCGGCGCCAGTCTTGACGCAGCCAAGTTCCTTGCTATCATCCGCGGTTCCGGTTCCTCATGAAGGTCCCGGTCGCTACTGGAGGCTCGTTTCCATCGTGATGTATCTGCTGTATTTCGTGCATGTGCTGGTCTGCGTGTTCCTGATCCTCGTGGTCCTTGTGCAACAGGGCAAGGGTGCGGACCTCTCCGTGTTCGGCGGCGGCGGCACGATGGCGGCTTTCGGTGCCCGCGGCGCCACGACTTTGCTGCACAAGCTGACGGTCGGCGCGTTCGTACTGTTCATCCTGACCACGCTCAGCCTCGCGATTCTGCAGGGCGGCAGCGGCGGCTCGGTGATGAGTGGGCTGAAGGAAAAGACTCCGGCGAGTGCGCCTGCGAGCGCTCCGGCGCCCGCCGCCGCAACGCCGAGCACGACGGCTCCCGCGACGACGCCGGCAACCCCGGCTCCCGCGCCGCCGCCGGCCAAGCCGTAAGCTCGACCGCGAGCCCTAGTCGGGCTCGCAGACGTTCTTTGTTCCACGCCGAAGTGGCGGAATTGGTAGACGCGCACGTTTGAGGGGCGTGTGGGGTAACCCGTGCGGGTTCGAGTCCCGCCTTCGGCACCAGGATCCCTCTCCTTTCGGGCACCGGCCGGCCTTGCTTTTTGGCCTGGTCGGTGCGATTCTCCCTCGCCAAGTAATGAACGGCAGCGGCAGGCTTCCCCGTTTCGCCTGGTTTTCTCCCCGACTTTGAACACGCAGGGGCGAACGACTCGCGGATCGAATCCGGGTTCCGGTCACGGAACGTCGCTCGTCCCTTCCCCAGACAGCTCGCTTTCTTCCCCTTTGCAGCCCCCGTGTGTCCGGACCGTCCCGATCCGGTCGCATGGGTATCCACAACCCGTGGCATAGGGAGTCGACGCATGACCGAGCAAGGCACCGTGAAGTGGTTCAACAACGCCAAGGGATACGGCTTCATCTCGCGCGAGAACGGCGCGGATGTCTTCGTTCATCACACGGCGATCCTGGCGGAAGGCTTTCGCAGCCTGAACGAGGGGGACCGGGTTTCCTTCGAAGTGGTCGACGGGCCCAAGGGTCTGCAGGCTCGCAACGTCACGCGCGTCTCCTGAAACGCACGCGAGGCGCCGGCTGGGCGGCCGGCGCCTCGTGCATCCCTCACCGCTCGAGCGGCGAATCAGTTTTCGATCGTGGCCTTCTTGATGACCACCGCTTGCATCGGCACGTCGGCGTACATCCCGCGCGTCGTCGTGCGCACCGCGGCGATCTTGTCCACCACGTCCATTCCGGCCACCACCTTGGCAAACACCGCGTAGCCCGAGCCGCTCACGTGCGGGTAGTCGAGCCGCGAGTTGTCCGCCACGTTGATGAAGAACTGCGACGAAGCGCTGTCGGGGGCGGCCAGGCGGGCCATCGCCACCGTGCCGCGCGCGTTCGACAGGCCGTTGCTCGACTCGTTCTTGATCGAGCCGCGGGTCCCCTTCTGTTGCATGTCGGGCGTGAAGCCACCGCCCTGGATCATGAAGCCCGGAATCACCCGATGGAACACCAGGCCGTCGTAGTACCCGGCCTTCACGTACTGCAGGAAGTTGTCCACGGTCACGGGTGCTTTGGCGGCGTCGAGCTCCAGCTCGATGTTGCCGAGCGACGTTTCGAGCAGGACGCGAGCGGCCTTGGGGGGCGCGGCGGCGGTGTCACCGGCGGCCTGAGCCGGCATGGCGAGGGCGGCGAGGAGGAGTAGTACGCTCATCGGATCTCCTTGGAAAAGGTTCGAAGGCTGAAGGGTCTAGGTGACCGGTCGCGCAGCCAGCACTCGGGGCTGGCCTTGCCGGCGGCACTCGGCGCAGGGGCAGATCTCACGCAGAAAGTCGAAGCGGTAGATGCCGGTGGCGTGGCCGTCCGACCACGTGATCGACACGCCGTAGTGGCCGACGGGCAGTACCGATCCGGCCTCGACCGGCGCCGGCGGCGCATGAAAGACGATCTCCATGTTGTCGTGCCCCTGGCACATGGCGCACGGGCACCAGCCGCGCAGATACGCGAAAGGGAAGTCGCCGCTGTGTCCATCGCTCCAGGTCAGCCGAAAGCTCCGCGCTTCGGGCTGACGCCGGATTTCCACGAGAGTATTCGCCACCACCCGCTCATGCTACCAAAGCGGGAAGCGCCTCCCGCGCAGGAGTTCAGACCGCGAGCGCGCTCTCGACCCGGTTGCGACCTGCTTCCTTGGCCCGGTACAAAGCGCGGTCGGCGACGGCGAGCAGGGCCGCGGCCGTCACCGGTCCTTCCACGTCGGCGATCGACGCCAGCCCGATCGAGATGGTGAGGCGGACCTCACTGCCGTCGTCCATCGTGGTGGCCGTATCCTCGACCAGACGGCGAACCTTCTCGGCCACGGCCGTGGCGCCCTCGAGCTGCGTCTCGGGCAGCACCACCAGAAACTCCTCGCCGCCATAGCGCCCGATCGAGTCGGTACCGCGTAATCCCGCGGCGAGCGCCAACGAGACACGCTTGAGCAGCGTGTCGCCGGCAAGATGACCGTGCGTGTCGTTGACCCGCTTGAAATGGTCGAGGTCGGCCATGCCGATGGTGAGCGGGCGCTGATAACGCAGCCCGCGGTGGAGCTCCTTCTCGAGGACATCGAGGATTGCCTCGCGTCGCAGTAGTCCGGTTAGACCCTCGTAGGTCGCCGACTCGAACAGCCGCGCGTTCTCGAAGACCGCGCCGGCGTGCTGTGCGACGAGGTTGAGCAGTTCGAACTCTTCGGCCGGCACGGAGTCGGCGCCCGATTTCCGCGCGCCGAGTAGCAAGACGCCCACCATGCGGTCGTGGCTCAGCATCGGCACCGCGAGCTCGGTGCGGGCGGCTTGCAGCCGCTGCGCGAGGGCCGCACTGCGTTTGGAGATTTGCGTCGCGGGCAGCGGTCTCCGGGCCTGTCGCAGCAGGTCCATGCCGGGGTCTTCCGGCGACAGCAGCAGCGAGAGCTCGGCGTCATTGGGGCGGGCTTCACCGCTGCTCGCGACACTCACCAGGAGGCCGCTCTTGGGGTCCGCGAGCAGCAGCGACGCGGTGCGTAGCTCGAAGATCTCGACCAGCCGCTGTACCAGATGGCGGCCCATGCGCGGCACCTGGCCCAGGGCCGGCAGCTCGCCCGCCAGAGCGATCAGCCGCTGGCGTAAGGCGTGGCGTTCGGGAAAGAAACGTCGTTCGATCATGCGCTGCACGCGGCTGCGCAGCGGCGCGAACAGCAGCCCGAGGAGGAGCGTGGCTCCGGAAACCACCCAGACCGAGCTGCGGCCGTCCTCGAACCATTCGGAAAACAGCGCGCCGCCCGCCCCCACCGCCGAGTAGAAGATCAACAGCAAACTGCCCGTGAGCAGCGTGTACACGAGACTCCGTCGCACGACGGTCTCGAGGTTGAACAGGCGGTAGCGGAAGATCGCCACGAAGACCGCAATCGGGTAGATCAGCAAAGCCCATGGCTGCAGGTTCGTGATCCACGCCGGCTGGTCCACATCGCGAAGGCTGTAGATCAGCCCGGTCGCGATATAGAGGAACCACGGCAGAACGCCGAGTAGCACCAGGGCGGCCTGTTGCCGCCCGCGTGGCGTGTCGTGACGCAGTGCGCTGCGCAGGAGCAGCGCGACGACAGCAGTCGACCACAGCGGCAATACGATGTTGTTGAGCAGCGTCGAGGCCGGCATGGCGCCCTGCCAGAGACCGCCGCCGCCGCGCCCAGCGAAATACGAGAGCACCAGGAATGCGGCCAGGCAGACGCCGCCAGCGTAGTAGGCGGGCACGATCCACCGGCGGCGCGTGAGCCAAGGTGGTGTGGTGGGAATGACCGACGCAAGGTGCAACTCCAGGCCGACCTGGAGACCCGCCAGCACATAGGTGAGGACGTCGGCGGACGCGCTCAGCGATGGTGCGCCGATCAGATTCACCGGCAAGGCCAGCTCGAGCGCCACGGCGGATCCGAACAGGAACAGCAGCCGCGCCCGAACGTCTTCGCGCGCCTGCGGCAAAGCCAGGAAACCCACGATCAGGTAGCCGAGGCAGACCAGCAGGTTGATGGCGGTGTCGGCGAGCGGAAAGCTCGCTCCCGGTTTCACCTCCAGAACGACCCGTTGCCCCTGACGCTCGACATCGAATTCGATCGGCGCGCCGCGTTCGAACGACTCTGCGACCACGTCGTAGTCGGCTTGACCGCGAATCGCGCGCGGCCCGATCACCCGCAGGATGTCCCCCACCTGCAAACCGGCGGTCGCGCCCGCGAGTCCAGGTGCAACATCGACCACGCGCAGCCCGCCGTCGGCTTGGGGCTCGGAGCTGAAACCCACCCGGCGATCGGCGCTGCGGACGGTTTCGCGCACCTGAACGTACAGGAGAGCCAGGATCAGTAGCGCCACCGCGCTACCGACCCAACGAGGGCTGAAATTGCGGTTCAAGGACTTAAATTGTACGCCTTGCTGGGGTGAATGGGCGCCGCCAGTCTCAAGGCGGGTCAGAAGTACCAGCCGGCGTCCACGGGCCGCATCGCAAAACCCGCCAAGCGGCCAGCAGCGAGCCCTTGAGCGCACCGTATTTCTCGATGGCGCCCGCGCCGTAGTGACTGCAACTGGGCGTGAAACGACAGCGCACTCCAAGAACCGGCATGAGTGGCGATAGCGTTGCTTGGTAGGCGTGAATGGAGCCGAGCAGCAGCTTCGCCGAAAGTTGATCGGCGGGAGCGCGCGTCCAGTCGAAGGCGAGCAGAACCAGAAGGGCGAACACCCATCGGCGGCGCCGGCGGCGCCGCGGGGCCGGCTCGGCGATCGGAACCAGCGGTGGCGGCGTCACCATGGCAGGGTGTGGGTCGAGAAGCGAACGATCCAGACCGCTAGGAGCAACGCCGCGTCGGTCGCGAGCGTCAAGTTGAGCCCGCGACGACTCACCCACTCGTTCCCGCGCCAGACACGATCACCCCAGGCGAGCCAAGCGAACAGGAACTGACCGGCGAACAAGTACGCCAACGGGTGGAGGCGAACGGCTTGTGCCCACTCGCCTCGGGCCAGCGCCGCGAAGGCGCGAGTGAGCCCGCAGCCCGGGCAGGGGATTCCCACGAAGTGGCGCACGAAGCAGATCGAGTTCTCCGGCCCGGCAGGCAGCGGAAAGAAACGCAGGGCCAGCGCGACGAGTAGTGCAACCGCTCCCGCGCCGGCCCAGATCACTCGCGGCATTCGCCGCACGACGGAATTTCGAATCTAGTGGGCGGCGCGCATCGCGGAGGTGAGGACCGCCAGGCCACCGAACAACATCCAGATGAAGCTCAGTCCGAGTAGGACCGTGCCGACGATGCCGAGAATCATGCCGGCCTTGGCCATGCCTTCGTTGCTGACTGGCGAGCTGCCGGCGCGCACGGCGTCGAGTTCCTGCTTGCCCATCCACCAGGCGAATGGACCGCACAGCTGGCAGCAGACGATCCCGATGATCCCCAGCACCAGCGCCGTGGTGGCACGACTGTTGTTGGCCGGTTGCGTCGGAGCGCTAGGCATGTTCATGAACAGGACTCCTCCTCACGACAAAGGCAGCGAGACGCCGGCAAGGGCCGGCGCACGCCGCACTGAGATGGCTTCAGAAGCGGTCGGCGTACTGGCTCACGCCCGGCACGATGAAGCGTTGACCGTTGACGCCCTTGACGATGCAAAGGACGTGGAGCACCAGGATCCCCAGGGAAATGATGGGCCACAAGAAGAGACCGAGGCAGCCGAACCCGTGCGTGATCATTCCGAGGACGGCCATGCAAAGGCTGAGGCCGATCATCAGCACGATTTCCGCGACCGCCAGAACCAAGCCGTGCTTGGCGTGCCATTGGACTTCCCGGTCATCCTTCTCGACGAGGAGCGGGATCAGGGCGAGGATCCCGAGGTAGGACAGCACAATCATGACGGTTCTGTTCTGGGACACCGTGCCCTGCGGGCCGGCAGGCGGGGTCGGCGGAACCATCGGCTGGCTCATCGCGGCTTCTCCTTTTTCTCGAGGGGGTCGAACGGTTTCCAGTGTATACAAAGCGCCCGAGCGGCGACAAGCGCGCCGGCCATCGGGCTCAAGGGGTTGATCGCATGCGCGCTCGCTCGTTACAGCCTACAGCAGTTTCGCGCCGAGGTCGGCCAAGGCGGCACGCAGCGCGTCTTCTTGCGCCTGATGCGTGCGCAGACGCAGACGGGCCAGCGACGAGTACTCTTCGCTCACCAACTCGATCATCGGCGGGCGGAGCAATCGTTTGACCGCCCCGGCGCGTTCATGGGGCACCTCGATCGTGAGCTCGCTGGTCGGCACCCGGGTGATCCGGGGCACTTCTTCGAGCACCGCGCGCGCCGCCGCACCGTAGGCTCGAATGAGTCCACCCCGGCCGAGCTTGGTGCCACCAAACCAGCGCACCACCGCAAGCACGGCATCGGACATTTCGTGTGTCCGCAGAGCCTGCAGAATCGGCGCGCCCGCGGTGCCGCTCGGCTCACCCGCGTCCGACGAGCGTTCGCGCGGCGGGTCGCCGATCCGCCATGCCCAGCAGACGTGCGTGGCATCGCGAAACTCCTCGTCGAGCCGGCCGATTTCGGAACCGGCCGACGATTCGTCGCGCGCCGGGACCACGATGGCAAGGAAACGGGAACCGCGGTCGCGGACTTCAGCGCGAGCCGCAGTTGCTGGGAAACGGAAGCCCGCGGAGCTCACGTCGCGAGGACGCGTTCGTACAAGGCCCGATAGCGGCCGACGATCGCATCCTGGCTGAACTGCTCGACGGCCCAGGCGCGGGAGCGCTCCGCGAACGCGTGGTGACGGGCGCCGTCGCCGAGCAGCCCGAGCGCCGCAGCCGCCATGCCCTCGACGTCACCGACCGGCAGAAGAAAGCCGTTTTCGCCCTGCACGATCACTTCCGGCAGCCCACCCGCCTGCGAGGCGATCACCGGCACCTTGCACGCCAACGCCTCGAGCGCCGCCAGGCCGAACGACTCGGATTCCGAGGGCAGCAGGAAGAGATCGGCGCCGACCAGCACCTCCTCGACCAGCGGCAGGTTGCCGATGAACGTGATCCACGGGCACAGGTCGTTGGCGCGGCAGTACTGCTCCACCTTGCCGCGATCCGGGCCGTCGCCCACCAGGAGCAATCGCGCCGGAATCCGTTCGCGAACTCGTTCGAACACGCGCACGACGTCCAAGACGCGCTTTACGGGGCGAAAGTTCGAAATATGCACCAGGATCCGCTCGCCGGGATGCGCCCAGCGACGCGCACCCGGCAGGTCTTTGGCGCGCTCATATCGCGTCGGATCGATGAAGTTCGGAACCACTTCGATCGCCTTCGAAGTGCCGAGATTCTCCACGGTCTGCCGGCGCAGACTCTGGGAAACCGCGGTGACCGCGTCGCTCGCTTCGATGCCGTAGCGCGTCGTCGCGAGATAGTTCGGATCGTTGCCGACCAGCGTGATGTCCGTGCCATGCAAGGTCGTCACCACGCGCAGCGGCAGCGGTTTCAGGATCTCCCGCGCCAGTACCGCCGAGACCGCGTTCGGCACAGCGTAGTGCACGTGCATGACGTCCAGTCCCTGATAGCGCGCGACCTCGACCATCTTCGTGGCCAGCGCCTCGGAGTACGGCGGATACTCGAACAGCGGATACAGCGGCACCACCACCTCGTGGTACGTGAGGCGCGGGTCGATCAGCGACAGCCGCGAGGGCAGCGCGTAGCTGATCACGTGCACGTCGTCACCGCCGGCGGCAAGCGCCATGGCAAGCTCGGTGGCGACGACGCCGGAACCGCCGAACGTCGGGTAGCAGCAGATGCCGATTTTCATGGCAAATTCCTCTAGCGCAGACCGCGCGGCAACACCAGCCAGGGGTCGCCCACGGCGAGTGGCAGACGGCTCCAGAAGGGCTCGCCGAACTCCGCGCCGACGAGCATTCCGAAGTGGCGCGCGCGGCCCTCGATGGCGCGCACGAACTCCGGGCTTGCGACCTTCGTGGCGGGCTCGTCGCGGTGCTCGCCGGGCTGGTGCAGCTGGCTGTGATATTCCGCGAGCGCCGCCAGTTTGCGCGGCCAGTGCGCCGTCACGTCGACGACGAAGCGCGGCTCGAACGGGTCGTGCTGCATGTACGCGAACGTGGCGGCCGGGCGATGCGGCTCGCCTTTGCCGCGGCGCCGCAGACCGGCGTAGAAACACGCCGCCTCCACCAGGCGGTGGCCGCGGGCGTGGTCGGGGTGACGGTCAGCCGGAGTGGGCGCGAAGACCAGCTCGGGGCGCAGGCGGCGCAGCACCGCGATGAGCGCGTCCTCCTCGGGCTCGCCGGCGCGCAGCGCGCCGTCGCCACAATCGAGGAATTCGACGCTGACGGCACCCAGCGCGGCCGCCGCCCGCTCGGCCTCCGCGATGCGCTCGGATTCGGTGCCGCGGGTTCCACGTTCGCCCCGCGTGAGATGGAGGAGCGCGACTCTTCGTCCCGCTGCCGCGAGGAGCGCGAGCGTGCCGCCGCAGCCGAGCTCGGCGTCGTCGGGATGACAACCCACGGCCAGGACATCGACCGTGGCGGTCATTGCGCGGACCCCGCCGGCCCATCTGGCGTGATCACCTGCAGACTCCGCGGATCGAGATCGAGCTGCTCCCACATCGCGTCGATGAACTCGGGCCCGTACCGAGCGACGAAGTGCGCGATCGAGAGCACTCGTTCCTGCAGGGCGCCGAGCGGCAGGCATGCGTCGCGCAGGCGCTCGAAGCGCCGCATCACCGTCGCGTCGCGTCGGGCGACGGCCGCGTCGACCTTGCCGCTGAACGCCTCGAGAGCGCGTTCGATCTGTTCGCGCGTCTTCTCGAGCGGCCGCTCGAGGTTCGGATCGAGCGCCATGGCGGGACCGCGCAGCTCGAGAACGGCGTCGAGCACACGGGCCCTTACGTCGGCGACGAAGTGCGGACCGCTGCGCTCCGCGACGTGCCGTTCGAGGGGCGTCTTGCTGTCGAGCACGGCGGCGAGATCACCCGCCTCGAGGTGCCGGCGCAGGGCCCGTTCGAGCACCAGTACCTGCGGCCGCAGCGCGACTGTCGGTGGACTGACGCCGAGCACGGGATAGACCGCCGACGCCTGCGCCATGTACGAAAGTTCACCGGGGCCGAGCAGGAAGAGGCTCGAGCCGAGCAGGGCGTCCTGGATTGCGGGCCGCGACAGGGCACCTGGGCTGACGGCGTCGGGATTCTCGTCGATCAATGTGAGCAGGCGGTCGATCGGCCAATTCGACGGCCCGCCCCGCAGGCCGAGGCTGGACTCGCCCTCCCACACCACACGACGCCGGGCTCCGCCGTCGAGGACGAACAGCTGGCCCGCGTTGGGCTGTGGCTCGACCTGCAGGGCATATCCGCGCGCGGTGGTGGCGGCTTCGGCGCGCGCGAGCGCGGCGGCGACCTCCTGGCGGCGCTCGACGAGCGCGCCCAGGAATGGTCGCTCGGCCGCCTTGACGGCCGGCAGCATGGCGTCGAGCAACAAGGGGCAGCGATCGCCGAGGAGATGGGTCGCCAGTCGGAAGAAGGCCTCTCCGAAATGCGTATCGGGGCGGTACCACTGGCGCAGGGCCGCGCGGAAGTCCTCCTCTCGCGCGCCGGGCTGGAACTCGCCGAGCGCGGCGAACACCCGCTCGAGCTCGGCTCCGAACCGACGCAATCCCACCGGGACGAGCGGCGTGAGATCGGGGCCGAGCGAAAAATCGCGCGCCTGCTCCGGGGACATCGGCGGCGAGGCTGCGAACGCCGCGTGCGCGACCTCGTTCCAGTCGTGATCCTCCGTGGCCACCCAGTAGACAGCGACCGCCGGCGTTCCCGCGCGCTCGATCGCCGCCGCCCAGCGAGCGGCGGCGAGCATCTTGGTGAATGAATACAGGGGGCCGCCGAACAGCCCCGGCTGCTGGCCGGTGACCACGACGCGGGTCGTCGGGTCGGCCAGCTTGCGTGCAAGCTCCCCCGCCGCAGGGTGCCCGTACGATTGGTTCGCGAGACCCAAGGCGGCGGCGAGCTGCGCGCGGTCCGTCAGCGGTGAGGGCTGCGGAAGCGCCGGGAACCCTCCCGGCGCCAGGAAACGCAACGGTGCGATCAGATCTAGATCCCGGCCCGCGAGCAGCGCGCTCGGCAGTCGGGCCAGCAATCCGGTTTCGGCCCAAGGCAGGCCGGGAGGGGGCGGCTCGTGGCGCATGGAAACCGTCACGGGTAGCTACACCCCAGGTGCCGTCGATGAACGCTCATGACCGCGGATCATACGGCGGGAGGAGCGGCAGGTTTCTGGCCGCGGCGGCACGCTCCCGCGCTATCCTGAAGGGAACATGCCTCTGCGCAAGGCCATTCGCCGGGGAGCCCTGGCCGGTTTCGTGTTGCACAGCTTGAGCATCGGCTGGCTCTGGCTGAACTGGGACGTGACCCTCCGCCGCACGGTGCTGGTCTGGCTGGACATTCCGGCGTCGCTGCTCTACCTGAGCTTCGCGAGCCGCGGCCTCCTGGCGGCGGCGCTGCTCGTGGGGGGATTGCAATGGGCAGTGCTCGGTGGGCTCCTCTCCTACTTGCTCGGCCGCGCCAGTCTCGCCGCCCGCCAATAGGTGAGCCGCGGGCCGGCCACCGCCCGCGTGGCGCCGCGCCGCGGCGCATCGTAGAATTGGCGGTTCATGTTGCGCTACGGCACCGTCCCGGTCGATCCGCCGCTGATCCTCGCTCCCATGGCAGGGGTGACGGATCGCGACTTTCGGCTCATCGTGCGCCGTATCGGTGGCGTCGGCGTCGTGTCCATGGAGTTCGTCTCCTCCAAGGCAATCGTGAACGGCAATCGCCGCACGCGCGAGCTCATGTACTTCTCGGAGGAAGAGCGTCCGCTGGCGATTCAGATCTACGGCTCGGACGCAGCGACCATGACCGAGGCGGCGCGGGTGGTCGAGGAGCTCGGTGCGGACGTCTGCGACATCAACATGGGCTGCCCGGCAAACAAGGTGCTCAAGGGGTGCGCCGGCGCGGCGCTGATGGGCGACCTCGAGCTCGCCGAGGACATCGTCTCGAGCGTGCGCAAGGCGATCCGCATTCCCCTCACCGTGAAGTTTCGGCTTGGCCTGAACGACGGGCGCCGGAACTACCTGGACCTTGGCCGCCTGTGCGAGGCCAACGGCGTCGCCGCGGTCGCGCTGCACGCGCGTACGGCACGGCAGATGTTTTCCGGACAAGCGGACTGGTCGCACATCGCGCGGCTCAAGGAAGCCCTGTCGATTCCCGTCATCGGCAACGGCGACGTGACGGAACCGGAGCACGCCTTGCGGATGATGGCGGAGACCGGCTGCGACGGCGTCATGATCGGCCGCGGCGCGACGCGCAATCCGTGGATCTTCCGGCAGATCGCGGCCCGCATGGCAGGCAGTCACTTCACCGAACCGACGATCGAGGATCGGCGCGACCTGATCCTCGCGCACTTCCGTCTCGTGGCGGAGCGCGAGCCGTCGACGCATGCGATGCACAAACTGCGCAAGTTCACCGGCTGGTACACCCACGGTCTGCCGCACGGCAAGCGCCTCCGTCTGGCGATCAATCAGCTCGGGGACGTGCCCAGCTTTCTGGCGGCGGTCGAGGACTTCTTCACCACGCTGCCTGCCGCGGACGAGGCGGCCGCGTAGGTCGCGCCCGGCGCCGCCGCCCGCGACCGCGACCCTATGTCCGAGCTCGTTTTGCTCGACGGCGACCTGCTGCAACTCGCCGAAGCGCATATCTCGCCGCTCGATCGCGGTTTCTTGTTCGGCGATGGCGTCTACGAGGTAGTGCGGGTCCGCGACGGGCAGGCGCTGTTCCTGGAGCGCCACTTGCTGCGGTTGGCGCGCAGCCTCGCCGCGGTGGAGATCGCGGAACCCGCAGGCATCGCGGATGGCTGCGCGCGGCTGCTCGCCGCGACGGCGCTGCGCGACGGCTCGCTCTATCTGCAGATTACGCGCGGTGCCGGCCGCCGAAGCCACCTACCGGACCCCGCGATGCGGCCGACGTGGCTCGTCATGCCCGGAACGCAGCCGGCGCTCACGTATGGAACCTCGCCTCTGCACACCGTCACCTGCGAGGACCCGCGGTGGCAGCGCTGCGACGTCAAGTCGATCAGCCTCATGGGAACCGTGATGGGTAAGCTGCGCGCCCGCGCGGCCGGCGCGGACGAGGTGCTGTTCCTCGGCCCGGGCGGCGTACTGCGCGAAGGGGGCAGCACGGCGGTCTTCGTGCGCGACGGCGACGGCCTGCACACACATCCGCTCGACGGACATGTCCTGCCGAGCATCACCCGGGAACGCGTCCTCGCCGCGGCACTGAGCCTGGGTCTGCCGTGCGTCGAGCGCGGCCCGGCGCTCGCTTTGCGGGGTTCCTGGCGCGAAGCCTTCCTCTGTGGAACGCTCACCGGTCTGCAAGCGATCGCGACGCTCGACGGCGTCGCGATCGGCGACGGCACGGCCGGAGAGTGGACCAGTCGGCTCGCGGCCGCCCTGCAAACCGAGGAAGACGCTCTCCGGGAGGTGCGACGTTGAGCCCGGGCGAGCAGTTCGACGCCGAAGTTGCGGGCGACGCCGCCGAAGTCTTCGCAACCCTGCGGGAAGTATCCGAAGCCTGGGGCGGCGTCGTGCACGGCGACGGACTCGAAGGTCCCGCCGCGCTCGAGATTCCTGTGGTGGCGGGATTGCGACGCGGCCGACTCCGCGCCCTGTTGTCGGGCAGGAGCGATGGCGAGCACACGACCGTTCACCTGGAGATCGACCGCCTGGATTTGCGCTTGAACGTGAGCGCGGTGGCGATCCTGCTCCTCTCGGCAGCCGGCGGACTCGCGAGCGTCCTGTGGCCTTGGTTTCCCACGCTCTTGCCTGCCGTGCCGCTCGGTCTCGTCTTGGCCGTGGGCGGCTGGCTGCTGGTCGCGGGGCGCTTGCGCAGCTCGGGTGTCGACGAGTTCCTGCTCGCGGTCCGCGGCCAGGGCGCCAAGGCGGCTTCCGATAGGATGGACGCGTCGGCCGGGAATTCGGAGTCGTAGGCCGACGTTCTCAAGAACGAGTGTTCTTTGCCAACTTGGGGGCGCACCGGTTTCGACGAGAAACAGTGCGGTCTAAGAAGTCGCGTGCCGAGTTTTCCGGCTCGTCAAACTGGAAACCGTTTTACCTGCCAACGACAACTTGGCTCTAGCCGCCTAAGAACGGTTAGCGTTTGACCTCGGGGTCTGATCCGTTGCCCCGTGGTCGAATGTCACTCAAAACGGATCGAAGGGCTTGGTTGGCCTCGCGCCAAGCCTGGATCTATCGCGAGGCTGGCGCTGCCGTTGGAGGCCTTCTACCACCGCGGTGGGGCGATGACTTGAAAGTGAAGGCTACGCACGTAGTGGCTTCGGGCCGCGTTTTTCGGACGTGGGTTCAATTCCCACCGCCTCCACCATTTGTCACAACCCCAAGGGGCCCGCCGGCAACGGCGGGCCCTTCGTGCATTCACCGGTGCGGGCGCCGGGCCTGGATCAGCGCGGCAGGTCGAGCTCGGCGATCGCGCGGTCGAACGGCGGCCGCAGCACTCCCGCATCGGTGGCGATCGCGGTCACCAGAGCGTGCGGCGTGACGTCAAAAGCGAAATTCACCGCGCGCGCTCCCAGGGGGGCGATGGCGACTCCGCCGATCACGGTGACTTCCGCGGCGTCGCGCTCCTCGATGGGAATCGCACTGCCGTCGGGGGTGGCTGGATCGATGGTCGAAACCGGCGCGACGACGTAGAACGGCAGCCGGTGATACGAGGCCAGGACGGCCAACGAGTAGGTACCGATCTTGTTCGCCGTGTCACCGTTGGCGGCGATGCGATCGGCGCCGACCAGGATGGCGTCGACCATGCCGCGGGCCATCAGCGCCGCCGCGCTCGAGTCCGGAACGACGCGAAATGGGATCTGCAGGCGCTCGAGCTCCCAGGCCGTGAGCCGGGCGCCCTGCAGCAGCGGTCGGGTCTCGTCGGCGAACACTTCGCTCACGCAGCCCCGAGCATGCGCCGCGCGGATCACTCCAAGGGCCGTGCCGATGCCGGCCGTCGCCAGCGCGCCCGTGTTGCAGTGCGTGAGCACGCGCGACCCGGGACCGAGCAGTGTGGCGCCGTGCTCGGCCATCCGGCGATTCGCCTCGACGTCATCGCGCTGCAGCTGCTGCGCCCAACAGAGGAGCGCTTCCGCTGCTTGTCGGCGCCCGTGCGGCGCGCTTTCCTCGAAGACTCTCCGACCTCGCGCGACGGCCCACCGCAGGTTGACGGCCGTCGGTCGCGTCGAGACGGCCGCCACCGCCTCCTCGAACGCGGCGCCGAGATCTGGATTCTGCGCCCCTTGCACCCCCAGGGCGAGACCGTAAGCTGCGGCTACGCCGATCGCCGGCGCGCCGCGGACACTGAGACGGTGGATGGCTCGACCGACCTCCTCGGCACTGGTGCAGCGCAGCCAGTGCTCCTCGTGCGGCAGGCGGGTCTGATCGAGCAATTCGAGGGCGCCGTCGCGCCACGCAATCGGAGACCATTCTTGGGAAGTCATCCCGTCTATCCTAGGCCGGCTTCGAGGCACTGTTACAATTCATGTCGCGATCCCCGCTCTTCGGGGATCCCCCCTTACGAAGAGGCTCGAAACACCGTGAAAGGCGATCCCAAGTCCCTCGGCTTCTCCACGCGCGCGATCCATGCCGGTCAGGCTCCCGATCCGACGACCGGCTCCGTGAACGTGCCGATCTACGCTACGTCGACGTACGTCCAGGAGGAGCTCGGACGCCACAAGGGTTTCGAGTACGCCCGGGTGCAGAACCCAACCCGTAGCGCGCTGGAGGCGAACATCGCCGCTCTCGAGGGCGGCCACTCCGGACACGCCTTTGCCTCGGGAATGGCGGCCATCAGCTGCCTGATGACGCTGGTGAAGACCGGCGAGCATGTCGTGGCGTCTCGCAACGTCTATGGCGGCACGTTCCGCTTCATGACCCAGGTGCTCAATCGCTACGGCGTGGAATCGTCGTGGGTAGACACCTCGCGCCTCGACGAGATCGAGCGCGCGATGCGGCCGAACACTCGGATCGTGTACGTCGAGACGCCGACCAATCCCATGATGGACATCACCGATCTGCGCGGCGCCGCCGAGCTTGCGCATCGTCATGACGCGCTCCTGGCGGTCGACAACACGTTTCTCTCGCCGTACTTTCAGCGCCCGATCGAGCTCGGCGCCGACATCGTGCTGCATTCGGCTACCAAGTACCTTGGGGGACACAGCGACCTGGTCGCCGGCGTCATGGTCGCGGCGCGGCCGCAGGATGGCGAGTGGTTCGCGTTCGTGCAAAAGAGCGCCGGCGCCGTGCTGGGACCGTTCGAGTCGTTCCTGGTGCTGCGCGGGATCAAGACGCTCGCCGTGCGCATGGATCGGCACGAGGCAAACGGGCGTCGAATCGCGGCGTTCCTGGACGGTCACGCCAAGGTGAAGTCCGTCCTCTACCCCGGCCTCGAGCGCCATCCTGGACATGCTCTGCAGAAGAGCCAGGCGAGCGGCTTCGGCGCGATGATCACTTTCGATCTCGGCAGCCTGGCCGCGGCCAAGGCGCTGCTCGACAAGGTGCGCGTCATGAGCCTGGCCGAGAGCCTGGGCGGTGTCGAGACGCTGATCTCACATCCCGCCTCGATGACGCACGCGTCCGTGCCGGCCGCGGAGCGCGCCAAGCTCGGCATCAGCGACGGGCTGGTGCGCGTGTCGGTTGGAATCGAGGACGTCGAGGACTTGCTGGCGGATCTCGAGCAGGCGCTCGCGGCGGTCTAAGTCCAGCGGCTCAGTAGGCGGTGTCGTCGGGGCTGACCGGGATCTCCGGTTCGTCGGAGAACTCGGCGTGCTTGTCGAGACAGCTGCCGATCCAGTCGAGGAAGTTCTGCTCGCCACGCTGGATGCCGAACGCCAGGATCTCGGGTAGCTCGTAGCTGTGCAGTTCCTTCAGCGTCTGAACGAGCGCTTCGTACTCGTGCTCCATCGTCTTGATCATCAGCATGTACTCGCTGTCGCGACAGATCTTTCCCTGCCAGCGGTAGAGCGAGCGGATGCCTGGGACGATGTTCACGCACCCCGCATGCCGGCGCGCCACCACCTCCTCGGCGATGAGGTTGGCCTGCTCCTCGTTGCCGACGGTGGTGACCACCACGATGTACGACATAGGCCGCGACGTTACTAGAGCGTCGCGCAGCGAGTCAACGCGGGCGCCAGCGCGCGGACGGCGGCGGAGGCTCTTCGCCTGGCGCGTCATTGCCAGTCCTCGGCGTCGGCGTCGTAGCGCAGGACGGACGTCTTCGAAGTGCGATTGAACACGCGCACGACATAGAGCTCGCTCACCCCATCGGTCAGGTAGACGGACCCCGGCGTGGACGTACCGAGCGGCGAGAAGGAGGCGATGTCCGACGCGTTGAAGCGGATCGGGTCGTCGAGGCGTGTCAGACGATGCGTCGGATCTCCAGGGTCACGAGGCACAATGGCTGGTGGGAAGCCGAAGCCAACTCCGCGGCCGAGGTTGTCCAGGGGGTGGGGCGCACGGAGCTCGGGGTCGGCGCCGCTCTCGATGTCCGCGCTCGAGACGCCGTCGCCGTCGCCGTCGCGATACAGGGCGGCAGTGACTCGGCCGTCGGACAGCTCGCGGAACTTGACCCCGACATTCGCGTCGAAGCGAACGGCGAAGGACTGGGCGAGGCGCAGCGTTCCGCGAATCTCCTCCGCCGCGCCGCGGACCCGCAGGCGCGCCGAGGCGCGCATGAGGTTGGGTAACGCCGTCAGGATGAGTGTGGCGGTGAGAGCCGTAGTGATCAGCAGCTCCACCAGGGTCAGGCCGCTTTGACGATCGCGCATGGTTGGAGTGTCAGGGAGAGGAGGCACCGGCGGCGCGGCACCGGTCGACCGCGCCGCCGGTGGCATCTCAGCTCTTCGTCTCGCGGGCCGGAGCCTTGGTGGCCTTCACCTTCGCGGTCAACGTGGTCTCCCCGGAGACCGCGACGTAGGGCTTCAGCAGCTCCAAGGTCTTGTCGCCGATCCCGCGCACGAGCGCGAGATCGTCCACCGCCTTGAACTGCCCGTTCTTGGTACGGTGCTCGACGATCCGCTCCGCGACCGCCGGGCCGACGTGCGGCAGCAGAGCCAACTGCTGGGCCGACGCCGTATTGATGTTGACCTTGCCTTCGGCAGCGAGGGCGGGCAGGGCCGCGATGAGCAAGGCTGCGAGCACGAAGCTGCTGACGAGGCGAATGCGGGAATGCGTGAACATGGTGTATCTCCTCCTGGTTTCGTTTCGTTGGTTTCGTTTCGCTTCGTTGGTGTCCGTTTTGGAACTGGCTCGCAGGGCGAGCCTTCGTGGTGCGTCTCCTTACCTGCGGGTTTGCCATGTCGTCGCTGTCGTTCTTGCACCCCCCTTCCCGACGGTTATGCCCGGCCTGGAGATCAACATCCGGACCAACCGCCCAGGGGCGACGCAACTTGCTGCAAAGGCAGGGGTTCCCGTCGATCGGGTGGGAATTCCCTCGCGGCTATGTGTCAAGGGTTTATGCGCCCGCGGCACGAGCCGGGCGGCTGAAAAGAGCTATCTGCGGCAAGCAAGCGAGTTGGTCGACTGGCAAGAGATTCTGACGAAGGAAAGATCTTCTGCCTTGGGAGGCCTGCGCCCATGCGCTAGGCTGAGCGGCCATGTCTGAGCGCTCGGTTTTTCGCGAATATCTGGAGGCGCTGCTGATCGCGGCGATCTTCCTCGGCTTCTCGAACACGTTCGTGGTGAAGACGTTCTACATCCCCAGCAGTTCGATGGAGAATTCGCTGCTGGTGGGCGATCACCTGTTCGTCAACCGGTTCATCTTCGGCTCGACGGCTCGGGGCGGTAGCGCGCTGCTTCCGGAACGGGACATCCATCGTGGCGATGTGGTGATCTTCCGCTCGGTCGAGGATGCCGGTACGGATCTGGTCAAGCGCTGCATCGGCCTGCCCGGCGACACGCTGCAGATGAAAGAGAAGACTCTGCTGATCAACGGTCAGAGGGTCGACGACAGTCGGTACGTGCTGCATCGCGATCCTCGTGTGTTCGAGGATCTGGACGGCGAGGCGCCGGACGGGCGACGGCGGGACAACTTCGGACCGATCACGGTGCCCGCGGCGCACTATTTCTGCATGGGAGACAACCGCGACCAGTCCTGGGACTCCCGCTTCTGGGGCTTCGTTCCGGCGGAGAACGTCAAAGGGAGACCGGTGTTCGTGTACTGGTCCTACGGCGGTGAGACACCCGATGGCAAGTGGCGCGGCTGGGCGGAGCGCCTTGGACAGCTGGCGGGGACGGTTCTGCACTTCATTCCGCAGACTCGCTGGTCACGCACTTTTCATCTCATCCGCTGAACGCGGTGCGCATGAGGCTTCTGCGGGTCGCCGGACGCGAGGCGCTGGAAGCGCTGCTCGTGGCCGTGATCCTGGCTCTCTTCGCGCGCACGTTCGTGCTGCAGGCGTTCCAGATTCCGACGCCGTCGATGGAGCCGACGCTTCTGGTCGGGGATCATCTGGTCGTGAACAAGATGATCTTCGCCGTCGGGCGCTGGGCGTGGCTGCCGGGGCGCTCGATCCGTCGGGGAGACGTCGTCGTCTTCCGAGCGCCGCCCGATCCGCGACGGGACTTCGTGAAGCGGTGCGTGGGATTGCCCGGCGATCGCATCGAGATCATCAACAAATCGCTGCGTGTAAACGGCGAGCCGGTCGACGAGTCGGCGTACGTGTTTCATTCAGACCCGCGCACATACCCGCACGCGGCCCTGTTGCCTGATGCGCTCCGCCAGCGCGACAACTTCGGCCCGATCGTCGTGCCGCAGGAGAGTTACTTCTGCCTCGGAGACAACCGGGACAACTCCGATGACTCGCGATTCTGGGGCGTGGTGCCGGCGAGTTTCGTCAAGGGCCGCGCGGAGGCGATCTACTGGTCGGCGGAGCGCGCGACGCACGGCGCGAGCGCCGGCGGCTGGCTGCGCGACGCTTGGGGAGCCACGCGCTGGCAGCGCTGTTTTCGCGCGGTGCGGTAGAGTACCGGGACTTGCTGCGGAGGAGTCGCGATGAGAAGGAACCGATTCTCGGGTGAAGGGAACATCGGCTGCATCCTGTGGTCCCTCGCGTTCATCGTCATCGGTCTCATCTGCTACAAAGCGATCCCCGTGAAGTTGAACACCGCGGAGTTGTACGACTTCATGATCGAGCAGGCGAAGTTCGGCACAGCCCCGGCCACCGAGCTCAAGAAGCGGATCATCGGCAGGGCGCGAGAGCTGGATCTGCCGGTGACGGACAAGAATCTGACGGTCGAGCGGATTGGCGATCGAATCCGCATGAAGACGGTGTTCGAGATTCCCCTGGAGTTTCCCGGATACACCTACGTCTGGCAGTTCGACTGGGAGATCGACAGGCCGATCTACATCATCTAGGGGCGGCCGTGAGCTCCGCGGTCAGGGACGCGAGCGCAGCGTCCTTGTCGGCGGCTCTGGTGAGCGGGCGGCCGATGACCAAGAGGTCCGAGCCGGCCGCGAGCGCCTCGCCCGCTGTGGCCGTGCGGCGCTGGTCGTCCGCTGGCGCGTCCGCCGAACGGATGCCCGGGGTGACCAGAATGAGCTGTTCCAGCCCTTGCCGGCGCAGATCAGCTGCTTCGCGCGGTGAGCAGACTACGCCGGCGCATCCCGCGTTCGCCGCCATTTTCGCCAGTCGCGGGACCAGCTCGAATCCCGCCATCTGCCAGCCGATGGCGCTCAGTTGCGCGTCGTCGAGGTTCGTGAGAACGGTGACGGCGAGCAGGTTGGGCGCGCCGGAGACGGCCGCGGCGGCCTCCAGCATCCGCGGCCCGCCGCTCGCGTGCACGGTGAGGTAGTCGACCCCGAGATCGCGAGCCGATGCGACGGCGCCGGCGACGGTATTCGGAATGTCATGCAGCTTGAGGTCGAGGAAGATCCGGGCGCCGTGGCTCTTCGCTTCGCGCACCACGTCGGGGCCCCAGCGCACGAACGCCTCGAGGCCCACCTTGAGCACGCCGACGCGTTCACCGAAGTAGGCACACCAGGCGCGATATTCGGTGCGGTCCGCGGTGTCGAGAGCGACGGCAACTCGGTGCAGGGGATCGCTTGGAATCATGACTCCTCCAGGCCGACGAGGTCCGCGACGCCGCAGCGTCGGCGCCGACACTCCGCCGCCAATTGGCGGTTGATCGCACGGGGCAGGCCGGGGCCCTCGAAGATGTATCCGGTGTAAAGCTGCACCAGGCTCGCTCCCGCGCGAATCTTCTCCAGCGCGTGGCGCCCGGAGAAGACTCCACCGACGCCCATGATGGGCAGACGGCCGTCGGTAAGCTGATACGCCAGGCGAATCCACTGTGTACTGAGCTCGCGCACCGGCGCCCCCGAGAGGCCTCCGGGCACGTCTCGTGCACTGGGCACCGCCTCACGAGCGAGCGTGGTGTTCGTCAGGATGAGCCCGTCCACGCCGAGGTCGACGGCCGTGCCGACGAGCTCCTCGAAGTCGGCGCGATCGAAGTCCGGGGCGAGCTTCACGAAGAGCGGCTGCGGTCTGCCGGTGCTCTGCGGCTGCGCCTGGCGGGCCGCGCTCACGATCGCGCGGAGGTTGGCGGCGCTCTGCAAGTCGCGCAGACCCGGCGTGTTGGGCGAACTGACGTTGATCGCGATGTAGTCGCCGAACCGAGCCAGGTGGCGCAATGCCGCCGCCTGGTCGGTGGCGGCGTCGGGCAAGGCCGCGAGGCGGCTCTTGCCGATGCTGATGCCTCGGGGCACCGAGGTCGCCTGCCCCTGCAGGGTCGTTGACACTCGGCGGGCGCCAGGATTGTTGAACCCCATTCGATTGACCAGCGCTTCTTCGCGCGCGTAGCGAAAGAGCCTCGGTCGCGGATTGCCGGCCTGCGGCTGTTGCGTGAACGTGCCCTGCTCGACGAAGCCGAAGCCTGCGGCAGCGAGGAAGGGATAGAGACGACCGGTCTTGTCGAATCCGGCGGCCATGCCGACGGGATTCGGAAAGCGGATTCCGCAGACCTCGGTTTGGAGCTCGGCCGCACGGACTCGGGTCCAGGCGCGGAGCAACCCGCGAAGCGGCGCGAACGCGGCGAGTGGGATGCAGCAGGCTGCCGCGAAGTTGTGCGCGGTTTCTGGCTCGAGGCGGAAGAGCAGAGGCCGCAGTGCGCGGCGGTACAAGCGGCTCATGCGGTCGCGGCAATGTAGCAGATGGCCTGCGGTGGCTTCCATCGAGCGGTTCGATATCGTGGCAGGGTGACCGGGAATGCCGTCCGAACGGCTTGGCGTCTGGCCGCCGCAGCGGTGCCGGGTGTCCTCGCCGGCGCGCTCACCGCCGGGCTGCTCTTCTTTCTCAACCCCGAGCTGCCGTTTGGCTGGGTCCCGGAGACTCGAGCCTCGGCGATCTATGGCGCGTTGCTGGGCGCGGTGAGCGCGGGCCTGCTCTACCCTCTGGCCCGGCGGCGGCGCTGGAGTCTGATGGCGGTGATGGCCTGGAGCGTCGCGGTGGTGCTTCTGGCGGCTGCCGGGGTGTTTCTCGCGCATGCGTCGCGATTCGCCTACTACCTGCCCACCGGGATCAATCAGCGCTTGGTCAAGACCGGCGCTTGGCTTGCGGTCACCGGGCTGGGGGCGTTCTACACCGCGCTCACCCATGGCCTTCGGCAGACGCCCTACAGCTGGCGGAGCCGTTGGGGAATGCTGGCGATGGCGATCTTCGCCATCGCCGTCGTAAACGAGCGCCGGGCCTCGTTTCGTTCCGCCGTGCCCGAGACGGCGCGCGGCGGTAGCATCGAGGCGCCGGCCGGTCGGCGGCTGCTTGTAATCGGCCTGGATGCCGGCACGCTGGACGCAGTGTTGCCGTTGGCCGAGCAGGGAGAGACGCCGACGTTCGCGCGCTTGTTGCAGAGCGGCAGCTACGCCCGCCTGCGGTCGATCCAGCCGACGTGGCGGATCCCCGTCTGGACGACGCTCACGACAGGCAAGTATCCCTTCAAACACGGACTCCTGTCTCCTCGATCGCTGGCGCTCGGCGTACTCGGATTCGACTCGAACCTTCGACTCTTGCCGCAGTGGATGGGGTTCGAGTGGTGGGGAGGGTTCGGTCGCACCGAGGTCGTAGGAGACTCGCGGGGCCGGCAGGCGCGGGCCCTGTTCGAGATGCTGACCATCGCTCAGCTCAAGGTGGGCGTAGTCTCATGGCCCGCGAGCTCGCCGCTTTCGACGGCTCTGTCCTTCGGCGCGTCCGACCGCTTCTTCGGCGCGAGCGGCGGCGATGCGGCGGAGGTGATCCCAGCGGAGTCGGCGGGTCGGTTCTTGGCGCTCCGCCGTGGTCCGCTGGATGTCAGGCCCGAGCTGAGCGGCCTGGCGAGTGCCGAGGCCGCTCCCGCGGTGCTCGGCGCGGGTGCCGTCGATCGGTGGCGCGGGGCCGTGGCGATGCAAGCGCTACGCCGCGAGGCTGGCGCTGTCGACAGCTTGTGGCTGCAGTTTCGCGGGCTCGGGACGGTGAGCGCGCGGCTCTACGGGGGCTACGCTGCGGCACGTCAGGAGGGCAGTCAGCAACCAGATGATCTGCGCGCCGCGAAGGCCCTGGCGGCGTACTACGGATTGCTCGATCGCCTGGTGGGCGACGTTCTGCGGGCACAGTCGTTCGACTACGTCGCGCTGGTGTCGGCGTACGGTGTCGCTCCGGAGTCGGGATGGCGGCGGGCTCTGTCGATGGTCCGGGGAGAGCGGTCCATCGCTGGCAGTTCTGAGGATGGGCCCGACGGCGTGCTCGTGCTCGCGGGACCGGGCGTACGCGCGCACAACCTGATCTCGGATGCCGACATCACCGACGTCGTACCCACGCTCCTGTACA
>WBZN01000442.1_pt1 | contig 33726 bp, 28 predicted proteins | sample 5204281 | NCBI WGS metagenome assembly WBZN01 (sample SAMN12344347, study PRJNA552823) | activated sludge metagenome | biome: Activated sludge suspended growth; feature: Nitrification reactor; material: Wastewater; isolation source: activated sludge from nitrification reactor of wastewater... | reverse complement strand
TATTCGCTACGGTGCTCATGCACCATCCGAACTGCGCGTTCTTTTACTTCGGGGGAAAATTTATTCGATTTGTTCATAGCTCCATTTTCTCAGATATCGGAGCCTCCTCAAAACCCGGGGCGATTCAAGTATGATTTTTGCGTGCCACATATTAGATCACCTTCCCAATGCCCTGGGCTCATTCGATCATTCACCTCTTGTGGTCGATCATCGATGGATACGGCATCGATAATACCGCCTCGGGCATTACCCTCTCTGGTATTGAAATTCTTGGATTGACGCATCACCCGCTGCGTTCTCAACTGTCGAAGCAGCTCTTTCTTTAAAGCACTGCGGGTTTGTATAAACAGCGTTTTATGATGGATTCATGTGAAATATGCATAGTAGCTGAGTTGGGGTAACTCTGTTACAGCCAACCCGAAATTTGTTCAGGTGACCACTTGCTTGCAAGCTTATCTGAAACGATATTTCGTAAACATATATTGTCAGCGAGCTTACAAGATTTTGGCCGTTTGGCTCTATTACAGGCTTGCCTATCGGCTGAAACCGCGCGGTATTTCGACATGCCGCTATTACGATTGATTTCGCGTGAAATCGTTGATGCAGCTCTATTGAGAGATCTGGCAATGGCTCTGAGCGGTAAGTTGACAGCAAGGCCACGTGATATTTCTTCACGTTCCTTTAAAGATAAATTCCTGGTGGAGCGCTTGGACGCCGATGGCTTTATCCCGCCTGATTTTTGTAAATAACAAAAAACCGAACCAGCGTACTTATTTAGTTGACGACCAATTTCACTTAACGATTTTCCTTGTGACCAAAGATGCCACATCATTTCCTGTTGGGCATAGGTAAAATTTCGTTTTGATGGTTGATAATTCATGGGCTTAATTCAAAAAGTAAAATATACAATTTAAATGTTGCTTTCACCCATTGAATCTGCAAGGATATTTATCGCTTCCACAATTTTCGCAACAATACTATGCCAATCTGCTTGCCGCTTAAACCGATGGACTACATTTTTGGCAGCATACCTCAGTTTTACATTTTACAACTAAAATAGAGCTCAGACCGCACTTGACGACAAAACGCCAAATGAGTTCTACTTCGATAACCTGCCTGCAATGCAAAAAAGCAAGGTAGGCATTAACTTAAGGTTTCCACTTAAGAATATGGGAAAAATTGTCCAATCAAGTGCGGCCACTTCTTTCACCCACTCAAAGTCATACAGACCCAGCTTCTTTTAATTAACACCATACTGATTCCGGTAACACTCGATTGCATTCAGATGATGATGAAGACTGTTGTCATTGCGTAAATATTCAATTAAGTTGTTGAGGCTGACAATTGCAGCAACAGGTATCCCAAATTTCTGGTTTACTTCCTGAACCGCTGAAAACTGTCCGGTTCCGCGTTCCATGCGATCGAGCGCAATCACAACACCAGCAGGGCTTGCATTATTGGCATTGATCAGATCGACCGACTGATGCACGGAAGTTCCGGCTGAAATCACGTCATCGACAATGAGTATTTTTCCGGATAGCGTCGCGCCAATAATAAAGCCTCCTTCTCCGTGGTCTTTAATCTCCTTACGATTAAAACAGTAAGGATAGTTATATCCCATATTCGATAGTGCTATCGCAATGGAACTGACTAGCGGAATGCCTTTGTACGCGGGGCCGAATAATATATTAAACGGTATCGCTGCAGCGAGAATCGCTTTCGCGTAGAATTCCCCTAGCAAACGCAAAGAATCACCGTCATTAAATAATCCCGAATTAAAAAAATAAGGAGAAAGTCGCCCTGCTTTGGTTTTAAATTCACCAAAGCGCAATACATTGCGAGCAATGGCAAATTGTATGAATTCTTTCTGAAAATCCAACATAAGCTAATCAAATAAAAAGAATGCAAATTATAACGCTTAATTTGAACGGTATACGGGCAGCCGCAAAAAAAGGGGTTTTACCGTGGCTTACCAAACAACCCGCCGATATTATTTGTGTCCAGGAGTTAAAAGCACAAATACCCGATTTGCTTGAAGATATGCTCAATCCCAAGGGTTATCACGGTTATTTTCACTGTGCGACACAGAAAGGCTATAGTGGTGTTGGTATCTATTGCCGCAAAGTTCCGGATGATATTATTGAAGGAACAGGAATCGCTGAGATTGATGCGGAAGGACGCTTTCTACAAGTCAATTACCAGCATTTAAGTATTATTTCTCTCTATCTTCCATCGGGTTCGAGCGGCGAACATCGTCAAGCATCCAAATTTTTCTTTATGGAGAAATTTTTTCCTATGCTCAAAACTCTGATGCAGTGTGGACAAGAGATTATCCTATGCGGTGATTGGAATATTGCGCACAAGGAAATTGATTTAAAAAACTGGCGTGCGAATCAAAAAAACTCTGGTTTTCTACCGGAAGAACGAACCTGGTTATCCAGAATATTTGATGAAATTGGTTTTGTGGATGTTTTTCGTTTATTGAATGACCAGCCAGACCAATACACCTGGTGGTCAAATCGCGGTCAAGCCTGGGCGAAAAATGTCGGTTGGCGTATCGATTATCAAATCGCAACGCCCACTATCGCAAAGAAAGCGCAGAATGCCACCATTTATAAAACCGAACGCTTTTCCGATCACGCACCTTTAATCATCGATTACGATTATTTATTGTGACCTCATGAAACCCACCGAAACTTCCAGTTGGTCGAACGCACTACGCATCTATCTACATCCTCGCGTGATTGGAATGCTATCACTTGGATTTTCAGCGGGGCTGCCTTTGCTATTAATCTTAGGCACGTTATCGTTTTGGTTACGTGAAGCAGGTATCGACCGCGCTACCATTGGTCATTTAAGCTGGATCGGCTTGGCCTATAGTTTTAAATGGCTTTGGTCTCCGTTGGTGGATCGTATGCCGTTACCCATTTTGACCCGATTACTCGGACGCCGACGTTCTTGGCTATTTCTGTCGCAAATCATCATCACGATAGCGTTAATAGGAATGGCCTTTACTGATCCTTTGTTGAATTTAACGCAACTGGTTTTTTTTGCGCTCGCAGTCGCTTTTGCGTCAGCAACGCAAGACATTGCCCTGGATGCTTATCGTATCGAAGCGGTTGCCATTGAATTGCAAGGTGCAATGGCTGCAACGTATCAAGGTGGCTATCGGATTGCGATGATTTTAGCATCAGCCGGTGTGTTATGGATTGCGGCCGCAATGGATGCCTCGGAAACGACTTACGAGCATTTCCCTTGGCAAGTTGCTTATCTCGCCATGGCATGCAGCATGGTAGTTGGGCTGATGACAACCCTGATTATTCGCGAACCCAATGTTGTTTACAATCAACAAGTTTCTGAAAATGAAAAAATCGCGCTGCAACGAATGGCAACCTGGAATTTTTCACCGCGCATTAATAAAGCGTTGGCATGGTTGTATAGCGCTTTGATTGCCCCTTTCAGGGACTTTATCGTTCGTCATGGTCGTCAGGCGCTGATGATATTGGCACTTATTGCAATCTATCGAATATCCGATGTCGTGATGGGCGTTATGAGTAATCCATTTTATGTTGATATGGGTTACACCAAAGATGAAGTTGCGACGATCTCAAAAGTGTATGGAGTCATTATGACCATTGCAGGGGCGGCCATCGGCGGCGTACTAACTGCGAAAATTGGCATTATGCGCACGCTGTTTTTAGGTGCTGTATTGTCTGCCGCAACCAATTTGCTTTTTGTTTGGCTGGCAGGCCAAGGTCATAACGTGAGCGGCCTCATTCTTACCATTTCAGCGGATAACTTAGCAGCCGGCATTGCATCAAGCGCTTTTATTGCGTATTTATCCGGCTTGACCAATTCCGCCTACTCTGCAACGCAATATGCTTTGTTCAGCTCGGTCATGTTACTGTTACCGAAGTTTATCGCGGGTTTCAGTGGACAATTTGTAGATGCGTATGGCTACGAAAACTTTTTTATCGCTACCGCAATAATAGGTCTACCGGTTTTGATATTGGTTTGGATGGCTGGGCAAGCTCGTTTCGAAAAAACCAATGAAAAATAAATTGCGTTACGTCTCACAATAAAAAATATTTCGCATTTATCTCAACCCTTGCCATCGCTTGACTAAACGATTCTCCAACCACGCATCATAGGAAAATACAAACCCAACTTTATAGGGCGAGAATCGATTTGCTGCATTAAACACTTATATTGCTCAAGTTGCTTTTGATAGCGAATTTTTTCTCGATCAAGAAATTCTTGCATATCGATTTTACCTTCATGACTGCTTATTTTGTAATCGATGATCCAACGATTTCCCTCTAAGTCACAAAAAGTTCTATCGATAACTCCTTTAACGAGATGACCGTTCATCATTCCGGTGATTTTTAATTCGTTTTGAGCATTGAGCTGAGGACTCAATATCCACCGACCTATTTTGTCTGTCACTGCATTCGTCAATGCCTGAATTATTCGATCGACGGCTTCATTCAATTTATCGTCGCTTTCATTCATGCCTATCGAGAGCAAATTCTTTTTAAAGTAACTTTGCATCGCTTCTATTCTTGCGACACTCCATTCTTGCATTTCATCTTCCGCAATTTGTTGCAACCATCGATGCGTTACGACTCCGACGCAACGCACAATTTCGCTAGCCCATGAAAATTCTATAAGATTTTTTGATACTTCATTCCAAGGTGGCTGTTTCCAGTTCACAGCAGAATAAGCATCTGGCAATATCCAATTCGATGGCAGACGATAAAAATTCTGATCAATTCGCTCACTCATATTAAACTCTAGCTGAGGAACCGATTGATCAGGCGTTTTTACGAATGCATCGCTATAGATAGGCGCAATCGTTTTCCATAGTTGCGATAATAATGAGCGTGCAGCAGGCTCTTTGATTGATACATTCCCTTCTTTCCGATCCAACTCGGTATGTCCCAATAAATGTAACTGTTTCTTTGCTCTAGTGGCGGCAACATACAGTAACCTTACTGACTCAAACTGTTCTTTTTCTTGATTCAATTTATCAATCCAACGATAGATTGAATCTTCTGGCTCACAGGTTCTCGCAATGGGCGCCAACAGTAAATCAGCCGTTACTTCGCGCGAATGATTTTTGTCATCAGTGGGTTGTTCAAGCCATTTTAATAATCGCTTATCTTTATTTCTTGGTACTCGGCCAAGCCCTGGAACAATCACTGTATCAAACTCAAGGCCTTTGGCCTTATGAATAGTCATTATTTGTAAGCTGTCGTCTGCGTTCGGATCAGATAAGGCATACAGTTCACGAAGACCTTTCTCAAAAAGTGCAACGTCAGGAATACTCCGCGCACTCTCTTTTTTTTCCAGATAATCTAGAAAAATGTCGGCGTCACTTAAATCCGCTTTACTTGGATGATCATTATCAGAGTACGGATCAACACATCCCGGCCCGCCCAGCATTCGCCAAGCCGTTTCAACGGTACTACGCAATGATTGCCGCTGGCGGTGTTCAATGCAAGGCTGTAGCACCTCGCGTAATGTACGCATTCGCGCCATGCCATCGACAGAAACACGATGCACCGGTCCTCGCCAGAAACTTTCATCACAAAGCAATTCCCAAATCGTTAATGCTCTGGGGATATTGTTACTATTCGCTTCTGCCTGTCCATTACTGACTAAAGCAACTAGGTCGTTTAATAGAATTCCGCCAAAAGGCGTGCGTAAAAGCGCAATCCATGCAATACGATCTGCCGGATTCATCAGAGCTCGAGTCAATACTAATAAATCTTGCACCACTGGCTTATCATCTAACGCTTCGATTTCGACAGCTCGAAAGAGTATCTTTTGTCTTTTGAGTTCAGCCGTAATGGCATCTAAGTGGTTTCGATTTCGCACCAGGATGGCAATCGAATCGTTGGGAGTATTTTTCTTTGTTTCTAAAATAATATTCAGTACTTGGATTGCTTCATCACAATCACTACGAGCAAAAAAAGGATGTATTTTGACTGCTTGTGCAGGGTGCTTCTCATGAATAGCGACAGAAGGTGAATATGCCACGGCACCTTTAGAAATATTTCCTTCGTTAGGCATGATATTGCTAAAAGTAGCGTTGACCCAATCGACAACACCTTGCTGTGAACGAAAATTAGCCGTCAGCGTAACCGGCTCCAATATGATATCGCCAATCCCTTGTTGCCGTGCTTGCAAAAAAAGCCCCACTTCGGCTTCGCGAAAACGATAAATCGATTGCATCGGATCACCCACTGCAAACAGACTGCGCCCGTCTCCCGTTTCCCATCCAGCAATCAATTTTTCAATTAACCGAAATTGACTGATTGATGTGTCCTGGAATTCATCAATCAATAAGTGTTGAATGCGATAATCCAAGGCTAATGCCAAATCGGTAGGCTCCTCCGGATCTCCCAGTGCTTGAGAAGCACGTGCAGTGATTTCAGCAAAATCCACTTCGCCATGATGTTGAAAAACAACTTTTAGCGCGGCGACAGCCTGGTGTAATAAGCGCGTAATCGCGCCAATGATTTGCCATTGCTGATCTGAATACTGTGGTGGTGGAAGTTGCCGAATCGCTTGTAATGCTTGGCGTAAATCATCTAATGGTTGCAACACTTCAATCAAATGATGCCATCTATCTTTCCATTCTTTGGCTTGTTTTTTTTCTAGTGCATTCGTTCCAGCAGGAAAACCCTGTTTAACATTGATCGTTCCTCGCCAATCATCATCACTCTTTAAGAATAATTCCACGATTCCTTGCCAATGCTGAATTTGGGCGGTCGAGAAATTTTCCAAATCCAGTGATGCAATAATTGCAGATTGCTTATATTTTGCCTCTCCTTGGCTCAAATTGCTTGCAGCATAGCGCATTAAGTGCACTAGTTCATTTTGTAACTCACGCGGAAATAATTGATAAACCGTCCGCAAAGCATGATTCCGAGTGTTGTGTAATGCGGCTTGCAATTCTTCTCTGGTAGTTTTACCAGCGGTATGACGCAACCACTGGTCGCGTTTTGCCAACATTTCGGCGAGCAAAGACTCGACACGCGTCCAATCATTATCTAAATATTCAAATAGTTTTTTAATATCTTGTGCAATTACCGCTTTTCCTTCTATTTGCTTCAAGGTCATTCGAGCCGCTTCAAGATACAACTCGTCTGCACGTTCGGTAATTTTGAGTGGCGCGCCGAGTTGCGATAACACTGGCATTTGCCGTACCAACGAGGCACACAATGAATCGATGGTTTGTATGCGTAATCTCTGTGGATTTTCAATCAATTGCCAACCCAGTTGGCGATCACGCGATAACGCCGCCGATGATAATTCGTAGTTCAATCGGTCATGCTCTGTCACGAAATGGCTATGGCTGTTTTTTGTGTCTTCTTGACAAATCTCTAGCGTTTCTAAAACTCGCATGCGCATTTCAGCGGCGGCTTTTCGTGTAAAAGTAATGGCGATGATTTCCTCAGGAGCATCGACGCACGTCAGCAATTTCAAATAGCGCTGAATCAACAATGTTGTTTTGCCGGATCCTGCTGGTGCTTGAACAATAAACGATCGTTCTGGATTTAATGCTCGAATCCGCTCTAAAGCATCAGGTATCGAATGATTAACCTTCGTTTTCATACGCCGATTCTGGTACAGTAGACGTCTTGGCATTGATGCGTTGAGAAATCCGGCAGATCAATTGCATGTCGCACTGTTGGCATGTAGTCGGATAGCTTTTAGGATCAATCCTTGCATCACCGCTGCAAAATCCATCTGCGAGAGCAGTGAGTTGACGTCGCCAGGCTGTTATCACGTCAGTCCAGGAATTGAAAGATTCACATTCTTTGATTTGTGAAAAGGCTTTCACATCCGGCAGCAAATCAGGATCTTTGGCAATGCCTCTAAATCCAGATTCTCCAGCTTTGATCGTCGCAAATACCGCACCTGCTGCTTTTTGTTGTGCCTCAGTCATCACTAAATATAAAGGCAATTGCGGTTCCTCAAGACGATCGCTCATCAAAGTTTGAACGGAAGGCCGGCTCGTTTTGTAGTCAATGATGATTTGTTCATCGGTATCAAGCGTATCGATTCGGTCTATGCGAACATTGAGAAGAAGTTTGCCTACCTGAATCAGTTTTTTTTCTTCGATCGCAGTTACATCGAAATCAGGCCGATTTTTCTCGTTTTCCAGCCATGCACGTAACAAATTTATCAAACGCTGAATTTCGATCTCGGTAAAGCTTTGAGAAAACACGGTTGGCTTGGATGACTGCATGCGGAAAATAGCCTTATTTGCTGAACGAGCAAGTATTTTTGCCAAATCTTCCTCATTCAACGCATCGAAATTTTTTTTACTTTTTAATTCTTGCCAAAAATAAGCCAAAGCATCATGTATCAGCGTACCGCGTTCTAACGGATTCAAACCACTATGCGGGTTATCTAATGGCTTTACATTCAATCGATGTTTTATCAAAGCTCGTATAGGACACGCTGCATAATCTTTGATAACTGCCGTACCACCTTTAAGCGGCTTTTCAAGAGTTTTTTCTGATAATGCAAATGCTTGATGATCGCTATCCGACTCTAGCTTGCAAGACTGAGCAATTAATTCATCTTGCGATTGCCACGTTGCTAAATGGATAGGAATTTTCGCAACTGAGTGAATCAGTGGACTGGCCTGTAATTCATTACCAGCGTCATCATTTTTTGGACAACTGAGAATGACTTCATCGGCACTATTCAACCATCGTTGTGTTAATTTTTTAGAATACGCGAACGCTTGTGATTGAGATAAAAAAGGAAGTTCGCATTTTGCTTGCAACTCGAGCGGAATGAATGGATTCGGATTAGCGCGTAATGGCCATTGTTCATGAGATAGGTTCATGATCCATAAATGATCAAAGGTAACGTGATTGGCTTCTAACACACCCAAAATCTGAATTGGCACAGGAGGTGATTCCGGTTGAAACAAAGTTTCTCGCGTGACTTGTTTTAGATGGGTTACTGCGAGATACAAACTGACTTGAGACACAGCTCTATCGAGTGATGCGAACTCTACCAGTAACGCTTGCCACTTTTGATATGTTTGATATTCTTCAGAATTTAGACTTCGCTCCCCGGGAAAACCCAATAGCTGCAGCATTTCGGTAAAAAGATGCGCAAAAGTCGCGTAACTACTCGATTTCGGCAACTGCGTTTCTTTAAATACTTGCAATTGATTGAGGCATTGCAATAACAACGGACAGGTTGCTTTTGCGTCAATTTTTTTGATCAATTCAATCAACTGGTGTAGAGAAATGGTTGGTTCGCTAAAGCGGCGCAATTCAGCATCAAGCAATGCGCGTGGAATTTTTTCACTTTCCGCGCCGCTCCAAAAGGGTGATTGCAATAACTGACTGACACGGCTAAATGGAATTTCCGTATGTAACAAAGATAGACACGACAAAGCTGTATCAATCAATGGATAAGAACTCAGTGGCAATCCCAGCGATAGATTAAAAGGGACTATTTTACTGGCGCCGCCATCTGATAACGACCAACGTGCATCAGGATACATAACGGACGTAAAAACACGCTGTATCGTATTGCGAGCGCTTGATAAATCCGGTACGACAATACCGATCGAGACTTCAGGATTTTCTTCCAAACGGTTACGCGACCAAATTGCAGCTTGATAAATTTCATCACGACTGGTAGCAAATTCAGCGTGCCCGATCTTGTTAGATCGTGGATCTGAGTGGATTTGATTTGACGATACCGGATAAGCGATCCTGACTTCGCAGTCATTACTGTGAAGCTTTTCAAGCAATCGTACTTGTTGAGGCGTGAAAAAATCAAAGCCGTAGCAAATCACTGACGTTGACTTTTTTATGGATACATTCTGATAGTTTTCAGCAATCCAATCACATAATCTTGCCTGATCAATTTGCTGATTACTTTCCGTAAGATGGCGATAAGTATTAGCCCATGATAAAAAATTCCGGCCATCGTCGCTCAATGGATGATGAGCGAATTGAGTGATTATGTTCCAAGAATAAAGCAGTTCCCAAGTTTCTTGCGCTAATTCTGCTGCTTGGGAATGTTGCAATAATCGATTTTCTTCGTCCGAAGAACGAATAATCGATTCCCATAACAATCGTTCTTGCCAGGCAGAAAGTAATTGAGGCACGACATGCGCTTGAGGAGAGTAAAGCGCATCGGAGTAAATTCTTTCGAGGAAAGATGAAAACGGCAGTACATCTGCCGTATACCAGACCACATTGATAGAACTAACACAATTCTGATCAAACTTCCTTATCAAAGTCAAAGCCAATCTACGATTTGGTGTAACAACCGTAGCGCCCGTTCTAAGAAAATTTATCGTTTCCTCTAAAGAAACTTCCGAGAATTGGGAAATTCTATCGATCATGCGGCAGAAAAATTACCGCAACAAAAAACTAACGTTCTAACTCATCGAATTTATCTTTGACTTGCGCCCATTCATCCGCATTTGGTAATGCGTCTTTTTTCTCGATGATAGGTTGCCATTGCTTGGAAAGTTCAGCGTTTAACGCAATAAAATGTGATTGTTCATCGGGCACATCATCCTCAGCAAAAATCGCTTCTACTGGACATTCTGCAACGCAAAGTGTGCAATCAATACACTCATCCGGATCAATCACTAAAATATTGGGTCCTTCACGAAAACAATCGACCGGACATACATCCACACAATCTGTATATTTACATTTGATACAACTTTCGGTTACTACATAAGCCATGACAACTCTTCCTTGCTGAACGCTTTGTACAAAATAGAATTTTATATTTTAGCAGAATTCTGCTAAACAAAGCTAACATCAAAATGGCTAAGTACTTTATTGGTGCTTGATCAGTTTTTACATGTCGCGATAAATTGTTCGTTTAAGCTTACATTGAAAGTAAAAAATTGAAACTATTAGTCTTTAATTCGACTAATTTTAATCACATCTTGAATATGCCTTAAACCTCTCATCACTTGGGCAAGGTGCTGTCGATTATTGACCTGGATAATGAGATGCATATAGGTATAATCATCTCCGCTTTCCATCTCAATATCATCAATATTAGATTCTGCTTTGGCAATCTCAGCCGCGACTTGAGCTAGAACGCCTTTTTTGTTGGCTGCAGTCACTCGAATGCTAACTTCAAAGCTTCGAGTGATATCTTTTCCCCAAGCGACATCTAAACAATTCATACAACTTTCTGGACTTTTTTGACTGCTGGCAATTGCGGGACAATCATGGGTATGAATGACGAGGCCATATTCTTTTTTAATCACGCCAGCAATTTCATCGCCAGGGATCGGCCGACAACATTTCGCGAATTGTACGGTTAGGCCTTCAGTTCCCAATATCATAATTGGCCCTGCCGCTTGCTCATTTGCAGTGGTTTCTGCTGGAGAAGTCAGTCGTTTTGCGATAACGGCCGGAAGTTGTTTGCCCAGAGCCATTTCTGCGAGTAAATCTTCTCTGGATTTTACGCCGCTATCACGGACCAGTTTTTCCCATTGCAGTTCTGTAACCGATTCTGGGTTAATATTGAAGGATTGCAAGGCTTGATTTAGTAACCGTTCCCCAAGTTTTACCGATTCCACATATTGAATATTTTTGAGAAAATGACGAATATGCGAACGCGCTCTTCCAGTTGCGACATAACTGAGCCAAGCAGGATTCGGCTTAGCATAGGGTGCGGTAATGATTTCAACCCGATCACCGCTTTTTAATTTGGTCCGTAGGGGAGCGCTTTCACCATTAATTTTTGCTGCGACACAACAATTTCCAACATCAGAATGCACCGCATAAGCAAAATCAACCGCTGTAGAGCCTCTAGGCAGTGTAAGAATTTTCCCTTGCGGGGTAAAAACGTAAACATCGCCTGGGAATAAATCGATTTTAAGATGTTCCAGAAACTCAAGTGAATCAGAGGAATTTGAAAGCAATGCTTCCAATAAACTTTGCAACCATTGCCCCGATTTCAAATATTCATTTTTGAAATCACCATTCTCGGAAGATTTATAAAGCCAATGCGCTGCAATCCCATTTTCTGCAACACTGTGCATTTCAACCGTACGAATTTGAATCTCAATGGGTAAGCCAAATGGACCCAACAAAGTACTATGCAATGATTGATAACCATTGTTTTTGGGAATCGCAATATAATCCTTAAACTTACCTGGAATAGGACGATATAATCCGTGCAATGTCCCCAAAGCCACGTAACAAGAGGGAATATCTTTAACGACCACTCGAAAACCGTAAATATCCAGTACTTCAGAAAACGATAAATGCTTTTCTAGCATTTTGCTGTAAATACTATAAAGATGCTTCTCACGCCCTGTTACTTCCGCATCTAGGCCAACCTCTTTAAGTTTTATTTTAATGGCTTCCAGAATTCTACCAACAACTTCGCGCCGATTACCGCGAGCGGCTTTGGTAGCTTTGACCAAAACGCTATAACGCATCGGATAGGAATAGCGGAAGCTTAATTCCTGCAATTCCTGGAAAACATTATTCAAACCAAGACGATAGGCAATGGGTGCATATATCTCAAGGGTTTCGCGTGCAATGCTGCGTTGTTTAGCCGGCAACATCGACTCCAGCGTGCGCATATTGTGCAACCTATCAGCCAGCTTGATTAAAATAACACGCACATCACGCGCCATCGCCAACAGCATTTTACGAAAATTTTCCGCCTGTGCTTCTGCTTGCGTTTGAAACTCAATCTTTGCCAGCTTAGAAACACCGTCCACCAATTCAGCTACCGAATCCCCAAACCGCTCACTAATTTCTGCTTTGGAAATTTCCGTATCTTCTACCACATCATGCAATAGCGCCGCCATGAGCGTAGGTGCGTCAAGGTGCAACGAACTCAAGATTCTGGCCACTGCAACTGGGTGCGAAAAATAAGGTTCGCCGGATTTGCGAAATTGCCCTGAGTGCGCACCACTCCCGAAAGAATGTGCGTTTCTAAGTTGCACGACATCTTCTGGTTTAAGATATTGGGCTACTTCAGAAAATAAAATTTCTGACTCAGGCATAACATGAATCGCCTCTAAAAAACATGCTCAAAGAAAGTACTGATTGACTAACGAAGAAATGATTATATTCTAACTGACTTCCAATAATTGGATTTCCAGTAGGAATCATTCAAACTGGATAGGGTGACACCTTTTTTTTCAGAAACATGTAGAAATTTATTTTTTTCTACAAAAATACCGACATGCCCTGATAGAAAGGTTGTTCTAAAGAAGATTAAATCGCCGGGTCTCAATTCACTCTGACTAATTTCCTCTCCCAGCTTAACTTGCATTGCAGTTGTTCTAGGTAAATCAATGCCCAATTTTGTTTTAAATGTCACGTAAACAAAACCCGAGCAATCGATTCCCAAGCGGCTCACCCCCCCATACTGATAGCGAACACCCCGCCAATCATTAAATTGGGAATAAAGCACTTTTTTTACATACACTGAATCGCTTAGCTTTGCAGCGTGAGGTGATAATGATCTTTTGTCTTGCAATACCCCGCAGCTTACCAACAAGCTGGCGATGCTCACTATCAAAATAAATTGAAAAACATTTCGTGTTATCGCCACTGTATCAATTAATCTCCATTACATGGCAAAAAAAATTACACGCGGTTAGTACGGGCTCCCATAGAAGACAGCTTTGATAATACGCATCTGGCCATATCTTTTAATGGAACAATTTCATCAACGCCACCGGCCGCAATTGCTTCTTTGGGCATCCCAAAAACAACGCAACTGGCTTCATCTTGAGCGTATGTATAAGCGCCAGCATCATGCATTTCCAACATTCCAGCCGCTCCGTCTCTTCCCATGCCAGTCATGATCACTCCAATGGCATTCTTACCCGCACAGTTCGCCGCTGAACGAAATAGTACATCAACCGATGGGCGGTGTCGACTTACCGGTTCACCTTTGCTCAATTCTGTTACATAGTTCGCACCACTGCGTTTTAACAACAGATGCGAATGCCCAGGAGCAATGAATGCGTGTCCGGGCAACACCCTTTCACCACCACGCGCTTCGGTTACCGATATCTTACAAAGACCATTTAAGCGATTGGCAAAAGATTTCGTAAAACCTTCTGGCATATGCTGTGTTATTAAAATACCTGGGGAATCAGGTGGTAATTGGACTAAAAAGTCTTTGAGTGCTTCTGTACCGCCGGTAGAAGCGCCAACGATAATTAATTTTTCCGTTGAGGCGATTCGATTTGATAATGCCGGTAAAACCGCATCTGCTGAAACACTCGGCTTTGCGGCCAGTGTCGTATTTTTCTTTATGCGAGCAGCTTTTGCGATGCGAATTTTATTGGTGATTTCACCAGCATACTCTTTTAATCCTTCCGCAATACCTAATTTCGGTTTCGATACAAAGTCAACCGCTCCAAGTTCTAAAGCCCGAAAAGTTATGTCCGATCCTTTTTCGGTTAACGTCGATACCATCACTACTGGCATCGGTCTTAAACGCATTAATTTTTCTAAAAAATCAATGCCATCCATGCGAGGCATTTCAACATCTAACGTCAGCACATCAGGATTCAACTCACGTATCATTTCTCGGGCAACCAGCGGATCAGGCGCTGCGCCAACAACCTCCATATCGGGTTCCTTATTGATGATTTCCGTCAGAAGCTTGCGAATCAAAGCAGAATCGTCAATCACTAACACTGTAATTTTACTCATGATAATGCCTTACTGTTTGAACAGCTTATTTAAGAAAACAGCTCAATATCCCCACCGCCCGTATCAGCCTTATCAAGACTTTTTCTGTAGGCTTTTTCTCGTACCGAGATTTCATTATTGCGAATATTCTTAAGCTTCTTCACCATCACCTTACTGCTTTTTGGGAAAAAATAAACCTTGCGAGGAAAAACATCCACCAAATCTTGCGCGACTACTTTGATTTTCTCTGTTTTAAGGAAATCAAGTACAAAATCAGCATTACGCTGCCCAACATTAGTAACAGTCATGCCATCAATAACATTGCCGCCACCGAACACTTTTGCCTCAAGATTAGAGCGTCTGGCACCTAACTTTAACAATTGATTAATCAATATCTCCATAGCAAACGTGCCATAACGTGCAGACGCATTCAGTGGACTATTGGGATCTCCACCTGCATCAGGCAACATAAAATGATTCATGCCACCTATGCCGCTATAATTATCACGAATACAAGCGGCCACGCACGAACCAAGCACGGTTACCAGCATCATATCTTTCGACGTAACAAAATATTCACCCGGCAATAACTTCACTGCTTCGGTATTAAAACCTCTATCGAAATAAAAATTAGTTGCAGCGTGTTCATCAAAAATTTCAGTCATAGTATTGCCTTATTTATGAGCTAATTCATATACCGTTTTTTCACGCAATTTAAATAAATCGGATGCATGCTGAAAGCTCTCTGAGTGCCCTGCAAATAGCAAGCCGTCAGGGGCTAACAATGGAGCAAATTTTTTCAAGATCTTGTATTGGGTTGGTTTATCAAAATAAATCATCACATTACGGCAAAATATTGCATCAAAAGGACCACGTATAGGCCAGCTTTCATCAAGCAAATTTAACTGCCGGAAAGTAATCATATTTCTTAATTCTGGACGCACTCTTGCTGAACCCGCATGATGGCCTTTCCCTTTCAAAAAAAATTGACGAAGTTTTTCCTTCGGTATTTTTTCTAAACGATCTAAGGGATAAATACCCAGTTGGGCTTTTGCGAGAACATTGGTATCTAGGTCGGTGGCTAAAATATGAACTGGTGGTGTCATGCTATTGAATGCTTCAATCACTGCCATGGCCATCGAATAAGGCTCTTCTCCAGTTGAAGAAGCGCTACACCAGAGTTGTATTTTTTTTTGATTCTTACGCTGCTCTACATGATGCTCAAGAATGGGAAAATGATGTTGTTCGCGGAAAAAAGCCGTTAAATTGGTCGTTAAAGCGTTGGTAAAAGCTTCCCACTCCTCTGCGCTACCTTTTTCCAGAAAGCTTAAATATTCTTTAAAACTATTTAGACCATTGGCTCGCACGCGCCGCGCAAGGCGGCTATAGACCATATTCTGTTTGCTGGATGATAATGAAATGCCTGCGTGCTGATAAATAAGTTTCTTAATGCGCTCAAAGTCTTGATTTGTAAAAGGGTATTCTCGGTCTTTACTATCAGAAATTTCGCTATCTGCAGTTATTCCCATAATATATCAATCCAAATCGTATTAATTTTGAGTTATCGAAAGCATTGCAATACGATGTAATTCAATTCGATAACAAATCACATGAAGTGCAAGTTTTCCCTATCGATATGATTTTTGTACCGAGCAACTATGATAAAACTGAGAATACAATTGCATCGCTAGACGACAACTATATTCTCAGTCAATCTGGTCAGACCATCTCTTGCTGCGAGGCCATTACTAATGCTGCTGTATCGAGAATAAGGGCAACTTTTCCGTCTCCCATAATTGTGGCTCCCGAAACACCTTTGACTCGACGGTAATTCGTTTCAAGACTTTTAATTACTACTTGGTGTTGACCTACCAAATCATCGACGAACAAAGCAGATTTATGGCCTTCTGCTTCTAGAATCACTAAAATCCCTTCATGCACAGAAGTCACATTGGGTTTCAGATTAAAAATCTCATGCAGTGCTATGACGGGTAGATATTCTCCGCGCACTTGCACCACGCGACCGTTACCGCTAACTGTTTTAATATCAGCAGAAGTCGGTTGCAAAGACTCAATAATATAGTTAAGCGGTACGATAAACATTTGATCACCTACTGCGACAGATAATCCATCGAGTATTGCTAATGTCAGTGGCAAACGAATCGAAATGCGGGTACCTACTCCAAAAGATGATTCGATATCAATGCGTCCGCCCAAGCTTTGGATGTTACGTTTGACCACATCCATGCCCACGCCTCGACCCGAAACATCGGTAACAGCATCGGCTGTAGAGAATCCCGCTTCAAAAATTAATAACCAAACTTCCTGATCGGTCATGCCATCATGAACAGGTAGCCCGCGCTCGCGTGCTTTAGCAAGAATTTTGGCTCGATTTAAACCAGCACCATCGTCACTGACTTCAATGACAATGCTGCCACCTTGATGAAACGCGCGTAGTGTAATTGTGCCTTGCGCAGGTTTACCCGCTGCAATGCGTTTTTCTGGTGTTTCAACACCATGATCTAAACTGTTTCTCACTAAATGCGTTAAAGGATCAGCAATTTTTTCAATCAATCCTTTATCAAGTTCGGTATTTTCACCAACTGTTTTCAGTTCGACACGTTTATTTAGTTTTGAAGCCAAATCGCGCACAACGCGAGGATAGCGGCTAAAAACAAAACTAATCGGCATCATGCGAATCGACATGACCGGTTCTTGCAAGTCGCGGGTATTTCTTTCCAATTGACTCATGCCGCTATGCAATTTTTCGAACACTACCGGATCAAATTGTGAGGCTGTTTGCGCCAACATGGCTTGCGTTATCACCAACTCACCAACCAAGTTAATCATCTGATCGACTTTTTCGATACTAACTCGAATAGAAGAAGCTTCGCTTGATGCTGCCGCAGGAGCAGCTTTTGCAGAAGATTTTGCAGCTTGGCGTTGATCGGTATTCTGATTGGATGATTTTGCTGCTAGATCAGAAGAACCATCTTCTCTCGGCGCTGCAGGCGCATCAGGGAAGAAACCATAACCTGGCGCAGGTGGCATTTTATCCAAAGACATTTCTTCATCTTCATGGTGAATCGCAGATTCCAAATTATTTTTTGCTGGCAGTGACGACACTTTATCGTCAGCATTATCCACCCCTGCTGCTTCAATCTTCAGTTTTTCTGGATCCACTACAAAAGCGAGCGTTTCCCAAACGTCTTCTTCACTTTTATCTGTCGCCAAAAATAATTTGCATACATCGTGTTCACCACTGGCGGTCTTATCTTGCAAAGAACCTAACGATTTAAGATTGTTGTACAAGTTTTCGAGTGCCGCATCGGTTAAACCAAATTTCGAAAACTCTATGCAATAACTATGCTTGGCCAAAGTTTCCGGTGCGGAAGCAGAATTGGTAACAACGGGTGGCTTTTCCTGCGGAGCTTCAGTTTGTGTTTGAACATTGGAAGGCTCTTGTTTTGGTGGCGCTTGCGTTTCATCACTTAATTTTTTTAATTCTTCTAACACGGCGGCTGCTTCGGCGGGATCTGCCTCGCCTTCGCCACGATGCCCGGCTAATTGATGTTTAATCACATCTCCTGCTTTGAGGAAAGCGTCAACCATTTCACTACGTACCTCAAGTTCTCCCTTGCGTAATTTATCTAACAATGTTTCCAACATATGTGTCGTCTCCGTCATATCGGTAAAACCAAATGTTCCTGCTCCACCCTTGATAGAATGCGCAGCGCGAAATATAGCGTTTAAATCTTCTAGATCCGGCGAATTGACATCGAGTCTTAACAGGCATGCCTCCATATCAGCAAGCAACTCAGAAGATTCTTCAAAAAATATTTCATAGAATTGTTCAAGATCATTACTCATAGGTAGCCCTATTTAGGTTTTCAGATTGAGCGGATAGCCTAACATCTCATTTAAACAATTAAATCAGCAAATAAAGAGGTAAAAATTCGCTAATCATTTAACTGATTAAATTCTTAGCCAATTACCTTAGCAATAACTTCCAGCAAGCGCTTTGGATCAAATGGTTTAACTAACCAACCAGTAGCGCCTGCTGCTCTACCTTTAGCTTTAATGTCATCGCCTGACTCTGTAGTCAGCATCAGAATAGGCACAGTTTTATAGTTGGATAATTTGCGTAGCAGTTCGAGTAGTTTTAGTCCATCCATGCGCGGCATATTGATATCTGTCAGCACTAAATTAACCGTATGCTTGTTAGCTTTCTCGAGCGCATCCTCACCATCCACTGCTTGAATCACTTCGTAACCGGCCCCCTTAAGCGTAAAGGCAACCATTTGACGAATAGATGCAGAATCATCAACTGCAAGTATTGTTTTAGCCATTTATTTGCTACTCCTCTCACCAATGTTAATTTGCATTAAATATTTTTTTATTTCCAAACCGTCACTAAAAAAGCTCCACATCACCCATCTGCATACCTTGCTGTACCACAGGTTTTCTCTTGCCTTTAGTTTTAGCAATATTGACGGCCTTGGAAATTCCCTCATGAATTGTATGTAAAGCAGCTTTACCATTTCTCCAATTGTCTTCCCTATCAATTCGCTGCAATTCCATGTTGAGCATTTCAACTTGGTGAGCTGTATGTGCCAGGAGCTGCGTCACGAGATCCCCAAATTGAAGGGAAGTAATCGCCATTTCCAATTCTTGTTCGATTTTTTCGGCAATTTCCATCTGTTTATCCAACAACTCCAGAATTGGTTTATTTCCATCCGGAATAGCCATTCTCTCTATTGTGGTTACCATTTCATGGTGTGTTTTGGTCAATTTACTGATGTAGCGAAAATTGATCACTAAATTATTCACCGCATCACTAACCAATCGATCCACCTGATTCAATTCACCTTTTATATTCAAGAAGTATTCATCGGCTTCGACATTGCATAATGCACCATCTACGCCCTCTAAATCTTCTGACAACACTTCTTCGGTACACTGATTATCAATTTTGTTATTACTCGATTGCATCTCAGTCATACTTTTCTCCTTGTTCTTTATTTAAGCGGATGTGTAATCGACATTTTGATGCTCAGTCGAAATGATTGTCCGCATTCCTTTTGATAATTCCAATTCAAAATAAATTGAGCACAGAACGATATAAATCACCCAAGGCTATTTTTCTATACGGCATTCTTAACTGGTTGCTTCACCAATTCGATTCGCCCAACCGATCGCTTGTATCTCTATGTTGGCCAATTCACTCAAGCTCAAAAAACCCAACTCATTGAGAATTGATTGCATGGACTCGACTTCACTATTCTCGTTAGCTTCTACCAACTTTAATTCTTGTCCTAAACGACCATCTCGAGAAATAAGCGCCTGACTCATATCTTCGGAAATAGCTAACTTGTCGACTATTTGTCGCATGTCAATGCCTAACAACACATCTAATAAAGACAAAATGCCAACCATAAAAGCTCTTTCATGATGGTTTTTGTCATGAGGGCGTTCGGCTGTCGCAATTAATTCCATAAGTTTCCCGCGTGCTGCCGCGGTTTGCAGCAATGCATTGGCCATGCTATCGCCAGATTGATTAGAGGTGTAGAGCAGCAATTGGATCCACTTTTGCAAAGGTTTTCGCCCAAGTACCATGATGGCGTGTTTAATCGAATTAATTTTTTGCGGTAAACCGTTAGCAACAGAATTAACCATGCGCATCAAGTTGTAACTTAAGCCTGGTTGGTGCTTAAATTCTTTTTCGATTTCTTCTACTTCGCTATCACTCATAATAACCGTCAATAACTGCAATAACGCCAATTTCCCTGGATCATTACGCTTCACCATCATGACTTCAGGTTTTGCAAAAAAGTAACCTTGAAACATCTGGAAACCTAATTGCATACACTGTGCCTGCTGCTCACGGGTTTCTACTTTTAATGCGAGTAACAAAACAGGCCAAGGTTTTAATGCAGCAACAAGAGCAGGAAGCTTTTCTTGATCGAGTTCCAGCACATTGACTTTGACAATACTCGTCACGGTAAGTAATTGTTTGACTTTATCGTTAATGGCAGTGACATTATCGACCGCAAATTGATAACCTTTCTTTTTTAATTCTTTGCAGCGGAGCAAAAATTCAGCGCTAATTTGCTCAGTTTCACGTAACTCTAAGACAACGTGTTTACTGGGCAATAACGATATAATGTCACTCATGATCAATTCTGGGTCGGCATTGATAAATCCACGTTGACTTCCAAGCACATTTTGTATGCCAAATTGACCGTATGCATTGACGATAACATTCGAAGAGGCAGCCAATTCGTTAGTAACGATTACTGATTCTTCATTTTCTTGTTGCCGAAAAAGTAACTCATACGCTACTAAATTTTGGTTTCGATCTAAAATGGGCTGCCGACCCAGAAAAAAACCTGTCATGCTACCTCTCTTCGAATTACTTCGTTTTTCATTTAAAACACCCTAACAGCTAACGACAATACAGTCCTCAAAGCAAACAAATATGTCACTTTGAGTCCCAATTTAGGAAGCCATTGATGGAATAGCACGATTCTTACCCATGCGTTTGGCTTGATAAAGCGCCTTATCAGCACGACTAATGACTGAGTGTTGATTTTCTCCAAAAGAGCGTAACGCAATGCCAGCACTAAAGGTAATCGGCATCAATTGATCTTCGAGAGAAAGCGCGGTACTTTTTGCCAAATTATTTTGTATCCGTTGCACAATTGTTAATGCTTCGTCCATTTCAACGTCGGGCAGCAGAATCACGAATTCTTCACCGCCAAATCTCACTACCACATCGGTAGGTCGTAATGTTTCTTTTGCAACCGCCACTAAATTGATCAACACGTTGTCGCCGCATGGATGGCCTAGGCAGTCATTGATCTTTTTAAAATTATCCAAATCGACCATCACCACGCCCAATGACTGAGCGTTACGATCAGCGCGAGCTGCTTCGCGTCTAAAAATATCGTCTAAACCTCGGCGATTAAATGCTCCCGTCATCTGGTCGGTTTGAACCAAACTACGTAACTGTTCAATTTCGTTTTTTAACGATTCTATTTTTTGTTCAGCGCGTTTGACCTGCTCTTGAGCGGCGAATGCTTCATCACTAAATTTTATTCCACGCGTTTCAGATAAAACGACGTCAAGAATCTTAATGATTTCATCCGCGTTTTTCGTGCTGCGAATTTGTTCTGCATATTGCTCCACCTGCTTATAGTATTTTTCAGAGTCAGTCATAGGCTTCCGCTCACTATCCGGATTTGATGATTTAACCAGTCTCAACATTCCTCTTTTTCTATCTGTGGCTTTCTGCATTAAATACCTCCTCATTAAGCATTTGAAGGCGAGTGTTAGCGATTAAGGGGGTAATTCGTTTGGATTGCGAAGGAGAACCCATTCACTTGCACTGCCATGCTTACAACATTAACAGAGGAAATCTGGATTGAATTAATCGAATAAAAAGGAGAATTGGTGCTATTTAAAACAGTGCCATAAAAATGCACTGTTTGGCGGGAATTGCCGTGCGTTATTCGGCGATTAGTATTTGATTTTTACCTGCATTTTTAGCGCGATACAACGCTTCATCGGCACGCTTAAAGATGCTTTCTTGTGTTTCGCCAGACTGAAATTGTGCAATGCCCGCGCTAAATGTGATTAGCAGCCGGTTATTGTCATGTAAAAAGAATTTTTTGGTTAAATTGCGCCGTATTCTAGATAACACCTCAAATGCTTCTTGAATTTTTGTGTTAGGTAACAAAACGACGAATTCTTCACCACCGTAGCGTGATACCACATCGTCCGGCCGTGTTGTTTCTTTGATCGACTGAACTAAGTACTTTAATGCATCGTCACCTACTTTATGACCATGCGTATCATTTAATTTTTTGAAATTATCAATATCAAGCAAGGCATAGCACAATGGAATATGATGCCGCACGGAACGCGCTGTCTCGCGCACAAATGCATTATCCAAACCCCGTCGGTTTAAAATACCCGTCAGATGATCTTCGTGTACCTTCTCGCTAACCTCGCTCAATTCGTTTTCAAGCTGGGCAATCTTGTCCTGAGCTTTCGTTACTTCCGCACGCGCAGCAAGGAAATCATTCCGATAACTATGTGCATTCTTTTGCATTTCCTTGGTGTCATTCATGATTAAGCCAAGTAGTTGATTCAATTCTTCGATATCATCTGTTTGACTAATTTTTGCAGAATAATTTTCTAGTTTCTCTTGATATTCTCCAGTGGTATCTGTAAGTTCCTCAATATTAGTGATGATTGAAGTTACCATTTGTTTCAAGGTCGTTTTCGCTTCAGTTAAGCTATGTCGAATCAAACCTTGTTTTTTTGAAATCTCCACCAAACATTGTTCTGCTTGTTCAATGACGTCTTGATTAAGGGGCTTGGACATCGTTTCACGCAATTGATTGATATGATCCCGAACCCACTGATCTTCCGACAATAGCTCCCCGGTGCTATTCATAAGCATCTCCATCAATCTCAACAAGCCTTGTTGAAGCGTTGCATGATTTTTCCCATAGCCATTAAAATTACTGCAAAACTGTTTAAAGCAATTGGAAAACAATTCCATTTCGGAGGCATCCCGTACCAAACGTACTTGCCGCGACAATTCTTTGGCTTCGTCCGCCAAAGTCTCATCTTCAATTTGTTTTGCTACGATGGATTCCAGCACTTGTCCCAAAACTTCTAATATTTGATTGGTCGGCAAGCGAACGCTTTCTTCTTTGACCAACGATTCATTTGCACCAGTTAATGACGTTTTTGCAGAATTATTTTCAGATTGCTCTATGTCAACCGAGTCAGTTTGTTGTTCGATATCAGTTTGTTCTGATTTTACAGATGCAACAACCAATTCACCCCAAGAATCTATTAATCCCTTCAATTTGTTATGTAATTGCTCAGAATCTTTCGAATATTTGCTAAGTACGCGATTAACACCTTCTCTTTTCTTTGCAATCGTCAACTTTCCTTGCTTATTTTCAAGTTGTTTCAGCAAGATTTCCAGCGTATCTCCCCAATTGAGGGAGTTTTCTGAAATCGAATTAACACCACTCGCTGTTTTATTTTCCGAAGAATCAACGTCTGATGAAATGTCGTTTAAGGAATCATCAGAGATTCCGGCAATTTGATTGTATAGCTTGTGATAATTAACCGGGGTTGGGGGGATTTTCGATGAAGCCAGTTGTTTTAATGTTTCGCGCGCAACGATTGTTGGGTTAGTATTTTTCGAATGATCCATAGTTATTTGACTCAGGAAACTTAGGCAATGATTGAACAGCAATGATTATTTGATCACAATAACCCAATCCAGAATCATCCGCCTATTGAAAAAGATAGCGCCAGTATAGCAATCCGATTCTATTAGCTATCACATGAAAAACAATCTATTAATCCACTAGTTTATTTTTTATCGCATAGCGAATTAATTCGGAATTATTGGTTAATTTCAATTTCTCCAATAACCTTGCTCGGTAAACGCTTACCGTCTTAGGGCTCAAAAACATTTCACTAGAAATTTCTGAAAGTGTTTTTCCGGCTGCGATAAAACACAATGTTTGATATTCCCGATCGGATAAAGTCGCATGAAGCGGTTTATCAGCGTCGACATTAATGATATTTGCTAACTCTTGAGCCACTGCCGGACTCACATATTTGTTTCCCGCAGCAACTTGGCGAATCGCCACAACCAATTGTGCCGGCGCGCTTTGTTTATTGAGATAGCCTGCTGCACCCGCTTTTAATGCGCGAATCGCAAATTCGTGTTCGTTATGCATGCTGAGCATCAAAACCGCAAGATAAGGCCTATCTTTTTTGATTTGCTTGAGTATTTCGATACCATTTCTATCGGGCAAGGAAATATCCAGCAACATCACATCAAAATCTTGCTGTCGAGCGATCTTGACAGCTTGAAAACCTGTTTCAGCCTCACCAGTGACTTTGATATCGTCCGTTTCACTGAGTATTTGCTTTAAACCCTGGCGCACGATGGCATGATCATCGGCTATCATGACGCTAATCATAAATATATTCGCTATTCAAAAGCACGCGATCTTCTTTTTATTAGAGCGTGATCTTTTTCAACTTCGGGGTCCGTCGTTTCTTTCTCAGGCAACTCATAATCACCCTTGGGAATAATAATGGTTACTTTCGTTCCTTCTCCAGTATTACCGACAATATGAAAACTCCCTTTTAATTGTTGACATCGTTCTCGCATTCCTCTAATTCCGAAAGAATCTCTTTTGCGTAAATCAATCTCGGTGATACCCTTACCGTTATCACCCACTTCCAATAGAATCAATTGATCAAAATCAGCAAGCGTAACTTGAACTTGAGAAGCACCCGCGTGCTTTGACGTGTTAGTTAACGCCTCTTGGAACACGCGAAAAATCGCAATGGCCAAATCCGAGTCCAAGGTTATATCATCGCTATCGCAAGCAACTTTGCACGATATTCCTGTGCGATCACTGAATTCTTTTGCTTGCCATTGTACCGCAGCTACAATACCGCAATCCAAAATACCTGGGCGCAAATCCAAAGAAATGCGTCGCGTGCTATCAATAACACGATCTACCAGTGAATCTACCGATTTCATTTTTTGCTGATAAAACTCAGCTTGTTTCAACTCGCGTTCAATACAAGGAAACAATTCGCATTTGATCGCCGTTAAGGTGCCGCCTATATCATCATGAATCTCTCTAGCGATGCGCGCACGTTCATGTTCTTTCACTTTTTGCATGTAGGAAGACAATTCCGCCAACTGCTCGCGTGATCGAGCAAATTCTCGCTCCGCCAATTTATTGCGGGTGATATTGATCATAATTCCATCCCACACCGTTGAACCATCATCTGTTCTTCTTGGTGTAGCACGTAAACTAATCCATTTGATATCGCTATCTCCCTTGACTTGGATACAACCTTCCCAATCCCAGGTGGTAAGCTGCTCCGATGATACTGCAAATGAATAACGATAAAACTCTCTATCATCAGGCAATATTAATTCAGGAAATAACCGAGGGTCATCGATTAATTGCTGTGGATGCAGTCCCAGTAACGTTTCACTGGCATCGCTGACATATAAAAAACGGGTTTCACCATTATTCGTCAAAAGAAACTGAAACACTACGCCCGGAAGATTGGCAGTGATCGCTTGAAACAAAGCTTCGCTTTTTTGTAACGCGTTCCGCGCTGTGATAAAGCGTTGATAGTTCATGGTTTCATTCAAAACACGACGGATCGCGGGAATTAATCTGGCTGGATTGTGTTTCAACATGAAATCATACGCACCTAAGGCCATAATATGTTCCGCCGCCTCCTCGCCCACGCGGCTGGATAAAATGATCAGCGGAATCTCATGTTTCGTTTCATGGATGATTCGTAATGCTTCTTGAGCTGTCAATTGGGGAAAATCGTAATCGGATAAAATCAAATCCCAATATTGACTCAATAGCGCAACCTTAAAAGATTCGGCTGAGGCAACTCGCAAGTATTCTGTTTGAAATCCCCCTTTCGCCAGCAACAATGATATCTGCTCGGCTTCCTGCTCAGAATCCTCAATCATCAGAACTTTCAGTTTATCTTCACTGACCACCGCATTTCCTTATAGGTCCAAGCCGACAACTTAAATTATTTCAATAATTAACTAACTGAATTTCTATCGCATTCTACAAGATTATTTGCCAATAAAATAGCCGTTTATCGCGATAAAAACCCGACACAAAAAGTCAAATTAGTACAATTTTAGTCTATCAATTCCTAAACTTTTGAAAATGCAATCCGATTACTGCTTCAACAGCGGTTACAAACCCTCTTGGATTGCAGGGCAAACCGATGGAAATGGCAAATTTGCCAATACTATTAAGTAATGTAAAAGGAGAACCCAAATGCCACAAATAATTAATTCAAATGTTGCCTCATTGAATGCACAACGTAACTTAAATACGTCACAATCTTCGTTAAACACTTCTTTGACACGTCTATCTTCTGGATTGCGTATCAATAGCGCAAAAGACGACGCCGCAGGTTTAGCGATTTCAGAACGCATGACTTCACAAATTAAAGGGTTAAATCAAGCAGTACGTAATGCGAACGACGGTATTTCATTATCGCAAACCGCTGAAGGCGCGCTGGGTGAAATCGGCAACAACCTGCAACGTATCCGTGAATTGTCTATCCAATCAGCCAACGCAACCAACAGCGCTAGTGATCGTGCTTCGTTACAAGCAGAGGTTGCTCAATTGGCTTCTGAAGTCACCCGCGTAGCCAGTCAAACACAGTTTAACGGCTTGAATTTATTGGATGGCTCTTTCTTAAGTCAAAGTTTCCAAGTCGGTGCAAATGCCAATCAAACGATTGACATTAAATCAATTTCTGATGCACGCGCAACAGCATTAGGAAGCAACATTCTCAATACTACCGGTACAGCGATGAACACTGCAACTGCTGCAGCTGCCGACAATACTGCTGGTAATGGTGTTTTAGCAGAAACCGACTTAACATTAGCCAATAACAAAGGCATAACTGGCGCAATTTCATACGCCGCAGGCGCGGATGCAAAAACGATTGCTGCAGCAATCAATACCGCTGGATCCAGCATCGGAATTACTGCTACCGCAACTAATAGCGCGACTTTAGGCAATATTTCGGCCGCAGGAACCACAACGGTTACTCTGAATGGTCAGACTGTTTCAGCCAATGTTACAGATAAAAGTGACTTGACCGGATTGGCGGCCGCGATAAACGGCGCTCAAGCGCAAACTGGTGTTACGGCTTCTTTTGCAAATGCATCTGACAAATCAGTCATTACATTAACGACAACTGATGGACGTGATATTAGCTTGCAAGATTTCACAAATGGCGTAGCAACCGCAGACTTTAAAGCGGGTGCAACAACGGTAGCGCTGACATCAGGTGGCAATGATTCCAGTATTGCAACGGGCACTGTTGAAATAAGCAGTTCCGCTGGTCAAGTTATCACAGCTAATGCAGATACAACTGCATTTGGTGCGGCGGTTTCAACCAGTTCTTTTAGTTCTGTTGCCACATTGGATATTTCTTCTGCACTTGGTGCTCAAAGCGCGATTAAAACTCTCGATGCTGCCTTGGCTCAAATAAGCAGTTCTCGTGGTGATTTGGGTGCGATTCAAAACCGTTTTAGCTCTACGATTGCGAATCTGCAAACGACTTCAGAAAACTTGTCTGCTTCTCGTAGCCGTATTCAAGATGCCGACTTCGCTGCTGAAACAGCCAACATGACTCGCGGACAAATCCTACAACAAGCGGGTACGGCAATTCTGGCGCAAGCTAATTCATTGCCGAACAATGTTCTTTCCTTATTACGTTAATCAATAGAGTAACAATGAGGAACATGCACTAAAGCTGATAGCGCGGGAAACAAAAATTCCCGCGCTGATTTGAGCTTTAAGGAGGCCTAACATGAATATCAATCAACTCAATGGAACAAATAATTATTCGCCACCTCTCCCTGTTACTTCAGAAAGAGTGGCTATCAATTCCATACAAGTTCCGCCACCCTCTCCAGTGAGCAACATTCAATCTGAAACCAATACTGAATCAAAGCAACATATTCAAAAGGCGGTTGAAAAAATACAAGACTCAGTGGCGAATTTGGCACGCAACTTGCGTTTTTCAATTGACGAGGACAGTGGCAGAACGATCGTAAAAGTCATGGATGCACATACAGACGAGGTTATTCGCCAGATTCCTACTAAAGAAGCAATGGAAATCGCTCATACGCTCGATAGAGTACAAGGTTTGTTATTTAACGATAAAGCTTAGCTCTAGTTAAAATTTTAAACAGAGAGGCTCAAAATGCCAGCACTTACATCGCCAGGAATCGGATCAGGTTTGGATGTTAACGGTATCGTCAAACAGTTAATGGCGCTGGAAAACCGTCCTCTTGCTGCGCTAGATGTTAAAGAAGCTAAGCAACAAACGAGATTAACCGCTTTTGGCACGTTAAAAGGAGCGTTATCGTCATTTCAGGGTAGTGTCGCGGCTTTATCCAATCCGGCAAAATTTAACGGTGTCACGGCAGGTATTACCGACGCGACTTTAGCAAGCGTCAGTGCCACGTCATCGGCAGTAACCGGCAGCCATTCTTTGGAAGTTCAAACACTTGCCCAAGCACAAAAATTAAAATCGGCAAATTTTGCAACGACAAGTGAAGGTGTCGGCAGCGGTACTCTGACGATACAATTTGGCACATACAACAGCGGTTCATTTACACTAAATTCAGATAAAGCTGCGCAATCGATCACCATTGCACCGGGCAATTCATCATTAGCAGGCATTCGCGATGCTATTAATCAAGCTGATGCTGGCGTTACGGCAAGTATTGTAAATGACGGTTCCGGTAACCGTTTAGTCATTGCATCTAAAGACACAGGTCTGAGTAATGCTTTGAAAATCACCGCTATTGACAATGACGGAAACAATACCGATAACGCAGGGTTATCTCAACTTGTTTACGATGCCTCAACAGGCGGCACGTCTAATCTTTCCGAAACGGTAGCGGCCACCAACGCGAATTTTATTATCGATGGAATTGCAATCAGTAAATCATCTAACAAAGTTACCGATGCTTTAGAAGGTGTCACGATCGATTTACTCAAGGCCAGTCCAGGCACGACAACAACATTAAATTTGGCACGTGATACCGCAGGCATTCAAGGGGCAGTCAATTCATTTGTCAAAGCATTTAATGATTTGAATAAAACGATTGTCGATCTTTCCAAATATGATGCAGCAACAAAACAAGCGTCGATTCTAACAGGAGACTCAACAGTTCGATCACTTCAAACAAGTCTGCGCAATGAGATATCGAACCCTCTCACCACAGCAGGTGGCGGATTGAGCTTGTTATCAGACATCGGGATATCTTTTCAAGTAGATGGAACGCTGAAACTCGATCAAACAAAATTAACCAAAGTTCTCGGTGATCCCACTAAAGATATTTCAACGTTATTTGCTTCCGTTGGAAAAACAACCGACAGCCAAGTTTCGTTTGTCAGCGCAACATCTGACACGCTCAACGGAAAATACTCACTCGATATCACACAAATGCCTACGCAAGGGAGCGCTTTAGGTGGCGCTGCTGCGGCATTAACAATCAATTCAGGTTCTAATGACACGCTTGATGTGTCCATTCATGGCGTCAGCACAAGTATATCCATTGCTGCGGGTACTTATACAGCCTATTCGCTGGCTGCCGAAATTCAATCCAAAATTAATGGATCATCGGCAATCGCATCAGCAGGCCTTAAAGTAAGTGTTACTGAATCTGCTGGGGTATTAAAAATTGCTTCAAACCAATACGGGGCGGCTTCGACAGTTTCCATAACAGGAGGAAATGGCAAGGCCAGCTTATTTGGAACGCCTGTTGAAACGGCAGGATTAGACGTCGCGGGTTCGATCAATGGTATTACGGCAACGGGGTCTGGTCAAACCCTAACCGGACAGGGAAGCAGCAACGGATTGGTCTTGAAAATAAACGGTGGAAGTACAGGCTCCAGAGGAGATATCGATTTTGCTCACGGCTTTGCTGCAAAGTTAGATAAGGTTATCGATAGGATGCTTGATACCCATTTAATCGACAGTCGTATTGACGGTATTAATTCGACAATTAAAGACATTGGTTCTCAAAGAGAAGCCTTGAGTCGTCGTTTAGTCGATGTAGAAAAACGAATTCGTACACAGTTCTCAGCACTTGACTCTATGGTTGCTAGCATGACACAAACCAGTAATTTCTTGCAGCAACAGTTATCCAAATTACCTACTATTAGATAATTATTAATTGACGATCGGTCTATCAAAGGAATACACAATGTATGCAACCAACAATGCCATATCGGCTTATCAACGCGTCGGAGTTGAAACAGGAGTAGAGTCAGCAGATCCGCACAAGCTTATCTTGATGCTATTTGAAGGCGCGCAAGAAGCTTTGGCAAGATCAAAAATGCACATAAATCACAATGAAATTGCTGAAAAAGGACGAATGCTCTCAAAAGCCATTATGATCATTGATCACGGCTTGAAAGCAAGTCTTGATATGAATGTCGGCGGTGATCTAGCGATCAAATTGTATTCTTTATATGAGTACATGGCCAATCAATTACTGATCGCCAATGCTCAAAATAACATTGAAAAAATTGATGAAGTAAACAAACTCTTGTTCGAACTATATGACGCTTGGAAACAAATAGGAAATACTGAGCAAGCATCAAAAACCATGACCATTTAGATTATAAAGATCGAATATATGACTAGCGCTGAAACAATTACAACATACAAAGCTATCTTAGAAACCACAGGAAAAATGCTAAGTGCGGCGAAAAACAATCAGTGGGATGACCTAGTCATTCTAGAAAAAGAATGTAGAGGTCTTACCGATAAGCTCATGAACGGCAATCCGGAGCCGATGCTGGATGAAGATTTATTACAGAGCAAAATAAAAATGATTCATCAAATTTTGGGAGATGATGCACAAATCAAAGCAATTACCCAACCATGGATGGAAAAATTGCAACATATGATCAATACAGTTGATCTTTCCAGAAAGCTCGAACAAACCTACCAATCATTCGAAAATATTTAATTTTCCATACTAAAGATATGTCGTTAATCGATAAATATAAACAGAACAAAGATAAATTGTCGTGATTCCTCCTATCACTAAGAATGATTTAATTGTTTCTTTAACGCAGATCAAATCTTTGATACCTGCAATAACCTCTGTTAATCCACAAAACCCTCCAACAGAATTTAAACAAGGTGAGAAATACTCGGCGCTTGTTGAAAAAATACTACCCAATAACACTACGGAAATTCTGGTAGCCAACAAAAAACTTCACATTCAATTGCCGGAAGTATTGCAGCCGGGTGCAAAATTAACATTAACGGTTGCATCGACGGAGCCACAGCTTAAGTTTTCAATCGTGAATGAAGCTCCACTTGAAACACAGGATAGGAATACTTCTCTCAGTTCGACCGGACGATTTCTAGGCAATTTGATGCAAGATTTATTTAAGAATCAAAATACCAGTCAAACACAAACCGTTACCAGTCAAACTCCCATTACTACAAGCGCACACTTAAATAGCGCAGAATTACCCGGTTTATTGCAAAAAGCAATTAATCAAAGTGGATTATTCTATGAATCTCATCAAGCAAAATGGGTAAATGGAGAAAATACACTTGAAAATTTGCGTCAAGAGCCTCAAGGAAAAATTTCAGTAATGACACCAGATCCATCCACATTGAAAACACAAGCAGCATCACAACTGCCGGTTACCGATCTGCCTATACACAGCCAAAGCTTACCTCTCGTAACACAACAGTTATCGACTTTAGAAACGGGTCAGTTATTTTGGCGAGGTGAAGTGTGGAAAAATCAATCGATGGATTGGGATATCTACGAAGAAAAACAGGAAAATAAACAAAGCGAATCAGAATATGTGGCCCCTTGGCACAGTAAAATAAGGTTAAATTTGCCAAATCTTGGGGAAGTGTTAGTTAAGATTGCGCTGACCGCTCAAGATGTCAGCATAAAAATTGACGCTGTTGAATCTGAAACAATACAACTTCTGAAAAATAACCAGCAGCCGCTTGCCAATGATATACAGGCTGCAGGATTAAATATTCAATCGATAGAAATTAATCGCCATGACGCAAACCTATAATTCCTCAGCATCCGCCGTTGCGTTAGCCTATCGGGAAGGACAAGTTGCACCAAAAGTTGTTGCCAAAGGACATGGTCTCATCGCAGAAGAAATTATTAAACGTGCAAAAGAAGCGGGCGTCTATGTGCATGAATCCAAAGAACTGGTTGCGTTACTCATGGAAGTCAATTTAGACGACCGTATTCCACCACAACTCTATGTTGCAGTCGCAGAATTATTGGCTTGGATTTATCGTTTAGAAAAAAACAATGGTTTACCGCCAAACATAAATTCTACTGCTCCAAAAACCAAATAAAGATTTTAGGGAGGAATTCTTCATGTCAAAAACTTACTCCATCAATGAAAGCATTGACTTACCTGAGCCCACACAAAATTTTGACGATGAAATTAACGATAATTTCCGATTGCATTCAAGAATAGAAATTATCTACATCCTGCGCGAGATAATACAATCAGAGTCGCTGGTAACACTTTATTTTGGAAAAGAAAATAGTTTTATACTGACTTCAATCTTACACGTTGATAGCGACAATGATCGAATAATCATCGACTATGGTGTCGATGAAAAAATAAACCAACGCGCACTGAATCACGAAAATTTATTGTTTGTCACTCGGCAAAATAAAATTAAGATCGAATTCGTTTGTACAGAAATAAAAAAAATACAGTTTGAGGGAAGACACGCTTTTTCTGTCAATATCCCCGATTCATTATTAAGAATTCAGCGAAGAGATAACTTCCGCATCTCCACACCGCTCGCAAAACCTATTAAATGCGTTATCCCCATCATGATGGAAAATAGGGCAACGCAAGCAGAAGTTACATTATTAGATATTAGCTGCGGTGGTATTGGTGCAATCGATAAACAAAACACATTACATCTTGAACCTGGAAGTGTTTACATCAATTGTCAAATTGCGTTACCCGAAATTGGCGTGCTAAGCACAACTATCAAAGTCAAAAATACTAATGAAATAAAATCACAAACTGGCAATGTTTATCAGCGTGTAGGCTGTGAATTTATCGATCTACCCCCGAAAACAGAAGCACTCATTCAACGTTATATTATTAAACAAGAACAAGTCAGCAAGCTTATCAAGACTAATTAGTCGACCCTGTAAAACTGTATTAATCGCTATTTTGGAATGGCAGCTTCCAAAGGCGAGGGATTAATCACTACCGGGTTTAATTCCTCGCCCCTTGGGGCGTAAAATATTCGCGTGAGCGAATATATACATAAGCGACATAACGTAACAACATTGCTTTATCACCTGGTATTTCCAGCGAAATATCGTCGTGCTGTGTTCGATGAGGCTGTAGATAAGACACTGCGAGATGTG
>WBZN01000441.1_pt1 | contig 33736 bp, 29 predicted proteins | sample 5204281 | NCBI WGS metagenome assembly WBZN01 (sample SAMN12344347, study PRJNA552823) | activated sludge metagenome | biome: Activated sludge suspended growth; feature: Nitrification reactor; material: Wastewater; isolation source: activated sludge from nitrification reactor of wastewater... | reverse complement strand
GGAAGCTGAAGCATCGAGTGCCTCGCCCGATGCCACGCAATCGGATCTGGGGGTGTGATTTGCTGACGAAGACGGATCAGCGTGGCCGATCGCATATCGCTTTGGCTCTCGTGGATCATGGGAGTCGCGCTTGCTTGCGCTTGCAGCCGCTCGCGAACAAGTCGTCGCTGACGCTCGTGCGGGAGCTGACCGAAGCGGTGAGACACTACGGCCGGCCACAATTTCTACGCACCGACAATGAAGCCGTGTTTACATCGGTTTGGTTTACATGGGGACTACGCCTGTTGGGGATCCACCATCAACGGACGGAGCCTGGTTGTCCGTGGCAAAACGGGCGAGTCGAGCGGTTCATTGGGACGGTGAAGCGGGAATTAGCTAGAGCCTCGATCACAAACGGCAAGGAGTTCGATACCGTGTTACGAAATGTACGCGCCTGGTACAACCATGATCGGCCCCATGATCATTTGCAGGGCCGAACACCCGCCGAAGTGTGGGCCGGGATCGATGTGTTCGCGCCACACTCACGGTCAGGGCGAGATCAGCCCATCGAGGGCATACTGCAGCCGTCAGGCTGACGAGAGCGACGGCGGGGGGCAACGTGTTGAGCAGGTGCTGTCCATGGTGATCGCCGACTCGTCTGCGCAAAACGAGGGGGATGAGCGTAAAGAAGAGGTCGAAGTCGAAGAAAATCGGTCAGAAGCGAGAAGAAATCAGCTCGCGATGAGACGCTGAGGCGGCATTCGTTAGGAAATGAGGGAGCGACTCACCACTGAAACCCTCACTGTCCGCGCGGACGGGACAACTTGTGGCGGAAGCTTCAGCAGGCGGAAACGCTCCCCCCCACCGATCGCAAGGTGCTCCTCAAGGTGCTCGATGGCCTCGTGGCGAAGAATCGGAGCAGCTAGGAGTGAGGTCTTCGTGGCGTTGGAAGCTGACAAAACATGACAGGCAGGCGGAGTGCAGCCATGCGTTGCAGCATGGATTCAGACAGGGTGAAACAATCAAATTTGTGGGCGGTGTAGTAGCTACATATCACCACCGCGTCGGTCTCGGATTTCAGCTCTGCCAGTTTTCCTACGGCAGGCTCTATCTTATGAAGCAGGTCGACAAGTGTTGACTCCAACATCAAGCTTAATTCTCCAAGAGACACCTTCCCATGTTGGCGAGCTGCCTCTAGCGTGAAGACGTGGCTTGTCTTTTTCCCTGATTCTAGGGTCCCAGACGACGTTGCCCCAGACAGTTGAACTCCAGTGGGCGCAAGACCCAGCCTCTCCGATATCTGCGCCGGCGTGAGGCTGCGCGAACTGACTTGAAGGAGCCCCATCGCAAAGGCTTCTTGATCTTCATCCATCAAACTACTCTTCCCAATTCCCTTTGCTTAAGGCAGTGCTTGTAAGGACCAAAGCGGTGGATAGAGCCGTATCACTCTCCATGCCACATATGCAGCGGCCATGGCGGCACTTGTGCCAACCACTTCGGGAACCAGTGGCTGCACGGTAGTTTTCTCCTCGACTCTTGGTTCAGGCCCAGGTTGAGGCGCTGGTGGTGGATCACCACCACCTCCTCCGTCATCACAGCCCAATCGAATCATATTTCTAGTTGTCTTTCGAAGTTCTACTAACAGGTCCGCTCGATCCAGACCACATTGGCTTGGGTCATTGAGTAAATACTCAAGCAACTTCTTCATTTGCTTTAACTGATGACAGAGATAGAGGCGTCGCAATTCCTTATCATCTGTCATCCCGTCGGGGTCTATTCGATTGGGAGGGTTGTTTCTGACAAAGGTATGGAGATTGATACCCGCAGCAATTCCTGCAGGATCTTTCTGGAGAAACCTTCCGGTGGTTGGATCGTAGTACCGCGCTCTGTAGTAATACAGCCCACTCTCCGCATCGAACTCTCTCCCCGTGTAGGTATACGGCTGCTCAACCGTACCCGGTGATTCGAGGATAGTCCCGTAGGCATCGTAGCTATAGCTCTTCGCCGTCGCGCCTGTGCTGTCCGTGAGATCGGTGACAGAACCGAGGCCATCTTGGTGATAGAAGTAGGTGGTGCTGCCCTTCGTGACGGCGATCGGCTCATCGATCCCAGGACCGTGAGTATATCTCGCCTGCAGCGTATTGGTTCCGTCGTATTCAAGAAGAATATCCTCTCCATCATAGACATAGCGCTTCGTTTGCCCATTCGCCACTTTCTCAATGCGCCGTCCGAGGCCATCGTACCGATAGGTGCTCGTAAACGCCGGGGTTGGATTCCCTGCCACAAAGTCTTCGACTTTCGTGAGCCGATTCTCCGCATCGTACGTGTACTGGGTGTAATTGCCGGTGGCCAGGAGCGTCTTGCGCGTCAGATTCCCGTTGTCGTCGTATTGATAACTGTGTGTCGCATCGGCGGTGAGCTGGTTGCCGGCATTCGTCACGTTCCCCGCCGTGGTTCTGTTCCCCACGGGATCGTAGGCGTAGCTCTGCGGCGTCCCCAAGAGCGGATGGCTGGCACTGGTTACCTGGTCCAAGTTGTCGTATCCAAACGTCTGCGCGCCTCGCCGATCCGTGAGGCTGGTTCGATTGCCCACGCCATTGTAGGCATAGGCGGCCTGATTGATCGTGGGCCCACTGGCGCCCAGCTGATGGAGAATCTGGGTGACTTGCGACGCGGGATCATACCTGAACCCCTCTGCGAGGTGGTCATAGGTTAAGGTCGGGCTTTCCTGTGCGTACCGTCGCGGACCGGCTGAGCAGATGGCTGACATGAGAGTCGATTTTAGCAGGCCAGCGATTCTTTACAAGTACGAAACGGCTGCGAGAGGTGGCACGTCCAGCACTGCCCTGGCAGGTGTTTCGTTGGATGTGACATTTAGCTGCGAGTCAAGCCCGAAACCCTTACAGGCGAGCGGGCCAGTCTTTTGCCCTTTTCATAAACTATCAGGAGCTCCTTTAACTTCTTTCTCTTCCCTTGCTTCTTTTGTTGCCACAATCTCATTTCTCGACCGCAGACATCATAGATGAGCTCAATCCCGCGATAAAATCCCCTCTTTAAATCTCCAGTGCCAGGCCGTGCTTCACTCACAGGATGCGAATGAAATGTGCCCAGTATTCGTTTGGAAGATTGCGCTAGAGACGCTGTAACAGTTTTCATATCAGAAAGATGCACTTCATAACTGCCACGATTCACACTGTGATTCTTTAAAAACCAAAATGTGAGACGTTTTCTTTGATCAACCAGCAACGCACCGCATACTTCAGAATGATCCCGCTGTTGGGCACGATAGGCACGCCGGTGAAGTCTGTATCTTTCCCGATCGGATATAAAATATTCTACTTGCAGTGGTCGCTTTTTGTGCATACCGAGACATTAAGTCTGCATAAGAGGAATCATCTGTATCATGGGAATGCCGGGAAGAATGGTCTGACAAATATTGGTGGCCTTGCAGTAAAAGGAGGAACTTGAGGCGCCTTGGGTACTGTAGTCGGTGGAATTGGATCTACAGGCACGGGTGCAGTGGGTGGAAGCGTGAGAGGCGGTACATTCGCTGATTCCCGATGATGCTCTTGATTTCGAGATGGCCTTCTTCTCAGTTCCTTGATTCTTCTCCTAATCTGCTCTTTATCCCTTTGGCAGAGCTCTGGATCTTTGAGCTGTTTTTCTAGCTCCTTGATGGTTTTCTCTGGTTCTAGAAATCCAGGGTCGTCTCCTCCAAGAGTACTTCGGGGTTCTAATCCAAAGGGATCCAGCCAAAACATAGGGTTGTTGAGGACATAGGCGTAGAGATTAGGATCCCCGCCCACGAACCCACTTGGATCCTTCTGCAAGAACCTCCCTGTCGTTGGATCATAGGACCGAGCGCGGTAATAATAGCGCCCGCTTTCACTATCGAACTCTCTCCCCGTGTAGGTGTACGACTGCTCCAGCGTGCCGGGGGATTCGAGAATGTTCCCGTACGCGTCGTAGCTGTAACTCTTTACCGTGGCTCCAGCGCTATCCGTCAGATCCGTGACGGATCCCAGCCCATCTTGATGGTAGAAGAAGGTGTTCGCACCCTTCGTCACCGCGATCGGCTCATCAATCCCAGGTCCATGCGTGTAGCGAGCTTGCAACACGTTGCTGCCGTCGTATTCGAGGAGAATATCTTCGCCATCGTAGATGTAGCGCTTCGTTTGCCCATTCGTGACTTTTTCAATCCGTCGCCCGAGGCCGTCGTACCGATAGGTGGACGTGAATGCGGCGGTCGGATTCCCGGCGGCGAAGTCTTCCACCGTCGTCAACCGGTTCTCCGCATCATACGTGTATTGCGAATAATTTCCCGTCGCGAGCAGGGTCTTGCGCGTCAGGTTGCCGTTGTCATCATACTGATAGCTGTGCGTCGCATCGGCGGTGAGCTGATTGCCGGCGTTGGTCACATTGCCTGCCGTGGTTCTGTTGCCGACGGCGTCATAGGCGAATGCTTGAGCCGTGCCCAAGAGCGGATGGCTTGCAGAGGTGAGCCGATCCAAGTTGTCGTACCCGAAATTCTGGCTGCCACGGCGATCCGTCACGCTCGTCCGGTTGCCCACGCCGTTATAGGCATAGGCGGCTTGATTGATCGTGGGCCCACTGGCCCCGAGCTGATGGAGAATCTGGGTCACCTGCGAGGCGGGATCATACCTGAACCCCTGTGCAATCTGGTCACAGGTTAAGGTCGGGCTTTCCTGTGCGTACCGTGGCGGACCGGGTGAGCAGACAGCGGACATGAGTGGGAATTGTAGCAACTTCCCTATGATTTACAAATAGCGATGACGGAAACCGGTATTCAGTTCAGCGAACACAGAGGGCAAGAAACTTTGACCAGTACAGGTGAGCTTGTTATCATGGGTCCGTCGTCAAACATGATGTGTTCTACCGTCCGGTCGTGGAGGGTCCTATGCGCTACGAACGAATCAGCATCGACCCGCACATCTGCAGCGGGAAGCCGTGCATCCGCGGAACGCGGATTATGGTGACCAATATCCTAGGGTTGATCGCCGGTGGGTACTCCCACGACCAGATTCTTCAGACCTATCCAGAATTGACTCGCCAGGATATCACCGCCGCGTTGGACTATGTCAGCCAGGTCGTGGACGAAGACAAAGTGATTCCTCGTGCCTGACGCCCTCACGATTCTCCTGGATCAGAACGTACCCCGTGTCATTGCCGACTGGCTCCGTGCTTGTCGCCCGCACTGGACCATCTTCCACACGTCGGACGTGGCATTATCAGGACGCCCCGATGAGGAACTCTTTGCCTGGGCCCAACAACAGCACGCGATCATTGTGACCTTTGACGAGGATTTTTCTGACCTACGCACGTTCCCCATCGGCTCGCATGCCGGCATCATCCGATTACGCGTGTGGCCCACGACCATCGAAGAAACGCAAGACGCCCTCGCGCGGCTGCTCGCCGAAGTGCCCGACACCGAGCTAGCTCACGCACTCGTGATCATTGACCGCCACGCCATACGGGTCCGGCGAGGCCCGTAATGCGAAGGTCACACCTGCTGAGTCGAGACATCGGAGGGCGAAGCGCGGCCCGACGCCCAAGTTACAGCGGCAACTCGAACGCCTGAGTCGCTTACCCAAGGCCAAGCAGAAATTCGTCAGCGAGATGTTGGAGACGGTGCTCCAACAGGCGGGCTCGTAACCGGCGGAATCTCTCTATGCGTTCTTTTCCTGGCAGAATGTCAGAAGAGGGCGAATCGCTTCACTTCTTCAACAACAGTATCTGAAAGTTCCAATTCGACATCGAGAGCAGAGACTCTGACCCGTATCTCTACGGGCACACCGCATTTGATCACAACATGGTCTTTTTCCAAGGAGATCGTATTGATCGCGCCCTCTCCTATTTTTGCCTCATCGAGAACTTCCATAGTGAGCGCCCGCTTGATGCGAAGAATGGCTTTGACGACCGGGCATCTCCACGTTTTCACGAAGAGGGTCCTCTGCTCTTTTATTTTTAGATCGGCAATTACAGTGAGCGGGATTGCAAGAATGCCCACCTCTCGCTCGAACGACAGCAGGTCGAGCTGGAACGTCCTGTCATGGACGAAATCCAGAATGCCCTCGATCTGCCGAATGTCCGAGGCCCGTATTGTCCTCATCTTCTCCAACGCTGTGTCTGTCAATATGGGAACCTCAAAATGAATGTCGAGCCTTTGACCCCTTTGATGTAACAAACAAGCTCGACGTGACGCATCTGCTTATTGAATGGCCAACCAAAATAGTGATGGGGCGTATGCAACTGAATCTTACAGCGAATGTTCTTGCAAACATTTGCTGACGTCTCGATCGCTTCCTTTGCTGATTTCGCGAGCAGGAGTGCGCTCTTCGCTCCTGCAACTGCACCTGGTATGTATAGGCTTGGATCAATTTCTTGAATGGAATCGTCTGGAGGGCCGCTGTTAGGAGGAGACTGACTCTCCAACCCCATTGGATCAATCCACCTGATCGGATTAGCGCCAACATACGAATAGAGATTCGTCTCTCCTCCGCGAAATCCAATTGGATCCTTCTGTATGAATCTGCCTGTTACTGATTCATAGGCTCTGGCTCGGTAGTAGTACAGTCCGCTCTCGCTGTCGAACTCTCTCCCGGTGTACGTATACGGCTGGTCCACGGTGCCAGGCGACTCCAAGATAGTGCCGTAGGCATCGTAGCTGTAGCGCTTGGCCGTCGCGCCCGCACTGTCCGTGAGATCGGTCACGCTGCCCAGACCGTCTTGGTGATAGAAGAAGGTGTTGGCCCCCTTCGTCACCGCAATCGGTTCGTCGATGCCGGGGCCGTGGGTATATCTGGCTTGGAGCGTGTTGGTCCCGTCATATTCGAGGAGAATATCCTCACCGTCGTAGATATACCGCTTGGTTTGGCCGTTGGCGACTTTTTCAATCCGTCGCCCGAGGCCGTCGTACCGATAGGTGGACGTGAATGCGGCTGTCGGATTCCCGGCGGCGAAGTCTTCCACCTTCGTCAGCCGATTCTCCGCATCATAGGTGTATTGCGAATAATTTCCGGTCGCCAGCAAGGTCTTGCGGATCAGATTCCCGTTGTCATCATACTGGTAACTATGCGTCGCATCGGCGGTGAGCTGGTTCCCGGCATTCGTCACGTTCCCCGCTGTGATTCTGTTCCCCACGGGATCGTAGGCGTAGCTCTGCGGAGTCCCCAACAACGGATGGGAGGCTGAGGTCAACCGATCCAGCACATCATACCCAAACGCCTGCGACCCACGTCTGTCCGTGAGACTCGTCCGATTGCCCACGCCGTTATAGGCATAGGCGGCTTGATTGATCGTGGGCCCACTGGCGCCGAGCTGATGGAGAATGGTGGTCACCTGCGACGCGGGATCATAGGTGTACGTCGTCTGGGTCCCGTTCGGCAAGGTCATGGCCGTGCGGCGACTCAGGGCGTCGTAAGTGAACGTCGTCGCATCCTGACAGGCACCCGCCGCCAGTTCACCGGGCGTGAGGACTCGGCTGTACAGCCGCACCTCATCGATCAGGCCCTGAGAGTAGCCGCTATTCGCGTCACCCGTCCGCCCGAGAGCCAGCCCCCCGGTCGATTGCGTGATGAGCGCCCCCGTGGCCGTGCTTTCGAGGACGCCATTCATATAGAGCTGCCAGGTGCCATTGCTGTACGTCACTGCGGCGTGAATCCACTGCCCCGCTTGGACGACCGTCGACGACGAGACCGTCAAATTCCCATTGCGCCCACTGACGACGTGCCCCGTGGGATCGACATAGAGGCCCCAGTCCCAGATGCCGCTTGTGGGAGACTTGACCACCACCGCTTGAAACTGGCCGCGTGGTTGGGGCTGGACCCAGGCCGCGAGCGTGAACGCCCCCGTGGGAGCGAGATTGAGGTTCGTGGCAAACGGGATCGCCACATAATCATTCACGCCATCCAGGCTGAAGGCTTGGCCGACACGTCCCGTCGCGAAGGTGGCGCCGTTCTGCAGGGTGCCCGTGTTGCCGTCCTGACTATCCGTGGCCGTGCCCTCCGCTCGCCACCAGCTGACCAAGTCGGCAGTCGGGGAGGCGGGACAGGTGTTCGCATCAGAGGTAGCCACACGACTCAGCCGATTCAGCACATCGTAGGCGTAGCTGGTCTGCCCGGTCGGATGAGTGAGCGCCAGCCGATTGCCGGTTTTGTCGTAGTCAGCGCTCAGCGTGACAGTCGGTTGGTTGGACGAGCCCGCCGTGCTCGTGGTCAACAGCCGATTGGCCAGGTCGTACGTCATGGTGAGCACGCTATCGGGATCGGTCACGGTCGTCAAGTTGCCCACGAGATCGTATTGATAACTGGTGAGCAGATTCCCGGGGAGCGTCTTGCTCAACAATTGGTTCACCGGATCGTAGGCAAAGACAATCTGGTCCAGTTTGGGTGTGATGCGCTTGGTCAGATTATCATTGCCGTCGTACTCATAGGTTTCGACTTTGCCCAGCGGATCGGTCGTGCTGGCGAGTCGATTCCGGCTGTCGTAGGCAAACGTGGTGATCTGGTTCTTCGCATCCTTCACGGTGAGGAGATTGCCATTCCCGTCATAGGTATAGACCGTCTCACCCAAGAGGGGATCGGTCACCTTCTTCAACCGATTCTTTACATCATACTCAAAGGCCGTGATGCGATCGAGGTGATCCTTCGACGTCGCCACGTTCCCGGCGCTGTCATAGGTCAAGGTTGTGGTGCGGTGCAACGGATCGGTGGTGGTGAGCAGCCGTCCCAGTGGATCGTAGGTGAATATGGTGGCGGGGTTGGCCGGATAGAGCGCGTCGCGGGTTTCGGTCAAGAGCCCACGCGCGTCATAGAAGAACCGCGTGACGGTGTTGTCTGCATCCGTGATCGTGAGGGGATTACCCTTGGCATCGTAGGTGATCGTGGTGAGATGATTCTTGGGATCTGTGATGCTCGTCACCTGATTGAACGTCGGCTCGTAGGTAAACGTGGTCGTGGCGGTAATACTCTGCTCCGTGCTCGTGAGCAGATTGCCCTTTACATCATAGGTCATTGTCGTGATCGCCCCGTTGGGGCGCGTGATCTTCGTGGGATTACCCTGGGTGTCACGGTCGATGCGGGTGATCCGGTTGAGCGGATCTTTTTGCATCGTCACCCGCCCGATCGTATCGGTTTCAAACGTCGTCGTCTGGCCCTTGGCATCCTTGAAGGTCGCTTGAATCACCGGCGGTTGCTGAATCGTGGCCGGATTTCCAGGCACACCCACCCCGTTCGCGAGATCCGGCACGCTGGTCATCTCCGTCGGACGAATCTCCCGGTTCTCACCCGTCGGGAGCGTGGCCTGCTTCAACCGCCCGGCGGAATCGAACTGATAGACATACACCTGCCCACGGGCATCGCGTTTCTGTACCATGCGATGCTGCGCGTCATAATTAAATGAGGTACGGGTCTGATCCGGGGCCTCCACGGTGATCAAATTCCCCGCGTCATCGTAGGTGACGCTCGTGACCCGTCCAGCAGGGTCAGTGATCGTCGCCAGCCGCGCACCGTTATACGCCAACGTGGTCACTTGGCCGACGGGATCGGTGATGGTCGCGAGTTGGTTGCTGCCGTTATAGAGATAGGTGGTCGTATTGCCGTTCCGATCGGCCAGCGCGGTCTGATAGCCCTGGGCGTTGAATTGATAGGTCGTCCCATCTTTGAGCGTGCGGGTGTATGTGCCGTCGGGATTCTTTTTGATTGAGGAATATTCACTCGGAGGCGGGAGGAACGTCGTGGTCACGTCTCGACGCCCGCCTGCCGTATACAGCGCAGTGAGCTCCAGTTGCGGCACGGCCCGCGTTGAGAATTCCACCTCATCCAGGGTCCCCTTGAAGAACGAGGCCACGCTCTGGAGGCCACCGCGCACGATCGCGCCGATCGTCAAGGGATCCGCCTCGCCATCGCCATCCACCAGCGGTCCATCGCCATCTGCCGTCAGGGGCAAGCTGGCATCGAGTTGCCCATCGACAGACAGCCGAAGTTCTTGCGCTGTCACATCCCGCGTGAAGGCCACATGGTGCCATTGCCCATCGGCCACCACGCGATTCCCGACGAAGAACTGTCCATTGTTTCCTGGCGCCGCTTGGCTCCGACGCACCCCCCCAAAGAGGATGCCGGGCGATCCGCCGGCTAGCCCGAACCGATAGAGGGCCGTGGCCGACGCAGGGCAAGCCCCGCCGCATTCCCATTTGGAGGCGATGATTTGCTCCTCAAGGTTCGGTTGCGGCGTGGTCTTGATCCAGGCCGCAATCGTAAACGACCCGGTCGGGTCCAAGGTCGCGCTGTGCGCGACCCGCACATAATCATCCACCCCATCGAGCACAAACCCACTCCCGAGTTGCCCTCCCGCATAGGTGGCGCCGTTGGTCGGCACCCCGTTGTTTCCACCTCGGATGTCCACACCCGTGCCCTCCGCCGGCCACCAGCTGACCAAGGCGGTCAACGCGGCCGACACGAACGGCACGGTTCGACCCTCGCCGGTGGCCAACAGGATCGTGTCATCTGCCGTCAGCACCAGCCGATCAAGCCCCTTCACCCCCCAGCCTGCGCCGAAGGGACTGGCTTGTTCATTGCGGATCACGGTGTAGCCGTTCGTCACTGCCCCAATCGAAGACTGGGCGTAGTTGGAGTAGGTCACGAGTTCATAGGGATACCGGCCGGTCGGCAGCGTCGCGCCGTTGTACGACACGCCCATCCGGGTGCTCGACGTGGCGTCCTCGTTCATGACGGCCGCATTCCAATAGCCCCGAGTGCCTTGTTTGAGCCCCCCAACCGTCAGATCCGCTGAGAAGGTCTGGGGCACCGCCGCACGCACATCCAGCGTGGCGTCGATGGGCAAAATGGGCTGTACATCGGCGGTCGTCGAATTGTACTGGAGCGTGAGATCGCGCGAGACCCCCAGTGTGCGGACCCCGGGCACCAGGATCGTCTGGGTCAACGTCCCTTCGGTGAGATCGCCCTTCGAATTGACCTCGCACTCGGTGCAGCCGCCCAACACGTGATTCAAGTAATTTTGGAATTGCGCGGCAAACGCGAGCGCAAAATGCCAGGCCGTCTTCCGCACGCCGCCGCTGATCGTTTCCAACTTCGTGCCGTCCGCGCTCACGCGCATGCGACCTGCGATATAGAACGTGCCGGTATCGGGGGAGAGCGACCAGAGATCGAGCTCGTTGCCGGGCGGCAAGTTATCCGTGTTCGGCAGCGTAATGGGCGCCGGCGTGCTCAGGGTGATCCCCGCCGGTTGAATCGTGATGGAGAAGCCAGGCTTCAGTTCCACCGGGCGCGATTCGGGTCGGCCATATTCCGGCACCGGGCTGATCGAGAGCGCGCCGGTGAAGTTGGTGCCATCGGCGTTCTTGGCGGTGTTGGGGGCAATCGTCACCGTCGTATTCGGGAGCGTGGGATTACTGATCACCGTCGTGGCGGCCGGATTCACTGTCACGGCATGGGCCGTATCGACCACCGGTACCCGCAGATCTGATGCAAGATTATTCTGCACATTCGGGATCAGATCGACCGGCGCGGCAAGGATGGCATAGCCGAGCGGCATGCCGTTCGCCAGCAGCACCTGGCGGCCGATCACGGTGATCCCATTGATCGTGAACTGCCCTTGCGAATTGGTGGTGCCCGCTTGACCCGTGGCCTTCACCGCCACCACCATGTTGGCGATCGGCTGACCCGAGCCATCGACCACGCGGCCTGTAAGATTCGTCGTGCCGCCCGGCGGCGCGCCGGTCACCGTGATGGTAATCGTCTCCGACACCGTGGCAATGCCATCGCTCGCCGTGACAGTGAGTGGGAACGTGCCAACTTGCGTCGCGTCCGGCGTAAACACAAACTGTCCGGTCTGCGTCGTGAACGTGGCATGGGCCATCAGCGGCAGGGGGGTCGTCGTCACCGTCATCGGTTGCCCGTCCGGATCCATGGCAGTCGCCGTAAACGTGAGGGTCGAGCCGAGCGCCACCGTCTTGTTGCCGATGGGATCGAGCGTCGGTGGGCGATTGATGACGAACGCTTGTGCCGTCGTCGCCGTTCCCAGCGGGGTGGTGACCGTGATCGGACCCGTGGTCGCACCGGCCGGGACGGTGAAGACCGCCTGTGTAGGCGTAAGACTCGTGAGAGCCACGACGAGCCCGTTCAACTTGACGATCGTGTCAGCGGGGTTCGGATAAAAATTCAGCCCGGAGAGGGTCACGACCGTGGTAGTGGGACCGCTCAGGGGAGTGAGCCCCAGGATCGCCGGCGCAACGGACGGATTGACCGTGAGTGCGAGCGTGCCTGATGTGCGAATCGGCGCCGTGGCGGTCAGCGTCACCAACCCGGCTGAGACCCCGGTGACGACCACGGTCGTGGCGGTTTGATTTTCTGGAATGATGACCGTGGTGGCATGGGAGACGGTCCCCGTCCCCGTACTGGTGAGCGTGACCGTGAGGCCGCCAATATCCGCCACCCGCGCACTCGTGACCGTGACCGAGAGGGCTTGTCCCACCGTGAGCGTCGTCGGCGTCGCCGTCAGCGTTAAGGCCGGCGGCGTCAGGACCGTGAGCCCGGTCTCGACGATGGTCGGGGTGCCGGTGGTCGGGGTAAACGTCGCGCGGATCGTGGTCGCCCCGACGGCGAGGGCATTGAGCAGGCCGTCGCTCGCGATCGTCGCGACCGTCTGATTCGTGGAGGTCCAGGCGAGCCGACTATCTGTTGTAAGATTTTGCGTCGTCCCGTCGGTCATCGTCGCGGTCGCCGTCATAGGTTGCAGTTCCCCCACGAAGAGGGAGAAGTTCTGCGGCGAAAGCGTGAGCAGTACGAGTTCCGCCGGCGTCACAGTGACCGTGGCCGTAGCACTCCCGCCATTGAGGGAGGCCGTGATCGTCGCGGACCCTTCCCCCACCGTGTTGACCGGGAACGTAGCCGTGAGGGCGCCAGCCGCCACCGTGACGGAGGCCGGCACCGTCGCCACATTCGTGGCACTGCTGGTCAGTGTGACGACCGTCACATCCGACGGGGCGCGACTGAGTGTGACGGTCAGCGTCCCTGGACGTCCCTTGGGCAGACTCTGGGTGGCCGGGGTCAGTGTCGCCACCACCGGCGGCGGCAGCGTGACTTGCACCTGGCTGCTGACGGTCGAGCCGTTGATGGCCGCGGTGATCGTGGCATTGCCCACTAGGAGGGCGGTCACCGGAATCGTGGCACTCAGTTGATTGGCTGGAATCGTGATCGAAGCCGGGATCTGCACCAACGTCGGCGCCGAATTGGTGAGTGGAATGACAGTGTCGCTCAATTGCGCGGCGTTGATGGTCAGGACCAGGCTGCCGGTTGCCCCTTGTTGCAAGGGCAACGGATTCGGCAAGAGCGAGACCACCTGGGCCGGCGGCGGTTGGAGCTGAACCGTGGCCGTCTTCGTCGTGCCGTTCACACTGGCCGTGACGGTCGCATTGCCGACCGCCAAGCCCGTCACCGTGAACGAAGCCGTACTCTGACCCGCGGGGACCGTCACAATGGCCGGCACCTGCACCAGACTCGGGTCATCCACCGTCACGTGCACTTCCGTATTCGTCAGTTGTCCTGCATTGAGCGTGACCGCGAGCGTCCCGTTAGCCCCCACGACGAGCGGTAACGGCGAGGGCAACAAGGAGACGAGCGCGAGCGGCGGCGGGGTCACTTGGACTGCGGCCTCAGCAAGCGAGCTGTTCAGCGTCACCCGCACCATCGCCGTCCCAAGGGCGGTCGCCGTCACGGGGATGGTCGTCGTCAATTGGCCAGCCGGCACGCTCACGGTGGCCGGCACGGTCACGATCCCGGTCGGTGATGCTGTGACTTGGATCGCTGTGGCACTGGACTGGACCGCGCTGATCTTGACGGTGAGCGATTCGGTCACACCCAGATTGAGACTGCTTGTCGCGGGCACCAGTTCCACAATCGTCGGCAAGTTCGGCGTCACGGTGACGGTGCTGGTGGCACTCGTGCCGTTGAGGCTCGCCGTGATCACGGCGGTGCCCGGCGTGGTGCCGGACACCGTGATCGGCGCGGTCGACTGGCCGGCGGGAATGGTCGCGCTGGCCGGGACCGAGGCGATACTGGAGGCGCTGCTGCTGAGCGAGATGGTGGTACTCGTACTTTGTGCCGCACTGATGGTGACGGTGAGGTTGCCGTTGCCGCCTTGCGTGACCGTCGCGGACGCGGGCTGGAGACTCGTGATCGTGGGGGCCGCCGCACTGACGGCAACGATGGCGCTCACGGAGCCGTCGTGCAGGGTGACGGTGATCTGCGCATTGCCCACCGCCACGGCCGTGACCGGAATGGCGATCATGGTTTGATTGACGGCAACGGCCACGCTACTCGGCACGGTGGCGACGCCGGTATTCGCACTGACGATCGTCAGACTGCCCGCCGTGGTCGGCGCGGGCGAGAGGGTGGCGGTCAGCGTCCCGGAGGCCCCGACAGTCAAACTCAGGGGATTCGGCGTGAGGGTCCTGGGCGTCGGCAGAATCGTGGTGCCATAGACGGAGACAGTGAGGTAGGCCCCGGGCGTGCTCGCCAGTTTGACTTTGAGTTGATTCGTGCCGGGATTGAGCGAGATGGTTTGATCCACCACGCCGACGTTCTGGCCAAAGTCCGCGGGCCCCGCCACCTGCACATTGTTGACCTCGATCCAGGCCGAGGAGATCCGGTTCTGGCCGGTACTTTGGCCGTTGACGATATGGAGCAGGAACGGGGCGCCGACGCTCGTGGGCACGGTGATCGTGTCGGTGAATTGCGTGGGGGCCCCGCTCCCGCGCACATATTGCTTCGGGCCAAAGATGAGTTGATCAGGCGTAGCGATCGCCGGAGCTACAAGGCCCAGCCATGCGAACGCCGCCATGAACAGACTCAGCCCGTACCTCACGTGCGACATAGTACCCCTTTGACCATTGGCAGATTCTTTGCTCTGTCGCCTGATGTGTAACGCGTGCGAAGGCAGATATACGTAACTGAAGAAATTTTCGAAGCAGAACACGACTCGCATCTCGGCGGTTGTATCACGCTACAATACGGGCGCAAGCAATACTTAGTTTTGTGCACAAACGAACTGCACTGGACGGAAACGAACAGCCGTCAGACCGATCGGCGTCGCTGGGCGGATGCTTGGGATAACGTCCCGGTACATGCGGTGAGAGTGACCGGTGTGGATCTTCTCTACGGATAGGTCTCGGCCCCTCCATGTCGTGGTGAGAACGCCTCCGTCTTCCACCTGCTAGACTGGTGAGATGCGGACCGTCATCACCTCATCTGGCGTCTCCTGTGCGAGAGAGTGGGTTGCGGTCTTCTTGGGCAGCCTTGCTCTCTTCGTCGCCCCACCCGTTGATGGTGCGCTGTACTCCTGTACTGAATCCTCAGGCATCACCGTGATCACCGATAGTCCGGCACAGTTGAACAAATGTACACTCCTCAGTCACACACGACCCTCTACTCCACATCAACCGGATCCGGCCCACGCGACATCCCCACATCCGTCAGCCGGCATAGACGCGTCTCAGGTCCAGCGATCGAAGGACCCCGTGCTGTCGGTGCCGTTGGAACGGATGGGGTCCCTGTTTGTCGTCACCGTGTATGTCAACGGTACTAGGCCTGCCAAGATGATTTTGGACACCGGTGCCTCGCACACGATTCTCTCATTTGCCGTCGCCCGAGATCTCAGCCTCTGGGCCCAGCGTCGTTCGACCTCTATGACGATGCACACGGCCGGCGGCACGGTCCAAGCCGATGTGCTGCCGATTACTTCAATCAGCATTGGGGATGCGGAGGTGCGAGATCTTGATGTGGTCATTCACGATCTTCCGGAGGCGCCCACCACGATCGATGGACTCCTGGGACTCAATGTGTTGAGTCACTTCACCGTGACGATCGATGGGGCTCGCAATCAACTCCTCTTAGGACGGCATCCATGAAGATGGGAACTGGTCAGTCTCTCTCGATTATGGTTGCCGTGAGTCTAACGGGCTGGCTGCTCGTGACGCAGGATGCAGTTGGTGGACTCTACCAATGTCGGACAGCCGAAGGCCTGATCTATACCGATACCCCGGCTCAACTCACACAGTGCGTTCCGATTGATCAACGCGGTGAAACAAGTCGCGTTGGAGTCGTTGGGAGATCCGTAATGGAACCGGTCTCGCCTCCGGCTGTTGTACCACTCCCGCCTCAACCTCAATCTGGAAGTCCATCCACATCAGATACATCCCAGGCGGTCTCCCCGCTCCCTTCGATACCGCCAAGCGAGGCCCTTCCTTCGGCACCCTGTGTCCCTGGTATTAACCCATTCAATCCGCTGACCGCCCCACCCTGCCCAACTACTGAGGCCTCACCTCCAGCAGCAAGCGCCGTACCAGCCGACCAGAACGCACTCCCTCTCACACCCGTCCAGCCATAAGAGGAGACACCTGGCGATACGGAGTTTTAGTAGTCCATCTCAATGCGGAGGCAGCTCATCCGCCTTTCAGGCGAGTGGCCCATCACCCGCTGTTCCGCAGAGCGTGGGGTACCAGCGATCGACCAAATCTCTCAGGTCGTTGTTGAGGACTCTGCCGTCTCGACGTTCGTATCGGTCGCAAACCGGCTCACAAGATACGGGCGTTGCGGTTCCGTGCCCTCTGGAGTCCACTTTGTCAGCGGGCTCGTGCACTTCGCAACTCGCGTTCGGCATCCGTAGAGTCGTGGATTGCGCGCTCGCGTCGTGCCAAGCACCGTGCGAGAAGCGAGGGGGTGCGCGTCCAGGTGCCCTCGTGGGCTGCCGCAGTCGGCACAGCACCTGAGGTCAACCCTCTACTGTTCAATCTATTCTCGAACGGCTACCTGCTGAACGCCCTGAAAGAACGCGATAAAACTATAAGCCGGCGTCCCGCATCTTGTTCAGAACATTCGGTGCTTGTCGAGTCCGATAATAGTGGTATCCGAGCGGTGTGATTTCTGGAGAGCGGTATCTCTCAAATCTGCGTAATCTTCCCCTCCGCCCCCTCCAGCATCTGTTGCGCCTCCCGCACATAATGCTCCGTCGTCCCATAGTGTTTGTGCCGCATCATGCGCTGCACCTGACTCGGCGGCGCGCCATTCAACGTCGCATACGTGGCGGCTGAATGCCGCAAACTATGGACGACAATGCCTGGGTGCTTGGCCTCAGCCAAGAGTAAGCCTTCTGTAATGATCCGCTGAATACTCCGCGTACCCAGGGGACGCCCGGCACTCCTCCGCGCCGTCCCATCCGTCTTGACCGGCGCCGTCGTGGCAAACAGCGGCGCACTAGGGGGAAGATCTCCCTCTCGGCAGTCGAGATAGGTCCGAATCTTGTGATACACCTCCCACAACACCTTGACCCACTCATCCGCCATCAGATGCCCCTTGCCATGGACATAGAGCCTCCAGTACTTCCCTGGCTCCCCCGGCTGGAGATCGCCGATTGTTGCCCGACTGACTTCAATCTCCCGCAATCCCGTCTTGAGCATCAGATAGGCCAGGGCTTCATTCCGTAATCGTTGCAGCGGTGTGTGCCGCGCATCCGTTGCGAGCTGTTCCAACAGCTTTTTCGCATCCGTCACCGGCAATGGTCGCCGCTGCGGGGAACGACTGGTCTTCCAGCCTTTGACGAACTCCGCCGGATCCATCGGCCGCTGATACAGCGTCTTCAAGGAACTTCCGAACTGCCGCAGTGCCACCACATAGCCATTCATGGCGCGCGGCGAGCGCAACGTCTGTTCGAGATGGGATCGATAGGCGTACATCAATTCGAGCGACCAGGCCCAGGTTGTATTTTCAGGGAGGGTCTTGAGCCACGTCAGAAAGAAGCGGAGGCGTTTCTCATAGGTCTCCACTGTACTCGGTCGCACCCGCCCCGCTCGCGTCAGGTCCTGACAGAACCGGTCGATTTCCAGTTTGACCCGAATCAGGCCATGGCGATCAATTCGGGCGATGGGATGGGAGGTTTGAGCCGGGATCTCTATAATGGTGTTCTCGGCTCGGCTGGTGAGGGCGGTGGTCTTTCCTTCCTCCATTGAGCGCGATTCCTCCCTCTCGGGAAAAGGTGGCACCCTGTCTGAGCCTGGCATGAGGTTAGAGGTAGACCGTGCCGGTGCCGCCTGGTCCGAGACCATAAGAGTGGACGTGGCGGCCCGTCCCCTTCCCCTCTTCGACCCGACCCCCGCCGCTCCCCCGCTTCTACGCCCCTCATCACCCGCTGTCAAGTGACTTCGGGGATTGTACGAATCCCCGACTCTTAGAATCGTCTTATTTGGAATCGCTTGACTCCATAACCCCTCTAGGTTTAGAGGTCTAATTTGAAATGACAAATCCAATCGTCTCTCCGACCTCCCAACCGGTTGATGAAGAAGCCGAAGTCGCCGACTTCCTCCCACCAGAGTTCGCCCTTGAAGGAACCGATAGGCTGTCATCTGACTGGCGGCTGGAGTATCTGGACCGCCTGCATCTCACCATGGAGGATCCTCGTGTTCTGTCCCTCTCCCCTCCTGCACAGCTGTTGTACCTGCATCTGCTCAAGAAGACGTACGGGGTGGGCTCGCGTGAAGTCCGGATCTCGATCGATCGATTGGTAACGGACACGCAGCTCGCTTGGATGACGGTCCAGAAACACCTGAAGACGCTGGGCGCCATGGGCGTGGTGATGACGAGCGAAGGGGCTCGACACCGAGTGGCGCCGACCTACATGGTGCAGTGGCTCCCTCAGCTGGAGAAGCCAGCTGAGATCAAAGCGCTCGTCACCCGCTATGATCAACTCGATCAGGAGGACCTCACCGAACTCAAACGGTTGACTCCCCTCCTCTCTGCCCACGAACGAGACGAGCTGTCCTCGGAGATTCAGTCCAGCCTGCGTGAAGTCGGCCTCATCCCGAGTCCCGATGTGGTGCGGAAGATTCTTTTCTATCGTCTCCTCACGATGTATCCCTATCACCATCGGCTGATAGCGAAACACCCCGACTGGTTTCCTCGTCCGTCGCATCAGGAGTAACGTGGTCGTCGAATCGTCCTCGTCCTTGGAGGGCATCCTGTCTTTTCTGGCCCTCCCCTACTTCCCTTCTTCCAATACGGCTGACCATTTTTCACCGAGAAGCTGTATTGCTAACTTCCTTACCGCGATCTGACGGACGCTCAGTTGAACATGGTTCCTTATTGATATCTTATTAGTATCTGAACGCCTTCAGATTTCTATAAGCAATCTATCAGCTATCTGATAGCCACCTGATATCTAACGTATAAATTATACATATTGTATATATAACTATATCAATTACATATGTATTGCGGACAGCGAAAAGATACCTTTTCGCAATCTGCTGGCTTCCATCTGTCTTTTAGATATCTTTTTGATACCCGCTGGCCTTCTGTTACTAATTCGCTAGACAACAGCTACCAACTAGGATACCATGTTCATGTGCACGTGAAGCAGCAGACCTGACAAAGGAGGGTAGGGGATGCCCGTTATTGCGCTGGCAAGTCCAAAGGGTGGTTGTGGGAAAACAACAGCAGCGCTGTTGCTCGCCACAGAATTAGCCCAGAAGGGGATAAAGATCACCGTGATCGATGCAGACCCTGAAACCTACATCGACACATGGGCGAAGCTACCGGATAAGCCGCCTACTTTAACCGTACTGAAATCTCCCACTGAAAAGACCATCATCGATGACATCGATAAAGCCAAACGTGAGTCTCCGTTTGTCATTATTGATCTTGAAGGAACGGCCAATATGCTGGTCGCCTACGCCATTAGCCGAGCCGATCTGGTCATCATCCCGTTACAACCTTCCGATCTCGATGCCCGCGGCGCGGCAAAGGCACTTCAATTGGTCAGACAACAACAGAAAGCTTTCAATCGCACCATACCTCACGCGATCCTCTTCACACGGACAAAAGTGGCGATTCGGACTAAGAGTTATACACATATCGCGCAACAGCTCACCGACAGTAAGGTCACGATCTTTAAGACCCATATTATGGAACGGGAAGTCTATCGAGCCATCTTTTCCTATGGGGGCTGTCTTGAGGATCTCAATCCGAAGGATGTCTATCACTTAGAGGATGCCATAAAAAACGCTCGGGCCTTTGCGGGGGAAGTCATTTCCATGGTTCAGTCCCCACAGACCCCTGCTTCTCGACCGACTCAGGAACTTGAAGGAGTCTTAACATGAGTAAATCCAGGGCGGCCATTCCATTTGATGATGACACGTCTCCATCATCTGATTTCTCAAAAGCGTTTGAGAATGTATCGCCACAATCCTTTCGACCTGAATCCCCCGGAACCTCGACGCCAGTCTCTGTCGCCGCATTGACTCAAATCGCTACAGCCTCTGGGTTTCAAAGCCGTGAACCCCATGCAGCACCATCTCAAGGGCCATCACGGATAGGGGAGGGGAGGAGCCGACGGCCACGACGCATCTACCGCACCGGACGGAACACTCCTCTGAACATCAAAGCGCGTCCATATGAGGTCGATAAATTTAATTGGATCTGTACTGAGAAAAACTGGGTTCAAGGAGTCACCCTTCAGAACGCGTTAATAGCCTTAGAAGAGAAATTGGGCATCACGTATCCTGTCAAGGACCCGGGTCCCCCATCAGGATCATGAATCCATTTCGACGCAGGGGCTGCTGGGAAGGAGAATCTCATCACTTTGAAATGAGCATGACACTCACCGATTTCACGATCCAGCCACAACACGCTCTTGATGCATCTTGCTCTGTCCGCTTCGCGTTGCCTAGATACGCATGACAAAGAAACCTAGCAATCAACAGCCGGAAGCGAGCCTCACGACTACGAAAAAACAATACGATCTCTTTACGACGTTTTTTGGGAATCCCGCTAACCTCTCCAATACGATCGAACTGTGGGATGCCATCCCGAAATATGCGGTCAATGAAAGGGCACAGGGTCAGATCCGTGATGAAAAAGGTCATCTCCCTGTGAGCACGCAGGAATTCCTTTATCGTCCGACGGTTCGAGGTTTGCCCAAGGAAATCACCTGCAAGCTGACTATCCAGCCAGCCAGCATTAAGAATACGGACGGCTCTTACACACAATATTACCCGTCGAACGATGAAGAACTGCTTGAGGAAGTACTCAAGAAATTTTTCACCGATCAAAATCTTGGGCAACATAGGGCCAACGGGTCGGAGAGCTGGGTACGGTTTACGCTAGGGATGGTTCAACAAGAGCTGAAGCAGCGGGGAAAGTCACGTAGCCTGGATGAAATCAAGCGTTCCTTGGAAATACTGTCTAAGGCCGTCCTGACGGTCGAATTCGACAGTCAACAACAAGTGGCGAGTGCAAAGCGTCTCGTGTACACCAATCCGATACTGTCCGAAGTCACGGGAGTCACACGACTGGATTATCTTCAAGATCCAAAGGCCATGTGGCTAGCCAAACTCCCGTCGTTGATTAGCAAAAGTGTCAACGAATTGAGCTATCGACAATTCAATTATGGGACGTTGATGAGTTTATCGTCCCAACTGGCTCGTTGGTTCCATAAACGGCTCTCACACCAATACACCCAGGCGAGTATCACTGATCCTTATCATATTAAATACTCGTCGATCCGCCGCGACAGCGGATTGCTACATCATTCTCGGCAATCGGTTCACATCAAACAGATCGACGCGGCCCTGAATGAACTCATTGATAGAAGCGTGTTGCTGTCGTTCAAAAAGGATGTGCGAAAAAAGGGTCGTGCCGTTACTGAGATCGTCTACACGATGCTTCCGACTTCCACCTTCCAGGAAGAAATCAAAACTGCCAATGCTCGACAATCGTCCCACAACCTTCAAATTGGCCTTTCACATCGACACCCATCCTTATTGAGTAAACTTCAAGGATCCTTCGGAACTTCTTCCACTGAAGAGGGTTGATACTCCCTCACGCGCAGCTCATCGTGATCTGGATATAGGTGGACCGTGTAATTTCATAACTATATGTTTTTATTACACTCACTGTTATAGGCTCACCGTGCAATAGTCACATCTTTAAAGCTTTTCCTGCGGTATAGCGGGTAAGGCATCTCGCCTTATGTCTACAAGGCATTGAATATCTAAAGAAAAACATTATAGGTGAAACGTGCAGATCTATCTCTGACGCCCTGCCTCGCTCAATGGCAGAAAGTGCATAAGCTTATAGGTAGACCGTACAATACCTTGTGAAAGCAGTTTCTTACACACAAGAATATTTCTAAGTCATTCTATTATTTATATTTATTCAACGTTCTTGGTGGAGGCGGGAGCCCTCATACATCATCCCCTCTGGTTATAGGCGGATCGTGCAAATCTGGCCCACACTTTAAATTCCAAGATTATAGGCGGTCCGTTCATTTCTTATAGGTAGACCATGCAAATGGTTATAGGTGGACAGGACCAAAGTTATAGGTAAACCGTGCAGACGATGCTCTACGACTCGTTCCGCGATGGAAACAGGTCCTCACAACATCGTCTTGCATCTAGGTGGTTCGTGCAGAATATGCTGAATGATATAGGTAGACCGTTCATTTTCTCCCTAAAGATATAGGTGGACGATGCATTATTGAGAAACGGTTATAGGTGAACGATGCAACGCCACATTACCTTATAGGTGAACCGTGCAGTACATTTTCACAACGCGTTGATTTTACAATTCTTTATGATCATTTTTCTGTCTTATCCTTTTTCCATCTTATCCCTATCTTAAAAGAAGGGATTATTTTCATTCTCTCCATGATTTTTCGGAAAAATTCATAACAAGGAACAGACCGATTATATTGCTAATTGCAAGGCCGCTAGCGCAGGACCTATTCCCCCATATCGATCAACAGCGATGTGGAGGCGAAATGGCTATGGCCACATTGGTATAAGGTGTGAGAGACGAAGGCATAGTCGTTCTCTGACGTCGGTCCAATTACTGTGGGGTGATAAGGGGGGTAATTCAAAACACTGCAGATACTTTCTTTACATCATCCAATATCTGACATCTTTTTCCTGGCCTCGGCTTCCCACTGTTTCACGATATAGGCTTTTTGAGCTGGTAAGACGGCGGTAATGCGTTCATACCCCTCAGGCAGACTGGCATTATACTTCCCGCCTGACAACACCACGAGGGATTGGTGATCGAGATCTGTCGACTCTAATAACCATGGAAGTGACACATCCAAGGCCTCGGCAATGCGCTCCATGGTTTTCAATGAGGGGTTCGTTTTGCCATTGGTCAGATCAGATAAAAATGCGGGGGAAATCCCAGTCAACTTGGCAAGTTCATTTTTATGCATACCCCGACTCTCCAGGACACGAAGAACATTCGTAAAGAAGATAAGATGATACAGCATAGCATCATGGTACACCTTGCACTCGGAAATCATAAGAGGCAATACGTACCTAGTACAAAACCCAATTTATAACTATTCTACATATCGTAATATTCGAGCGGCGGACGGATTTAGCCGCTAAAACGTCTTGCTCGTTCTGGTCAACCTGGATTATCCTCTTGAAAAATCACCGCGAACCCGCGACCTCTTGAAACATGATGTGGTGATTTTCAGAAGGAACGCAAAGGATCACGATTCCGTACGCGGCAGAGGTGCAAGGCTGTCCTCGCGGGTTCAGTCGTTGATCTGGAGACTGGGCTTGGAGCGAGCCTGCATTCTCATGTGGGAAGGAACGTCTCACTCGTGGAGATCACGCGCATCACCCCAACAAGCAAGATCTCCATGGCTGTGACCGCGCCCGGGTATGAAGGCAATGCGGGTAAAGTTAGGTCTACCACTCGGGTGCTCGCATGACGATATCAACAAAAAGGACAGCCGTGAACGAGGGGAAGCCCTTGGAGCTGAGCATTGGGCTCATCACCGAAGATCCGCAGCAGCCACGACGACAAGACAATCCTGGATTTTCCACCGACAGTCTGACGGGATTGGCATCGACCATCACACTGCGGGGGGTGAAAACGCCCATCTCGGTGCGGGAGCACCCGACGCAACCTGGCCGGTTCCTCATCAACCACGGTGCGCGACGTCTGCGGGCCTCCATCATGGCTGGCAAGACCACCATTCCGGCCTATATCGACAACGACTACACGAGCGCAGACCAGGTCATTGAAAACCTCCAACGCGACAGTCTGACGCCGCGCGAAATTGCCGATTACATCGGCCGCGAGTTGGCGGCGGGGAGGAAAAAGGGGGAGATTGCGGCCGCGCTAGGGAAATCTCCCTCGTTTGTCTCCCAACACGTGACGTTGCTTGATCTGCCGGATCCTATCGCCGAGATCTTCACTAGTGGCCGGAGCCGCGATGTCACGGTCATCAACGAACTGGTCACGATCTATAAGGTGGCGCCGAACGACGTGACCATCTGGCTCGACGATCCCAGTCAGGAGATCACACGGGGGTCCGTGGCCCTCTTGCGCGGGTTCATTACTGAGCAGCAGAGTCAGACAGATCCCGCGCCAGATGCGCGCTCACGAGCTGAAGGCCAGACCACCGACATGACGAGGACGGGAGACCGGAGGGCCCCCGTCACCAAGACCATCGTCCTGGTGCGTCACGGAAAACGCCAGGCCCGGCTCCTGCTGAATCGGCGGCCTCCTGAAACCGGATGGGCCTGGGTGCGCTATGAAGACAACCGACAAGACGCGAAGGTCGATCTCCAGCAGGTCCGACTCGTGGCGATCGTGGAAGGATGACGGAGCACATGGGCATGAACGAACGCCTCATTGTCATGAATGGGCGCTGTGTCCTCCAGCAACAGCAGGGGGCTACCTGGAAAGACATCGATGTGGAGAAAGCCGGCGCGCTTAAACCTGGGATTTACAACCTCTCGACGGCTGTCCCGGCCGATCAGACGACGGCCCATGAGGGAGTCATCCTCCATCTCACGGAGGACACCGTGTTTCAGGTTGTGGACAAGACGGTGCTCACGCATCATCGGGCGGCGTTTTCGCAATCTCCCACAGTGGGCGCATCTGTGAGTATCCGCTACGAGCAGGACAAGGCACTCATCACTGCGCGCTCACCCACACAGAAACGCGGGATCACTCGCTAACGAAAGCGGTGTTCACGGCTGTCGTGGTCATGCACGATCACTCATGGAGTTGTCACAGCAGTCGAGGCCCCATGTGACGAGACAGGTCGACAGACCTGCATCAGCACAGTCATCAGGAGAGCAGGCCTCGGAAGGATCAGCAGGGGAGCGACTCTCCTGTGACCACCACCGGCCATGACGGGAAGCGGGGAGGGGACTGGTCAGGTCCCATCACTCAATGGCTGGCGAGATACACCAGCACTGCAGCCATCACCGTCAACAACGCCACGATCGTGTTGACATACGCTATCCGTCGAGCTGATCTGATCGCCCGGTCGATCGAGCCGAGCGCGAGGGTCATCTCAGCACGGATGGAGGCCGTCGCGGCCTTGGCACCGGCATCCATCTGTTGGTGCATGACCGCACTACTCGCTGCTAGCGACGCCTGAATGATCCGTTCGGTTCTCTTTTTCGACTCTTCGTCCCACAGACGCAAGTGTGATTCCAAATCCGCGTGAAACTGGGCAAGTAGGGCGTGATGACTCTTCGCATTGTCTTCCAGCAGACGAGCATTGACCGTGTGCAGGATCATGATCGGATCATGCGGATCCAGCGCGATCCCATGTTTCACAGCGATGTCGTGGATCAAGGCCGCCACGTGGTCGTCGGTCATCACCACACCGGGACGGTGGCAAGCTGCCCGAAGATTTGGTTTTGAATGATCTTCAATCGCTGTCGGACCATGATCGGCCGAGACGGTGCGGCGATGGCCTCCTCGAACGTCAACCGGTCTTGCAGCATGTCAGACAAGTCCCGTCCAAACGTGTCTTCCTTCAACGGCGGCAGGTCGATAATCGCCTTCACACGATCTTTGTTCGCGGTATAGGCTTTCATCTGATGAAAGGCCTTTCCGTCCAGCTCGATCGCGCCCCAGAAGGGATTCAGCCACACGACAAACACGGCTTCGTCGGGAAACTGTTTCACGAGCTGCGCGAAGCCGTGCACGGTGTCCACGAGCGCTTGACCGCCGGTGATCACCGTATGCACCACCAGCTGGTGTCCCATGCGATGCAGGAGGGCCGGCACGTCATTGGTGATCAGGTACGACGACAACGGGACAAACGAACTCGCACCATTGTCGATAATCACGTCCTTCTGATCCGTAGCACCGGCAATCACCTCCACCAACTGATCAAAGCGCCGCGGGGCGATATCATCGCCTTCCATGATGGTGAGATGGGAGACGCCTAAGCGTCGGTACCCATGAAAGGTGGCATTCACCGGGTCAGTATCGACACAGACCGGGCGCCGACCTTTCAGTCGGATGTACTGCGCGATGATCGCTGCGATCATAGATTTGCCAACGCCTCCTTTTCCTTGCAGCACCATGTGAATGTGAGCCATTAGACGAGCTCCTCCTTGTGAGCGGTTGGGTCAAAGCAAAATCCAGGACGACTGGTCCTGAGTGCCGCGGACATCGGCTTCGGCGGAGTGCGTAGCGACGAGAGGTTCGTCGTGATGGATCGACGGCGTCCCTGCACGAGTTGCTTCACCTGGACGCGAAAGGCTTGATAGCTGGTTCGTACCTTGTGTTCATCCCGCAACGTTCGCCAAATCGTTCGGATGCTCCATCCCTCATCGATCGCCTGAGCAATCTCTGTCCTCAGGGCGAGGATCGTGGCTCGATGCTGTTCGCGCGGCAGGCCGCGTGGAGATCCTGCTCGTTCCTGAATCCTCGTGGAGAGACTCTTAGCCATTATGCGCGAGCACCTACGACAGCGACATTGCGGCATCCTTATTGTTATGGTATACCGAATTCTAGAATTGAAAGAAAGCACAAAGTTCTAGGAAACAGAATGACTAGGAAGAACAACAGATGTGAATGGAAATGGAAGGTATGAGGGGAGGGCAGGATAGGTGAAGTAGGCCTACCTGCTCCGCTGGTGACCTTCCTTCACCACTCTTCTTCGCGCCGGGCGCTCAACGAGATTCCTGCTCTGCGAGGCAGACGGCTCCCGCCGTCAAGATGGAAAGGAACGAGATGACGGACATCACGAAGAAGACATCACACAAACCGCCTCACATCAAAGTCTATTGCCGGACCGAGGAACGAACCGCTCTCAAGAACAAAGCCAACGCAACGGGGATGAGCCAGTCAAAATACCTGCTGCATGTTGGGTTGGGCTATCCGGTCCGCAGCATCGTGGATCATCAGCAGGTCGAGGAATTGGTCAGAATCAATGGGGATCTGGGACGGCTCGGCGGGCTCCTCAAACTCTGGCTCTCGGAAGACACACGCGTGGCCGGTGTTGGTGCTTCCACCATCCGTGCGGCATTGAAGCGGATCGAACACACGCAGGGAGAGATGGTCCACGTCATTCGGCAGATCGTTCAACCGAAAGCCAAGCCCATATTTTAGCCGCTAAAGGCGCTGCATGATTGCCAAGCATGTGGCCATGCGGTCGGTGAAGAAGAGTAGTGTCGTCGACCTTGTCGACTATCTCCTGCATCCGCAACGGCGCCAGGAGCGGGTCGGGTGTCTCACGATCACCAACTGTCACAGTGACCGGCCTGACGCCGCCGTACTCGAAATGCTCAACACACAGGCGCAAAACACCCGTGCGCAGTCGGATAAAACCTACCATCTGATCCTGAGTTTTCGACCTGGGGAACAGGTGAGTGATGAGACGCTCCGTGCGATCGAGTCCCGGGTGTGCGAGAGTCTTGGGTTCAGGGAGTATCAACGCATCAGCGTCGTCCATCACGATACGAACAATCTGCACCTTCATCTCGCGATCAATAAAATTCATCCGACCCGCTATACCCTGCACGATCCCTACAAGGTCTACCGAACTATCGGTCAGCTGTGTGATCAGTTGGAACACGTATTCAACCTCCAGAGAGACAATCATCAACCCCATAAATCATGCGCGCAGAATCGTGCGGAAGATATGGAGCGTCACGCCGGCGTGCACAGTCTCATGGGATGGATTCAACGCGGGTGCCTTGAATCGCTTCACGGTGCCCAGACCTGGGCAGAGCTGCACGAGATCCTTCGGAAGAACGGGCTGACCATCACACCGCACGGACAAGGGTTAGTCATTACCGATGGGAACGGGACGTACGTCCGCGCCAGCTCGGTGTCACGAGCGCTCTCCAAACCAGCACTCGAACGCCGATTCGGGGCGTTCCTACCGGCGTCCGAAAGACGGGCTGACTCATACAGAGGGGAGACGGTGACACAACAGCGGTATGCCCCACGACCCATCCGCTCCCGCATCGATACCGATGGGTTGTATGCCCGGTATCAACAGGACCGTACGGCGCAGGCCGAGGCGAAGACCCAGGCACTGGCACGCGCGAGACAGAGGAAGGCGACGCTGATTCGAGCGGCCCAACGCGTCGCACGCGTGAAGTATGGCGCGATCAAACTCACAGGTTGGAAACGGACACAAAAACTTTTCGTGGTCTTCCGGGTGCGGCAGACGCATACAGCGAAGATTCGTCACATCACCGAGCAGTATCAGCGCGAGCGCCAGGCGATATCGGATCGGTATCGTCGTCTCACGTGGGCGGATTGGCTGCGTCACCAGGCGATGGATGGCAATCAGGACGCGCTCCGGGCCTTACGAGCGCGGGAGACCGTCCATGGGCTGCAGGGGGACACAATTGCCGCGACTGGCGAGCGTGAAATGAAAGCCGCTGTCGGTGCCAGACAGGATTCCATCACGAAACAGGGCACGATCATCTATCGCGTGGGCTTGTCCGCCGTCCGTGACGACGGCACCAGACTGCAAGTCTCGCGAGACATCACGGATGACGGCGTGCTTGCCGCTCTGCACCTCGCTGTTGGGAAATATGGGACGCGGATCTCAGTGGCCGGGTCTGACCACTTCAAAGAACGAGTCGCTCGTGTTGCGGCTCAAGGGAATCTGGCCATTCGTTTCAGCGAGGCTCCTCTTGAAGCCCGACGACGACAGCATGTCCAACCACCACCAAAGGAGTCCCATGCCCAACAACCAGAAGACCGACCTCGACGAAGCCCTCCAGGTGCTAAACCGTCTCCACCCGGACGAGGGTTCGATGTGGGAGCAGCCTGGACCAGGTTTTGGCGAAAGCCCAACCTTGGCGCAGTTGGACAGCACCCGCCGCCCGAAGGCAAGGACCGTCTGCGAAGCCTGTCCGAACTCCGTGTGGTTCGCCTCGACGACGGACCTGAAATGTTATTGCCGCGTGATGTACCTCGTCACGTGGAGCACGAAGGAGCCCAACCACCTGACCGCCTGCGACGGGCTGACGATCGGTCAGGACAAGGGTTAACGGTGGACCGTGCCATCACGCAGTACATGGAGGAACGGAACGGCAAGCGAACGACTGTGTTCGATATTCCTCCACATCGGAGATTCGAGACACGAGACGCGGGCGTCCATCGCTTCGCGGGCCTTCGCACGATCGAGGGATTTCCGCTGGCGCTGGTGCAGATCCATGACGATATCGCCGTGCTCCCGATCGATGAGGCCACGATGTATCGACTCCGACGCCTCGCGCTGGGAGACCCCGTTCGTGTGACGCCGACGGGGGCACTCAGGATCAAGACAGGGAGACAGCGATGAACGACGGACGCAACACCGCCATTGGGCCACAGGTTCGTCTCGGACCACGAACACGGCGTGTCGTCGTTCCGATCCTCGCCATCGGATCGCTTTTCCTCGGTCTGCAGGCGGCGACGCAATACTTTGCTTTCACGTTTGGCTATCAGGAGGTCTTAGGAGCGCATGTGCAGCATGTGTATCCGCCGTGGTCGATGCTGGTCTGGGCGCACACCTGGTTCACGACCTATCCCGATCAGATCCAGAAGGCCGGTGCGGTGGGTGTTGTGGTGACAGCGGGCGGACTGCTCTGTCTGGTCATCGCCCGTATCATTCAGGATTCGACGCCTCGCGCCAATCCGTATCTCCATGGATCGGCACGGTGGGCGAACCGAGAGGACATTGAGCGAGCGGCGCTCCTGCCGCGCTCGCGCACGCTCTGGGATCGGCTGCGAGGCCAGTCCGCCGATTCACGCGAGGGCGTGTACGTCGGAGCCTGGTGTGATGCCAAGAATCGTCTTCATTATCTGCGGCATAACGGCCCGGAGCATGTGCTGACCTATGCGCCGACGCGATCAGGCAAGGGCGTCTCGTTGGTGATCCCTACGCTCTTGTCCTGGCCGCACAGCGCCGTCATTACAGATTTAAAAGGCGAGCTCTGGACGCTCACGGCGGGCTGGCGGCAACAACATGCGAAGAACAAGGTGTTGCGGTTTGAACCAGCGGCCTTGGAGGGGAGTGTCCGGTGGAACCCGCTCGATGAAATCCGAGTCGGCACGGAACACGAAGTCGGCGATGTCCAGAATCTGACGACGATGCTCGTCGATCCCGATGGCAAGGGGCTGGACTCTCATTGGCAGAAGACGAGCCAAGCGTTGTTAGTGGGCGTGATTCTGCATGCGCTCTACACAGCCAAGAAGGAAGGCACCACGACCTCCTTACCCGCCGTCGATGCGATGCTCTCTGATCCAAGTCGTTCTATCGCGGAACTCTGGATGGAGATGAGCACCTCAGGCCATGTGAACGGCGAGGTCCATCCGATTGTCGCCTCGGCGGCTCGCGACATGATGGACCGGCCTGAGGAAGAAGCGGGATCGGTTCTCTCCACGACCAAATCCTACTTGGCCCTCTATCGTGATCCAGTGGTCGCGAAGAACGTCAGCACATCGGAGTTCATGATCCGGGACCTCATGCACCATGAGCGCCCTGTGAGTCTCTATCTCGTGACGATGCCCAACGATAAAGCCCGCTTGCGCCCGCTTGTGCGGTTGCTTCTGACCATGGTGGTGCGGATGTTATCCGATCACATTGAGGTTCTCCGCAGTGCGCCTACCGTATCGTTGTGGGACCGACTGTGGCGAACGCCGGTGTCTCCCATCCGTCAGACCGCACGTCACAAGCACCGACTGCTGGGTATGATCGACGAGTTTCCGAGTCTCGGCAAGCTCGACATCCTGCAAGAATCCCTCGCGTTCATGGCCGGGTACGGCATGAAGTTCTATCTGATCTGTCAGGATATCAATCAACTCAAGAGCCGGGAGATCGGCTATGGGCCGGATGAGACCATCACATCCAACTGCCATGTCCAAAATGCGTTTCCCCCCAATCGCATTGAAACGGCGGAACATCTCTCCCGGCTCACCGGACAAACGACGGTGGTGAAGGAACAGATCACGTCGAATGCTCGGTACACCGGCTGGTTCCAGGGGCATGTGTCGCGGACAACGCAGGAAGTGCAACGACCGCTGCTCACGCCGGATGAATGTCTGCGCATGCCGGGACCCCAAAAGGACGCACAGGGGCGGATCATTGAGCCCGGCGATATGGTGCTCTATGTCGCGGGCTTCCCCGCGATCTATGGCCGTCAGCCGCTCTATTTTCAGGATCCGATCTTTGCTGCACGGGCGTCGGTTCCGCCGCCAAAGAGCAGCGACAAGCTGCGTCAGGGACGTGAGGCGCAGCCAACCGTAGTGATCAAGTTATGAACCGGAAACCACGACGCATCGTGAATACCGTCACTGTCACGGTGATCTGTCTCTTCATCGGCGTCGCGATAGCCTTCATTGCCGGCCTCCGTATCAATACCACGCGCAGCATTCCGCTTGGGGTCTATCGGATGACCGATGATCCGATCGTCAAGGGTGCCTATGTCCTGTTCTGTCCACCGAAGGCGACGGCGTTCGACCTCGCCAAGGAGCGTGGATACATCGGTCCCGGCTTCTGTCCTGGCGGCTATGGCTACATGATGAAGCGGGTCTTTGCGGTTCAGCACGATGTGGTCAGCGTGTCTGACGACGGCGTGACCGTCAACGGGCACCTGCTTCTACTCAGCACACCGATCGATGCGGATTCGAATGGTCAGCCGCTCCCTCACTACCGTCTCGATCAGCATGTGCTCGGTGCCTCGGAGTGGTGGGTGATGTCGGATGGCAATGCACGGTCGTTCGATGCCCGGTATTTTGGGCCGATTGAGTCGAACCACATCCGGGGCGTCATCCATCCATTGTGGACGTGGTGAGGACAGGGTCTTGAACGAGAGGAATGGAATTCATGACTGAAGAAAAAGCCGAGCCGCTTGGCGAGATTGAGATTGGACTGTCGGTCGAGCAAGCGACGGCGATCGTCAGGGAGTTCGATACGCTCTGGCAGCACAGCAACGTCCATGGGAAGAAAAAGGTTGTTCGACTGTGGGGGTTGCGCAATCAACTCGCTGAAGCGGTGGGAATCACTGGTGCTTCGGCCGTCCACGTCGTCTTGACCGGACAAGCACAGGTCTCTGGGGAGACGATAGCCTCAAGTGAATCATCGGAAGCCTAGATGAATAACAATCTTTGTGCAACAGACTTGCGCAGCAGTCAAAGACCTCTGTTGATACGGGTTCACAACGTGGCACACAACTTACCCGTTATGCGTCAAGTCGTGGTTGCAAAGCTGGTTCAGCTTCACGCGTGCCCAGAAGACGTGAGAGAACGAGAGGGCTTCTTCGTGGTGAGGATCACCACATGATGAAACGGATACTGGTCTCGCTGCAGCAGAATCGTCGTGAGACCTGCCTGGGACAACAACTGTATGAGGGCCACATCAGACAATGACGAGTAGTCGAAGCGACTGGCCGTACATTTCTCCACTGATTTTTCCATCCAGTCCACCGGCCGTAAACAGCAGGACGCCATTCTCACGGAGGGCACCACAGAGTTGGTGTAGGGCCGGGCTATGTGAACTGTACGGAAGGTGGAACAAACTGTCCCACCCTACAATGAGATTGTATCGGGTCTCTGTGGTCCAGTTCGTCACGTCGGCCTGGACGAATTCAACCGTCGGATGTTTTGCCTTGGCCAATCTCAGCATCTCTGTCGAGACGTCGAGGCCCGTCACGGCAAAGCCAGCGTCGAGAATGGTTTGCATAAGGCGGCCACCCGATCCGCAGCCGATATCGAGTGCGCGATCACGGGCGTCGCATTGGGCGATTGCTCGTTCAAGAAAATGAAGTCCGTAAGATGAGGTCTGGCGCTTGGCATCCCATTGCACCGCAATTGTGTCATAGGCACTCGCTGTCTCATGAGGCTGCATCGATATCCCTGTCCGAAAACGCACCCTATATGCGACGTGCCGTGGCTTCACCTAGTCGTGAAGATGAGACGCACGCGGGTATTTCTTCGCGGTTCTCGTGCGCGGCGGCTGACCATCCATCACCGCGCGCAAAATGCGGTTGATGCGGGTCTGATAGCCTTTGCCATATGCCTTCAGCCAATCCAGCACATCACGATCCAGCCGCACCGTCACTTGTTGTTTGACGGGGGGCCATTGCACGGTGGGCCGCGTAAAAAACGAGGCGTCAAGCGCCGGGATATCGGAATAATCGATATCCTTGTCGGTCATGCGGTCAATGCGTGCCAAGTCGGTCTTGGAAGATTTTTTTCTCACGGCGGTTTCCCTTTCTCATGGAGATGATGCGCGTCACCTCAGGGCCGCGTGGGGTATGGGCAATCACGACCACGCGGCTTTTGAAAGTCCCGATGCTCACAAACCGTTATTCTCCTTGAGTTCCAACTCCAAGTGCAACACAGCCAGCCCAGATGGGCTACGGTGTTGCCATGCAAACAAGAGCGTATCGGCATTTGACTGCGGAAGAACGTGAGAC
>WBZN01000438.1_pt1 | contig 33786 bp, 25 predicted proteins | sample 5204281 | NCBI WGS metagenome assembly WBZN01 (sample SAMN12344347, study PRJNA552823) | activated sludge metagenome | biome: Activated sludge suspended growth; feature: Nitrification reactor; material: Wastewater; isolation source: activated sludge from nitrification reactor of wastewater... | reverse complement strand
TTCTGTTCCATACTGTTTCTGCCAATCCATCAAAGTCATTCCTTTGCCTTTCATCACCTACCTCATTATCCTATTGATCTTGCTATATAAGATGAAAAACACTGAGAATAGTTCATAGGCATTTTTCCTAAAGATGCCATACCAATGATTAATCGTGTTACGATTTTTACCTAACAATAGAGCCGTTTTATTCGCTGGTATATCAATGCAAAAACATTGAACTATTTTTTTAATGCAATAATCACTTAATTTACTGTTTCTTAACATCTTTCTAGACTAACAGATTACGTCTGCTAGTCTAGAGCCTTGGATTTATTAGTAAGTTTGTGAGTATTTTTTAGCTATTTTTTCGTAGTGAGCTGGAAATAATCACCCGCGGATTCAATTTCAAAGTGCAACACCTAACGGTGATCTGGTGTAGCGCACCGTCTTTCCGAAGAATACCTCAAACGGGGTTCTGAATCCAAGCACCTTGCGTGGCCGATGGTTGAGTCTATCCACCGCCCGCCGCACTTGTTCCTGGGTAACTTCAGTCAATTCCATTTCCTTGGGGAAATACTGCCGCAATAGCCCATTGCTGTTCTCGTTCAAGCCACGCTCCCATGAGTGATAGGGATGGGCGAAGTAGACATCCACATCGAGTTCCGCCGAGATGGTTTCATGCTCCGCAAACTCTTTCCCATTGTCGAACGTCATGGTGTAGCACTTGTCTTTATGGGGGCGCAATAGCCACGTTGGCGCTTCTCGCAATCGTGGAGCCACTGGCGCATTGGTGAACATGATCTTGACCTTGGCGTGATCGCAGACCGGACAGATTAGGGTCGATTCAAGAATACAGCTGGGTGATTTACACATCGCCTCTCAAGCCGACATCGGCCAATGCACGCTTGATGGCCTGATCAAGCAAGCGTTCGAATTCATCTCTTGATACCCAATTTATTTCGATAGGAGTGCAGTCGACGTGGTCATGCCCAATTGGTTTGGATGCTGGATTGGAGATGGGCGATTGGGGTAAACGACAAATCGCTTCTCTACCCCAAACTAAACACATCTTTTAGCTCAGAATTACTTAGATTTCCTATCCATTTTTCTCCGCTACCCACTGTCATATCAGCCAGATTCCGCTTGGATTGAATCATGTCATTGATGCGTTCTTCGAAGGTGGCGCGGGTAATCAGGCGATGCACTTGTACGTTATGCTGTTGGCCAATGCGATAAGCCCGGTCGGTCGCTTGCGCTTCCACGGCCGGATTCCACCACAAATCAAAGTGGATCACATTGGCGGCGGCTGTCAGGTTAAGGCCGGTGCCGCCTGCTTTGAGCGACAGTAGAAATACGCGTTCGGTACGATCATTCTGAAAACGTTCCACCATGCTGTCGCGTGTTTTGCGTGCAACGCCGCCATGTAGAAATTGCGGTTCCCGCCCGAATCGTTCTTTGATCCATGCCGACAGCAATTCGCCTGCCTCACGGAATTGCGTGAACACCAATACCTTCTCATGGGCAGCAAGCAAAGGTTCAAGCAAATCAAGAAACAATTCGGCTTTACCTGACAAATCGGCGCCGGCATCTCCCTTTTTCAGGTATTGTGCAGGATGATTACAGATTTGCTTTAAGGCCATGATCATTTGCAGCACTAATCCCTGGCGTTTGAATGTGTCGGATTCACCACTGATCACCCGTAAGGCTTCACGCACAACGGATTCATACAAGACCGCTTGTTTTTTGGTCAGCTCACAATATTGATTCTGTTCAATCTTATCGGGCAGGTCGCTGATAATACTTTTGTCCGACTTAAGCCGCCGCAGTAAAAACGGACTGGTGATGCGCTTAAACCGATTCGCCACGTGTTGATCATGATGGCTTTGTATCGGTACCGCAAACTCTTTGGTAAAACTGGTGAGACTCCCCAGAAAGCCACGATTGGCAAAATCCATGATGCTCCAGTATTCGGACAACCTATTTTCAACGGGTGTGCCGGTTAAGGCAACGAAACTCACCGCCGGGATCGCCTTGACGGCTTTGGTCTGTTCAGCAGCCGGGTTTTTGATGTTTTGCGCTTCATCCACGACGACGATACACCAAGACAATTTCTTCAGCTCGGTCAGATCAGATCGCACCAGACCGTAGGTCGTCAGCAGCACATCCGGACGTTCTTTCTCCAGCACGCGTTCCGTACCATGAAAAATGCCTACCTTCAGCGTTGGTGCAAAGCGTGCGATCTCCTTTGTCCAATTGGTCAATAAGCTGGTCGGCACAATCACCAGCGCTTTTGCCGCTTCCAGCTTTCCTTCTTCCTTAAGTTTCAGCAAGATAACAATCACCTGAAGGGTTTTTCCCAGACCCATATCGTCGGCGATAACGCTACCGAATCCGGCGCGAATATTGCGATATAACCAGGCATAGCCGCGCTCCTGATAAGGACGCAGGATTGCATTGAGCGCACCAGGCAGCGGCACAGCGCCTATTTCGGCAAGTTGACGAATAATGTCCCGCGCCTGAATATCCAGTATTATGGGTGAACCCAGATACTCTTCGGTCAAGGCACTGCGCAGCAGCTCTGCCTGCGTAGTGCGCGGTGGTTTTTCCAATTGCAGGCGCAGCCGTTCAATTTCGGCAGGATCCAGATAAACATATTCACCCCTGAAACGCACAATCCCGTGCGCAGTTTTGACCAGTTCTTCAAATTCCGCTTGCGTGAGTTGGTTATGCCCAATTGCCACAGTCCAATCGAAACCAAAAATATCATTCGCATTGAGATAGCCGGAACTTCCGCTATCCTTGCCGGATAACTTCATCGACAAACGTGGCCGCAGCATGCGGTCCAGCGCTTTGGGCAGCAGCGCGCGTATCCCCAGCAGTCGGATAACTGGCAGCACATCAAACAAAAATGCCGGGAGTGCTTCAGCGCTCAGCGCGATCGGCGTAGTTGCACCGGTATTGATATAACCGTTAAAGTCCGGGAAAAATTCCGCCAGCAATGCCACCGTTCTCAATACACTATAACGATTTTCCTGCCATGCCGGATCGGTCAGCAGGCTGGCAAATGAGGTAGGTTCCTGCAATAGGTCATTACGCGCCGCCACGCCTAGCGACAGGCTAAATCCAATATTCTCTTCTTCCAATCGCAACACCGGTACATGGGCTTGATGGCCTATATGAAAGCGTGCAAGCCATAATTGCGCCCCGCTGCCCACTTCGCCTTCTCCGGGTCCGTCAAACCGCGCGTGACCGTGACCAAAAAACAGATTGATCAGTTTGTTACCTTGCGGCTTTTCAGCATTGGCATCACTCCAACGACGTATAAACTCGCTCAGAAATAAACTGCATAGCGCCACGGCTTGGACTTCTCCCGAGAGATTGACCACCTGCTTGTCACCGTGGAAAGCCAGCAATCCGGATGGCAGACGCGCTGCCAACTGACCGATCAACACACTCACCGTCTCATCCAGCATTGCCGGTAACCAGCGCAGCCCTACACCCAATTTATTTGCATTGAACACCTGCGGCAAAACTGCGCCCTTTGCCAGCAAATGCAAGCTGGTCATACGCGCATGAAGCATAGCCGCAACTTCGGGTTGAAGGTCCGGCAAATCAGCTTCGGCAATCTGTTGCAGATCGGATACCCAGTCTGACCAGCGCAATGACACCGTCAGTCCAGCAAGGATCGGCTGATAGCTAGTATTGAGTGATATGTGCGGTTTATCCGCAGCGGTAATAGCGGATTTCGCCTGATCCGTTTCCACAACAGAATTGAGCGTAAGCCGCGCCCGCTTGATCACTCGCTTCATCACTTTTTCATAGATCACACGAAAATCACCCTGCTGAAAGAAAGCAGGATTTGCAGGCAGTACACTCACTAGAGAAACCGCAAGATCAGGCAAAGTCGAGTAATCCAGCACGCTGTAGTTCACTGCATCAGTAGAATCCTGCGCCATCACAGCATCTTGCTGTGATTGATTCAGCAAGTCGCTGGCTATCGGTAGCGCTGCCTTGGCTTCGCTTTCAATCGAAATATGGCGGGCTTTCAGTTCCTGGATGAGATCGACCCCCTTCAACGAAAACACCATAAAAGGATTGCCATCAATTTCCCGGCTGATCAAATAAATCACCGCAGCCAGATGCTTGCACGGCACGGCCCAATCCGGACAAGAACAGTGCATGGATAGATCCGACCAGCGCGCCGGAAAAATATCGATCTTCAACACTCTGGCGCGCTCTAGAACAGCAGGATCCAGCTCGCGGTTGAGCATTTTCGAGATGACCACCGGATCAAGCGCCAGCGCATCGAGTAAAACCTTGGCCTGCGGCTTTGGCATGGCCGGAACTTCGACTTTTACCGTGTAAGGCTGCGGGCGAGAGCCTTTGACCTTGGCATGAATGTTTCCCTGTTGAATCTCAGTTTTAGTCACAGAACCTTTATTGGCATAACCGCGCCCTCGCGGTAATCGATTGTCATAGTCAATTTGCGAAAGCGAGTTAAGCCACTGTGCTCCCCACCAAGTTTGTCCGTAACCTTTATGTGCTGACATGATTCAATATTTTAAAAAATAAAATGAACCTAAAGGAATTCAACCTCAATATTTCATGTGTATCAAGAATATAAGCAATTTTGGATTGTTTTGAGGCAAGTTTAGATATGTTATCAATATAAGGTTTCCTGCGCTTACCAATTCTCCAATCAAACCGCATTGATAAGCCCACGCGTAATATATTGAATTAATGAGAAATAAAAATATCAGCCTGCGGACTTCGAGCATTGTGGTGGAGAGAAGAATTAGCCAAATAGAGAGTAAATACCCTAAATTCAGGTTTTTTAAAATTTACGAAGTCCGCAAAGTGCCCAGAAATCCGCTCCTGTACTTGGTCTTGGCGAAAAGAGCCAACCGGATGAAGGGTTGGTTTTTGGTGTTGGTGGAGATTAAGGGAAATGAACACTGGTACGGAAGATTGCTAACAAATGCGGAAAGTTAAGGGCTTCTTGATGTTAATGACAGCGGGTACAAAGTGAATGGCAATATACTGATAAAATTTAATCAATGAAATATAAGCAGATGAGAAGCCGCGTGATTAATTAGATGCTTCATATTAAGCCATGAATAAACAGCCAAATATAGAAATTATTATCCCAGAAAAGCCAACCTCACTTATGAGTTGGACGCCTTTTTGAGCAGGAAGTCTATTCCACACCGCAAGCGTGATGGCAGGGATGGCAAGCTGTAGTAAAAATAAATCCAAAATAGTGTAAGCTACGCCCGAAGCAGTTTCTGGCATCTCAAGCCGCTGAGCTACACATTAACTTTTTGCTTAGAAAATACTAGAGGGTGATCATGGGCTGTGGTGGATCGGTCTGTAGACTCATGTACTCCAAACGCCATTGTTTGAGCATTTCTCTCTGAGCAACAGTTATCGCGCTGTCTGACACCGGGTCGCAATACTGAAGGCATATATTTAGCCATCCGACTTCTGGCAAATGAAACGCTGTCTCGAAAAGGTCTTCTAATTCTTCCGCTGCTTTCGTGGCAGCGATTGCCGCGTTCGGCTCATCCCGAGAGCTGTCGTACAAAACGATGATTCCAAGCTGATACAGATCTTCCGGGGTTTTACGATCAACATCCTTTCCTTCGTCAAGATCAAATAATAGCGCTCGGATATGTTCCCCTCCGGCATCTAGAATGCTTTCGATTTTCTTAAGGAAAGCTTTTCTTCCTGGAATAGTTGCTGCTCTCAGACGATACTCAAAGACCTCGGGAAATGCAGCTCGATGGTAGCGGGATGCGAGCCATCTCTGGAGAATCCCGATACCACGTCCATCAAGCCACATATCTTGGCGTGGATGGGTCGCAAACAATTTCGACTTAGCTATTAGTCGTTTTGTAGTTGCTAATAGCTCAATCGTGACTGGCCCATTCTCCGTTTGGTACTCGATATGAAGTCGTCGAGCCGTCTTGCCGTACGAATCTCCGCCCAGCTTATCGATACGCCGACCAATGATTACTTCAGAATCAGGTTCTTTGTCAGCTCCTGCGGCTAGATCACAATCGTGAGAAATGACAACCACAAAAGACTGATCCGTATTCTCTAGATTCTGTAGATTGAGTGCTTTCGCCGCTTCATCGGTCAGGACATCGCCTTGACGCCATGAGAGCTGCCGATCGGTGACTGCCATTTACTGATCACTTACACGTCTTCGTTGACATGTGGCGTACCAAAGTCCTTGGCGGTTAAGGGAGGATTGGGTCGTCCTGCAAGTCTGGCAGCTAGGCGCTGACGTTGCTGCGACTCGCGCGACAGGGTATCAACTAGCGCCCGCGCCAATTCAACGGCCTTGCCATTTTGTTTTACGGATTCCAAAATGGACTGCCCGCCGCCAATCTTTCGGCGAAGTATCTGAGGGGTGACATCAATTCCCGACTCTAGGAAAATATCGGTTACCTGTGCTAATTCCGAGAGCAGCTGAGCATTCCTGGGGGATGGAGGCTCTCCCTTTATCCATTCATGGACAGCCTGCCGTGACACACCAAGGACTCTGGCGAGTTCGGAAACCGAGATCTTCGTGACTTCTCGTATATGCAAAATATCTCGAGCGGAAGCGCTAACTGGATCTGTGGTAGCTTTATGTTCTCCATTAATTTCGATCTGGTTGATGTGCCAGTTTGCTGTGGCGGCACTAGCATGCAAATAGGTGGGCGATAATAATCCAAACGTCCCGGCAACGCAGTAGGTCAGGATGCGTCCACGCGAATTGTTCGATGGGATGGTTTTAAGAGAGTAGTCATCGTCCTTGGCAAAGGTAGTCCGAGTTGTTGATCGTGGTAATTCGTCAACTTGGTAGGTTGCATACATAATTTATCTCCCAATTTTATCAGTCATTCCAAGCTGACACAGCAAGTGGCATTACTGTTGCCTCAAATGCAACGCCAACACCTTCTCGCAGTATTTTCAGCTGAGATTTTATTTGTTCAAGGTCAAATGAATAGCGTTCTTCGATCGAGGCATCAGTGTCGATGATTGCATGAATGCTGTTGATTTTACCAAAGCGGTCGGCAATTCTTACACCTATAGGCTGGAGATCCATCGGGAATCCAAGTGGTCCCTCTTGAATGATCGTTCTTGCTAGGATGTTACATTTGTCAGTCTGTATATGTGTTTCGGAGAACGAGTGGGACACTCGAACATCACTAGGCAGTCGACTACTCAGTCCCAAGACGCCGGGGGCTAGAAAATTTGGTAAACCATCTTCACCTGTAGGAGGAACAACTGCATCAAGATATCGTAGGCCAATCCGCTCTGTATGAGCTAGCGTCACACATTCGTGCACGATAGCCAAACCTCGCATGAATTCATCAGAAAAGGTCTCAAACGTATCGTATCCGGTTGTATGAAAAGACAAAGCATTCTGCTCGACAATGAACCCTTTTGTACTGTCCGTGCTGAAAAACATCAGCCGCTCAACCTGCTCAACAACAGGAGTGTGCGGCTGCGTGGAATCTCCCATCTGTGGAGTCAGTGTGAATGACATAGAAACACCCTTTTTAAAGTCGGGGTAGCCAGCTTTCCGCATACGATCTTGGATGTCGGGTGCGTATGAACCCAAGCGCAAGACGGGATTATGCCGAACTTGGGCAATGGTGAAATACACCGGTGCGTTCTTCATTTTTTGTCCCATAGCGCTCTCCAATTGACATCATGTTTGACAGTTTACACTTTGTGTTGACATATTGGGAAGTTATTAGTTCGCATGGCAGGTAGAGGTGGAGAGAATAATGGCGCAAAGAGAGAAAAAATGAGTGAATTTGTGTGATTTCCTGAATCCTCGAAGTCCGCAAGAACCCGCAGGAATCCCCGTAAATACGCAGGAGTAGACGAAAAAAACCAACCGGATAAGGGTTGGTTTTTGGTGTTGGTGGAGGCGGCGGGAATTGAACCCGCGTCCGCAAGCTCTCTACAGACAGTTCTACATACTTAGCCTAATTATTTGATTTAACCTTTTATCCGCCAATCGGCAGGCTGATAAAAAGCGAGTTACCTATCATTTAATACTCTGTAAAGTAACCCTACAAAGCACGATCCTCGTTAATGACTCCACAGTCTGTTGCCAGACCCAGCGTTAAGGCCCACTGGTGTGGAGTTTAGCCGGATTAAGCGGCTAAAGCTAAATTTTCGTCGTTTGCGACTATTTTTTTTCAGATGTATTTACGAGGTAACTGATCCTCGGTATGCCCTGCGCTGCTTTGCAACCCACGTCGAAACCGGATCGCCCCCGATATAAAATTGCAGTGATACTAAGATAGTATTGATGCTCGAAAGTTCAAGCATCAATATTCGAATCTTAACAGAATGCTATTTTTGCTGCTGTCGATTTTAGTTACTATTTTACATGCCAGTAGGTACTCATTCCAGCCATCATATGATCATTGACATGGCAATGAAACAACCAGTTTCCAGCTGAACGAGGTACCATATCGACCGTTGTCATGCTCGCAGGCATTAGCTCGATGACGTCGGTACGGTGCCCACGATGTAATACGGTTTGTCCATGCCAATGGACGGTATGATTATCTACTTCATTGCCCAATGCCACAAGATACCAGCGAACCCGACTACCTAGTTGAGTTTGATAGCCCGCGAGATTACCAAAGATTCGCCCGTTAATAGCATGTTTTAACCCAGGCTCTTCACCGTTTTCTTCATCAAAGATGGTATAAAGTGCGATAAATTCTTGAGTAACATCTTTTGGGGTAGGATCGTCACGCGAGCGTTCCTTCCCTTTACGCGTAATAATCAGAGTTCCGATTAAACCAAGATTTGTTTCTTCTTCAGCCATTACGTGGGAATGGTATAACCAGACAATGGACGACGGATCATTAGGACCAGGCCCAGCTTCTTCATCAGCGATCCAGGTATAGGTATATCGCTCACCGGGTTGAATGCTGCTGCCTTTGCCACTATCTGCACCTTCATCATCTTTTTTATAAAATACGCCGTGAGGATGGATTGATAAGGGACGATCTGTTTTATTAAAGAAATGAACTTTAATGGTATCACCGACAACAGCTCGTATTTGCGGTCCGAGTATTCCGGCCCACTCGGGCTGAGTAATGGGTGTATTGAAACCACTATCTGTGTAGCCGATGTATTGGTACTTGGTATACGTGAGCGTTTCACCCCAAACACTGAGCCCAGCCTCAGGTTCGATTTGATTCTTTCCCGATGGCGCATAGTCCCAGGTTACTTTTTCCGCTGCGATCCAATACTCTCGAATTGTTTTTGCCTCGAGTTGGCTCGATAAGATAAAAAATATACCCAGTATGAATGTGACTGAAAGACTTGCTATATCAATTTTTTTATTCTTCATTGTGTGGCAGGACCTAAGTTGTTACGAGATAGATTGATCAACATTTTTAAACCTTGTTGAAAGTTAAGCAGCGTAGATCGTGCTAAAAAGGTACAAATTTTTCCAGTTAGCGCACAGTAATTTTTAACAAGAAAAAAATCTTCATGACTGATGCAGTCGACCGGGCAAATCACCATATGAGCTTGATCGAGCAGCTTATTAAGCTGATCCGGTTGCATATTGACTCCCCGGTAGCCGATGAAATAGCCACCATTCACTTCAACTAATTTCTGGTAATCAGCATAGAGCGCAATGCGACCGCCGACACACAGAATAATTTTCCCTGCCAACACTTGGTTTCTATTGAAAGGGATATAGGTGGCAAAGATTAACGAGAGCAGGTTCACATGCGCTTCTTTGACAAGAGGAATAACCCTGGTTGTTAACGTAGAAGGGGAAAGAAGCGCATGGCTTCTGAAAAGCTCTGCGTATGCAACGGTAATCCAATTCTGAATATTTCTTAACTTTGTATTGATGATGTGACCGACTTGCTGCCAATTACCCGCGTGATAGCTGTCGCCACAATAAATGCTGTGCGGTAAAGGGAATTTAAGTAATTTCATAGCCTGCTCCAAGAGTCATCAAAAAAGAAGCTGGCTTGCCCAGATGAGGGATTGGGCTGGCTGGCTAAAAAAGTCGCTGGCAGATGAGGAGAGAAGAGACTCCAGCGACCGATGAGAAGCTGTATTACATTTAATTTTGCATGATCATAATTTAGCTATTTACCTTAGTAACGATTATTTGGCTAAATTATTTTGTTAAAATGAGCTTTCCTGTTCGTGTCAGACGCAAGCGATATTGTTGTTCACGATGCTGAATTACAATTTCATTGCTGTCCGTGAACAACATATTACTATTGATTGACTTACGAAGACCACTTGCTGTCGAATGTGAGCTGTCATTCGAAGCTTGTAGGTGCATGTATGAATGATACATTTTAATCCTCCACAATCGTTAATGAGAATGATTCTCATTATACATTGTTGTGTGAGTATTGCAAATTTTTTTGTATCGTTTTAGTTATACTTATTCGAGATTGAAGATAATCATCTCCGCGGTGATATCCGATAAATTAGCACCGACAATATCAATAGTAGCAACTTCACCAAAATGAACTTTAAAGCCATCTGTTCGTTGTTCAATGTTGGTTATGTAGGTGACTAATTGTTCAAGGCTAGTAATACCTAGTGTTTGAGAATCAAAGAATAAACGATCGTTCTGAGCAATCGAAAAGTCTTTTACTTGATAAAACCCTGCTGCATAAAAGCCGAATGTATCGCTACCATCATTACCAGTGAGTCGATCATGCCCAAAACCTGCTCTTAGAATATCATTGCCTGATCCGCCGAATAATTTGTCGGTCCCTTCACCGCCATTGAGGTCATCGTTGCCTTCATCGCCATCAAGTGTGTCATTACCGTTACCACCAAGAAGGGTATCGTTTCCAGCACCACCTTCAATTTCATCGTGATCATCGGTACCATTATTTCCTTCTAGCACATTGTCGAGCTCATCACCAATAATAAGTAAATCATTGGCGTCGAAGCCGCCTGAACCAAAACCAAGAAATTGGATTCCATCAATGAATTCGAATATATTGCCTGAGTTACTTAGATTGGGGCGAGGTTCTTTAGTGATAGCCATGTCGTAATCTCCTGAAAGTTAAACAAGTTTGTTTTATCCCACTATCTCTAATAATATAAATAATAATGAGAGTGATTCTTAATAGTATCAAATAATCGGTAGAATACAAGGATCAGACAACAAATTTGATTATTTTTATGAATGAAACTATCAAACAATCTTTGCAACAGGCCCAGGAAATGATCCGTTCCGGTGATTTGGATGAGGCGAGTAAAATCCTCGAACCGCTGAAGCAAATATATCCAGAGTCATCTGATGTTGCACAGCTATGGTGTGCCATGATGATGCGAGTAGAACGCCCTAGCGAGGTACTTCCTTATGCGCTACAGATTTATAAACTTGTAGAAAACGACTTGCAAAAAGCACGCTGGGCACAAATGATCGGCACCGCCTGCTTTCAATCCTTAGATCTGGAAGCGGCATGTGACTACTATCGTACTGCCCTTAACCATTTAATGGTGCTAACGAAATCAGGGAAAGTTCCAGCGAATTTGAAATCCAGAGTAATTAAGGAGTCATCCGACAATATCTTTTTATCAGGGCGAGCGGAACAACTATTATGGGAGACTTGCGCAGCACTGGCTACAAACGGAATTCCAGCATTTCCATTTGCTGGTACGCTGTTGGGCATTGTTCGCCATGGTCATTTATTAGCGTTCGATAAAGATTTAGATATTGCCGTCTGGATGGAAAGCTGGAGCGACTGCTGTGAACTTCTCGAGAAAATGGGTTGGCAAAGAACGCCCATGAGTTTTAACTATAGTAATTATCGGGACTATGTTCATCCTGAAATTGGAATTACCCTAGATTTATGTGGCTTACGGCTAGATAAAACGGACCGAATTATCGGAGGATTCTCACTCCCCGGTTATCCAGACGAATATCAACGGGTTTCTATTTTTCCAAAATTTGATTTGATAACAAAAGAAACGCTTTGCGGTACTGTGTGGTTCCCCAATCTTCCTGAAACAATACTGACTGCGTTTTATGGAGACTGGAGAACACCCAATCCTTATTGGGATACGGTGGTGTCAGCGGTAAACTTAGAAAAATTCACGTTGCTTATCCGCTGTTTTGCCTACTATCGCTTGATTCAGCGATGGTTGTCAGGTGATTTGGCAAGAGCTTGGAGCTATGCTCATCAGATTGTACTGAAGGATCCGGATGATGTTATCAGTTTACGCAGCCGCCAGTGGCTTGAACGCGCGTTAACTCGGCTAAACCAAGCTATCCCTGAATGGCCGAGTAATAGACCTCAGAAAAGGGTTTATACTCGGATGGTCGCCGATTTATTTCATGTCGGACATATTAATTTCTTGCGAGCAGCAAAATCACTGGGCACGCATCTAACCGTTTTTGTGGTATCAGATCAACGTGTTCATGAAAATAAAGGAAGATTCCCTGTGATGACTCAGTCTGAAAGAGCTGCAGTTGTTTCAGCCTGTAAATATGTCGATGCCGTTGTGACAGAAGGGCCGCTTTACGCAACATCCACATTTATGGAGCAACAGGGTTATGATCTTTATACGTTTGCTTGCTCTTCTGAGAATGAGCGACAAGAAAAATATAAACTTTGTGCAGCGCTTCCATCAAGTATGGTCAAAGAAATTAACTATACAGATGGAATTTCAACAACCGATCTTTTGGCACGTATCACTTCAAGACCGTAATGCATAATTAATGCTGGCAGGACCATTGTGAGATTCAAACAAGTTACTTTAATCTACCATGGCACTGTTTATATTTCTTGCCTGAGCCACATGGGCAAGGGTCATTTCGGCCAACCTTATCCATCTTTCTAACGAAGGGTTTCGTTTTGTTTTCTCGTGATGCTTTTTCAGATGCCGCTTGTTCTTCCGCGTGTTGCTCCTGGGTAAGCTCATCTTCATAAGTTGCATGCTGATATTGCACATTGACAGGGGTATGAATCTCAGATGCAGTTTCAACTTGTTGCTCATTCTTAATTTGAACTGTCAGCAATATTTTAGTTACTTCTGCCTTGATTGCCTCAAGCATACTTCCAAACAGTTCGAAAGCTTCCCGTTTATATTCTTGCTTAGGGTTCTTTTGAGCATAACCGCGTAAATGGATGCCTTGCCGCAAGTGATCCAAGGCAGACAAATGTTCACGCCAATGATTATCGAGGCTATGCAACATTAACGCACGTTCATATTGATGAATAATGTGACTGCCTACTAGCTCAGATTTTTGTTGGTAATGTTGTGCTGCAATTTCTAAAATTCTCTCCAGAATATCTTCTGATTGTAAGTCGTCTTCCTTTTCTATCCATTCATGAACAGGTATCGTCAAATGATAATCACTTGCCAGTTCTTTTTCTAATCCCGCTATATCCCATTGTTCCTCAATGCTGTCAGGTGGGACATGGTGGTTGAACAGGCTCGCTAGTATGCTTTCTCTTACTGCAGTAATAGTTTCACCAATATCTTGAGGCGCCTCTAAGAGCTCATTTCTCTGTTGGTAGATGACTTTACGTTGATCATTGGCTACGTCGTCGAATTCAAGCAGTTGCTTACGAATATCGAAATTTCTAGCTTCCACTTTCTTTTGTGCATTTTCAATCGCACGCGTAACCCATGGATGTTCAATTGCTTCACCTTCTGGCATTTTAAGTCGTGTCATAATATTTGCGACGCGATCCGAAGCAAATATTCGTAAAAGTGGATCTTCCAGTGCAAGATAAAATCGACTGGAGCCAGGGTCGCCTTGCCGCCCAGAGCGGCCACGAAGCTGATTATCGATACGGCGTGATTCATGGCGCTCAGTTCCAATAATATGTAACCCACCTAGCTTGATGACTTCTTCATGTCTTGCTTGCCAAGCCTTCCGAATTTCTTCGATTTGCTTAGTCTTTGTAGTTTCGTCTAAGCTTTCATCCATTTCGACACGATTGATTTCCGGTTCAGGATTACCACCAAGTACGATATCAGTACCGCGCCCGGCCATATTGGTCGCAATTGTAATCATCTTTGGTTGACCTGCTTGCGCCACGATATCGGCTTCCCGCGCATGCTGTTTGGCATTCAAAAGCTGATGAGGAAGATTTTCTTTGGTAAGCAATGAAGAAAGCAGCTCATTGCTTTCAATCGAAGTTGTACCGACTAGCGTTGGCTGGCCGCGTTGATAACATTCTTTAATATCTTCAAGTACCGCTTGGTATTTTTCTTTCATGGTACGGTACACTTTATCCATGCGGTCTTCCCGTATCATTGGATTATGTGTAGGAATTACCACAGTTTCTAATCCATAGATTTGCTGGAACTCAAACGCTTCAGTATCTGCTGTTCCTGTCATTCCCGACAAGCGTTGATACATACGGAAATAATTTTGAAAAGTTATCGAAGCGAGTGTTTGATTCTCTTTCTGAATCGAGACATTTTCTTTAGCTTCAACTGCTTGATGCAGGCCTTCAGACCACCGTCTACCTGGCATGAGACGCCCCGTAAATTCATCGACGATGATGACTTCGCCATTTTGAACCACATAATGTTGATCGCGGATGAATAGTGCGTGTGCACGTAATCCCGCATTCAAATGATGAATCAAATTGATATTGATCGGATCATATAAGCTTGTATCATTGGCAAGTAGGTCGGCATCTGATAAGAGTTTTTCTGCATGCTCAAATCCAGCCTCACTGAGGAGTACTTGCTGTGCTTTTTCATCGACGCTATAGTCACCCGGACTTTTCTCGTTTTCTTGACGAGCAAGTTTGGGTATTAGGCGATTGATTCGGATGTATATGTCAGTATCGCCTTCGGCTTGTCCAGAGATAATCAATGGTGTACGTGCCTCATCGATTAGAATCGAATCCACTTCATCGACAATCGCAAAATTTAGTAACCGTTGAACACGCTCTGCTGGGTGGCCAACCATATTGTCCCGTAAATAATCAAAACCGTATTCATTATTAGTTCCATAGGTAATATCTGCTGCATACGCCTGTTGTTTAAGCTCATGCGGCATTTGCGATATGACTACGCCAACTGATAAACCTAAGAAGCGATAAATTTGTCCCATCCATTCAGCATCACGCCTGGCAAGATAATCATTGACGGTAACAATATGCACGCCTTGTCCTGTGAGTGCATTTAGGTAGGCTGGCAAGGTTGACATCAAGGTTTTACCTTCGCCCGTTCGCATCTCAGCTATCTTAGAATCATGAAGCACCATTCCCCCAATCAACTGGACATCAAAGTGGCGCATTTTTACAACGCGTTTACCAGCTTCTCGAACGACGGCAAACGCTTCAGGTAATATTTCATCGAGAGATTGGCCATTCGCAATCTGTTGTTTGAATGCTTGTGTTTTGTTGACTAAGTCCTGATCACTGAGTACCGAAATAGTCGATTCTAAGCCATTAATAGCACGTACAACCTGAGCATATTGCTTAATTAAACGGTCGTTGCGGCTGCCAAAAATCTTTTTAAGGAGATTACTGAACATAAAGTAAAAATTTTATTACTGGTTAAAATGAAAAAGTAATTATAAAAAATAATAGTCTTGTCTCAATTGTGTGCAGATTAGGTTTAGCCTAAAAATCGTATCACGTAAGTCTGCATGAATCAGGTTCCAATCAGCCGAATAAATAGCATCTTAACATACCCGAGCTAACTCCCTGCTTTCTAATCGATAGTTTTTGAAAGATGTGGTGAGTAACTCGTTATTTAAAAGTAGCCTATTTTTCGGGTGGTATCAAAAATAACATTTTGATTTATTTGGGGTAATTCTGAATGAAAGTTTCGATATCAGCGCGTGTCAGCAATCCAACTTTACGCGCCGCTGGATTTCCTTTAGGGTCAAATAAATAAGTGCTAGGTAGCATTGAGAGCTCATCAAATTGAGCTGCTATGACTCGGTTACCAAGTACGATGGGATAAGTAACCGCTAATGCTTTTGCAAATTCTAGAACCGTTTTTACCTCAGAATATTCCATGGCGACCCCAAACACCATGATATCTTTCCGATTCTCATAAAGCGTGACTAGGTCTGGGATTTCCTCTAGGCAAGGCAGACACCAAGTAGCCCAAAAATTTACGAGCACCCACTTTCCTTTGTAGTCACTCAGTTTATGAACTTTACCTGTACTATCTTGTAATCGGAACGCAAATTCCTCTGCATGGATCGCATTAGTCATGCAACAGAGCCCGACAAGTAGGTAGCAAAGTAAGCGTTTCATTTCACTAAACCTGAGGGTGGGCTCTTTCTAATTTACTATATAGCTTATTGATTGCGCTGAGATATGCTTTAGCAGAAGCTACGACGATGTCCGTATCTGCACCATGCCCATTGACAATCCTCCCCGATTTTTGCAGACGAACGGTGACTTCACCTTGGGCGTCCGTACCGCTCGTGATGTTATTAACTGAAAATAACTGTAATTCTGCACCACTTTTTAAAATTTTTTCTATTGCACGGAAAGTTGCATCCACCGGGCCGCTTCCTTCAGATTCTGTATGCAGTTCATCACTTCCATCTGCCATGACTAAACGAGCGAAAGGGGGTTCCCCTGTTTCGCTATGGGCCATCAATGATAACAGGCGATATCGTTCTTCTGGAATATGCGCTTTATCCGATATCAAAGCATGAAGATCTTCATCAAAGATTTCATGCTTTTTATCAGCAAGTTCTTTAAACCGCATGAACATAGTATTTAGCATTTCTTCTGACTCAAGCTCGATACCTAATTCGTTTAATCGAGTACGAAAGGCATTACGCCCTGAGTGTTTACCCAACAACAGTTTATTTGCATTCCAGCCGACATCTTCAGCCTTCATAATTTCGTAGGTTTCACGATGTTTCAGTACGCCATCTTGGTGAATACCCGATTCATGGGCGAATGCATTGGCACCAACAATGGCCTTGTTGGGTTGTACGGGAAAACCCGTGATGCTTGATACTAACTTACTTGCTTGGACGATATGCGTAGTATCAATACGCGTATCACATGAGAAATAATCTTGGCGTGTTCTGACAGCCATGACAACTTCTTCAAGTGCGGCATTACCAGCACGTTCACCGAGTCCATTGATAGTGCACTCAACTTGCCTTGCACCATTAGAAACCGCTGCCAAGGAGTTTGCCACCGCAAGCCCTAAATCATTGTGGCAATGAACGGAGAAAATTACTTTGTCAGCGTTTGGAATGCGTTCGCGCAATGTCCGGATTAGCTGACCAAACTGCTCAGGCATAGTATAGCCAACAGTATCAGGAATATTTAATGTTTTGGCGCCAGCGCTGATAACAGCTTCTAAAACCCTACAGAGAAAATCAATTTCTGATCTTCCAGCATCTTCTGGAGAAAATTCAATATTATCAGTATAAGCGCTTGCCCATTTTATTGCCTTTACCGCTTGCTCTATGACTTGTTCCGGAGACATGCGTAGTTTATTCTTCATATGAATGGGCGAAGTTGCAATGAAGGTATGGATACGAGATGCAGTTGCGCAGCCTAATGCTTCACCAGCACGCTGAATATCAGACTCAATTGCGCGCGCCAATCCACAGACAATACTATCTTTTACATTACTTGCAACAGCTTTAACCGCTTCAAAATCTCCATTCGAAGCAGCAGGAAAGCCTGCCTCAATAATATCAACTCCCATCTTTTCTAGTTGGCGAGCGATACGAATCTTTTCTTCTTTTGTCATGGACGCGCCAGGACTTTGTTCTCCATCGCGCAAAGTCGTGTCAAATATTATTAAACGATCTTGCATTATTTTTCTCCTACAAAACTACGATTAAATAAAAAAACGAGAATCGTTTTTTTTGGGGGGAAATCAAGAAAGGTATAAAGTTTTAAAATTATTTGCGCGCGAAGCGCAGTAGATAGTCCCGAGCTACTCTCAAGACGAAAATAGGAGAGAACAATAAGTTTCCAAAATGTTTGCTAATTAAGTTTTCCATGGTGCTGAAATATAAAATGTTTTTTATATTCCTGCAACAATAAAAACTGACTAAGTTACATCCTGTTCTTGCGTTTCGCTCTTTTTCTTGCTGCGGCTATAAATCCATAATTTCATAAAATAGCCAGATAAAGCATAAAGCGAGAATAGACCAAATAAAACGACAGGGGGGTGGCTAGGAATTAAAACAAAAAAGAACATAAGTAAGAGCAAGATGGTGAAAAAGGGCATTCTTTTTCTCAGATTAATTTCTTTTCCACTATAAAAAGGTAAATTACTGACCATCGTTAACCCAGCAAATAAGGTTATAGACCACGCAATCCACTTAATATCGACACCTTGTACTTGAAAATCGGATGCGACCCAAATTAATCCAGCAACTAAGGCAGCAGCAGCAGGACTGGGTAACCCTTGGAAGAAGCGCTTGTCGATCACTTCTGCATTGGTATTAAAACGTGCAAGTCTAAGTGCAGCGCAGGCGCAATAAATAAAAGCGGCAATCCACCCGAGTTTGTCCATATCACGGAGTGCCCACTCATATATGACGAGAGCTGGGGCAACTCCAAACGAAACCATATCGGAGAGGCTATCATACTCAGCGCCAAATTCGCTTTGTGTATGTGTTAAGCGTGCTACACGGCCATCCAAGCCATCAAGCACCATCGCTATAAAAATAGCTACAGCAGAATACTCATAATTACCATTCATTGCCTGCACAATTGCATAAAATCCAGCAAATAAAGCAGCCGTAGTGAATAAATTAGGTAATAGGTATATTCCTCGCCTTCTCAGTCTTGATCTAATGCCAAATCGAGTAAGATTGGGTTCAGACATAGCTCACTGCATCATGTAAGTACTTACTAAAATATCAACATAAAACGTCAACCAATACTTTAAGTATCAATTATAAAGGTTACAACTTATCGTTATCATTATGCTGACCTAAATTCAGCTAATATCGTCGTTGTTGCGTATACTTTATCACCAATATTGACGCAAGCTTTTATATTTGTGGGTAAATAAACATCAACACGAGAGCCAAAGCGAATAAAACCAAAACGCTGCCCAGCAGATAACTCATCCCCAGGCTGGACATGGCAAATGATACGTTTCGCAACCAATCCGGCAATTTGAACACAAGTTACATCAATGCCTTGCTTCGTTTTTATCCAGAGCGCATTTCGCTCATTTTCAAGCGAAGCTTTAGGAAGGCTTGCATTGAGAAAATTTCCTGGGAAGTACCATTTTTCACAAATTTTACCGGTAACGGGGCTTCTATTCGAATGTACGTTAAATACATTCATGAATACGCTAATCTTAATCGCTTCTCGCTTTAAATAAGGATCTTCAGTTTGTTCTACTGCGACGACTCTTCCATCAGCAGGGGATAATACTGCATTTTCTTGAGAAGGAATGGTTCTCGCCGGATCACGGAAGAATTGAATAACGAATAAAGCAAGCAACCAAAATGGCATTGACCATTGCCAATTAACCAGAACAAGAACAAATACCGCAACTAGTAATGCTACAGCAATATGAGGCCACCCTTCGCGAGCAAGAATGGGATGAGGGTAATTAGGTGTCATAGCAATTTCATCTTACTAAAAATAATAAACCCGATATTGTGAGGAATACCGGGTTAGTGAGAACGTAAAAAAACAAATAAAAGAGTAAATCTATTAGTAAATTGAACTAGCGAAAATTAGTTTTTTACTTGATCAACTAATTTATTCTTTTTGATCCATGGCATCATGTCGCGGAGTTTTGCTCCAACGACTTCGATTGGATGTTCAGAAGCGATTCGTCGACTTGATTTTAACATGGGAGCACCAGCTCGATTCTCTAGAATAAATTCACGAGCGTATTCACCGGTCTGAATTTCACGCAAAATCTTACGCATCTCAGCCCGAGTTCTATCATCGATAATTCGAGGCCCTCTGGAGATATCACCATATTCTGCATTGTTGGAAATTGAGTAGCGCATGTTGGCGATACCGCCTTCGTAAATTAAATCTACAATGAGCTTGACTTCATGGAGGCATTCGAAGTACGCCATTTCAGGTGCATAACCGGCTTCAACCAGTGTCTCAAATCCAGCTTGAATTAGCGCGGTAAGACCACCGCAGAGCACGACTTGCTCTCCAAATAAATCGGTCTCGGTCTCCTCCTGGAATGTAGTTTCGATTACACCACCTTTGGTTCCACCGTTGGCAGCAGCGTAAGATAACGCTAATTCTCGAGCTTTACCTGATTTGTTTTGATGAACCGCGATGAGAGAGGGCACCCCTCCACCTTGAGTATAAGTCGATCTGACAAGGTGCCCAGGCCCTTTGGGCGCAATCATAATAACGTCCAGATCTTCTCGTGGCACAACTTGGCTATAATGAATATTGAAGCCATGGGCAAAAGCAAGCGTTGCATTTTTTTTCAGACCTGCTTCAATCTCGGTTTTGTAAATTGATGCAATTTGCTCATCTGGGAGCAAAAGCATCACGACATCCGCTTCTTTAATTGAAGCAGCAAATTCTTTAACTGTAAAGCCTGCTTTTTTAGCTTTATCCCATGAAGCGCCATCTTTACGTAACCCTACTATTACCTTAACACCTGAGTCACGAAGATTATTCGCATGTGCATGACCTTGTGAACCATAACCAATAATCGTGACTTTCTTTTTTTTAATCAGGGATAAATCAGCATCCTTGTCATAATAGACTTTCATTGTGATCCTTTATTTATTAATATCTAGCATCAAAAATATAAAAAGACTGAAGCAAAAATTACTCTCGTTACAATTTAAGCATGCGGTCTCCACGACCTAGACCTGACGCGCCAGTTCTAATCGTTTCCAGGATTATACCTTGACCGATGGATTGTAGAAATGCATCTAATTTCGAACTTGTTCCTGTTAGTTCAATCGTATAGGATTTATCGGTTACATCGATGATGCTTCCACGAAAGATATCTGTTAACCGCTTTATTTCGTCTCGCCCATCCCCGATGGCTTTAACTTTTACTAACATTAACTCGCGCTCAATATGATCGCCCTCCGTAAGGTCGATTATTTTAACAACTTCGATTAACTTGTTGAGCTGCTTTGTGATTTGCTCAATCACTTCATCTGACCCAATCGTAACTAATGTCATCCTTGATAAAGTGGGATCTTCTGTTGGGGCAACATTGAGCGATTCGATGTTATAACCGCGTGCAGAAAATAATCCAGCCACTCGCGAAAGCGCGCCCGCTTCGTTTTCCATTAATAAAGAAATAATATGTCGCATTTTCTATACCAAAATCATTTCTGATAAACCTTTACCGCCCGGCACCATCGGAAATACATTCTCTGTTTGATCCGTAATAAAATCTAGAAAGACGAGGCGTTTTTTAAGTTTTAATGCGTCTTTCAATGCACCTTCGATATCGCTGGGCTTTTCTATCTTCATACCAACATGTCCGTAGCTTTCAGCAAGTTTTACGAAATCGGGCAGTGCGTCCATATATGATTCTGAGTAACGATTACCATGAAAAAACTCTTGCCATTGTCGAACCATACCCATATACCGGTTATTAAGGTTGATAATTTTTAATGGGAGTTGATATTGCTTACAGGTCGATAATTCCTGGATACACATCTGGATACTTGCTTCTCCTGTTATGCAAGCGACAGTGCTGCTCGGGTTGGCGAATTGAACACCCATTGCCGAAGGTAAGCCAAATCCCATCGTACCTAATCCACCTGAATTAATCCATCGACGTGGTTTATCAAATGGATAGAATTGAGCAGCCCACATTTGATGTTGGCCTACATCTGAAGTGATGAATGCATCTCCTTTTGTAATGGCATAAAGTTTCTCAATCACCATTTGCGGTTTAATGACACGACTTGAACGGTCATATTTTAAGCAATCACGCTCACGCCACAGATTGATTTGTTTCCACCATTCTTTTAATGCAATGGCGTCTGTTTTCTCTTTACTGGCCTTAATGAGTTTAATGAGTTCTTTCAGTACTTGAGAAACACCACCTACGATCGGTATATCTACTTTCACTCGTTTAGAGATCGAAGAGGGATCAATATCAATATGAATGATTTTCCGATCCTCGCTATAAAAGTGTTTGGGATTGCCAATAACCCGATCATCAAAACGTGCGCCAACGGCAATCAAAACATCGCAGTATTGCATGCTCATATTTGCTTCATAAGTACCATGCATACCGAGCATTCCTACGAAATGCTTATCTGTTGCTGGAAATCCCCCCAAACCCATTAATGTATTAGTACAAGGATAATCAAGTAATTCCACTAATTCGGTTAACACGCCTGCTGCGTTATCAAGTATGACGCCACCACCCGAATAGAACATAGGTCGTTTCGCGCTGAGAATAAGCTCAGCAGCTTTCTTTATCTGTTTTGTATTACCATTGATCACAGGATTATAAGAGCGCATCCGGATACTATCTGGGTAACTGAAATGTGCCTTTTGCTGTGTCACATCTTTAGGAATATCGACAAGGACAGGGCCTGGTCTTCCGCTGGATGCAATAAAAAAAGCTTTTTTAATCGTTGTAGCGAGCTCAGTAATATCTTTAACCAAGAAATTATGTTTGACGCACGGACGCGTGATCCCAACCGTGTCAACTTCTTGGAAGGCATCCTGCCCAATCGCAGCAGTCGGTACCTGACCACTGATGATAACTAAAGGGATTGAATCCATGTAGGCGGTAGCGATTCCTGTAACTGCATTGGTTACACCTGGACCTGAAGTTACAAGTGCTACGCCTACTTTATGGCTGGACCGTGCATACCCGTCAGCGGCATGTAGCGCAGCTTGTTCGTGCCTTACCAAGATATGTTTGACCTTATCTTGCTTAAATAGCTCATCATAAATAAATAATACTGCACCACCAGGGTAACCAAAAATATACTCTACCCCTTCTTCCTGAAGGCAACGGATTGTAATTTCTGCGCCAGTTAGTTCTTCGGTCATTCCTATTGCATCCTGTTATTGATATTTTTCTTGAGTCTGCTTTATTAATAAGCTGATTATAAATGTAAAATTAGAATTTTCCCTGCTACTTTAATTACCTGTGCCACCGATAGTTAATCCATCGATGCGCAATGTGGGCTGCCCAACACCTACCGGAACACTCTGACCTTCCTTTCCGCACGTTCCAACACCAGGGTCAAGCGACAAATCATTGCCGATCATAGAAACACGCGTGAGAACATCTGGGCCATTTCCAATTAAGGTTGCCCCTTTTACCGGATAAGTAATTTTTCCGTTTTCTATCATATACGCTTCCGCAGCAGAAAAAACAAATTTTCCACTTGTGATGTCAACTTGTCCTCCTCCAAAATTCGCTGCGTAAAGACCTTGCTTAACTGAAGCGATAATTTCTTCAGGCGCTTTATCGCCATTCAACATATAGGTATTAGTCATACGTGGCATAGGGATGTGTGCGAAAGATTCACGCCTTCCGTTACCGGTGAGAGGCTGCTTCATTAATCGAGCGTTTAAGCTGTCTTGCAAATAACCTCGGAGTACCCCATTTTCAATAAGGACCGTATTTTGAGCGGGATTCCCCTCATCATCTACTGTAAGGGATCCTCTCCGATTGATCAGTGTTCCATCATCAACCACCGTTACTCCATCCGCAGCGACCCGCTCTCCGATGCGGTTGGAAAAAGCAGAGCTACCTTTTCGATTAAAATCGCCTTCTAATCCATGACCAATTGCCTCATGTAATAAGATACCAGGCCATCCGCTGCCAAGTACAACCGTCATTGTACCAGCCGGTGCAGGTTTTGCACTTAAATTGATGATCGCTTGATGAACGGCTTGTTGTGCATAATTACTCAATATTTCATTGGTGAAATAGGAATAATCGAAACGACCCCCACCACCGGCTACACCTTGCTCACGTCTTCCATTTTCTTCCGCGATTACTTGGAGAGAAACTCGTACTAGTGGCCTAACATCAGCGACGAGCTTGCCGTCGCTCCGAATTACCATGATGACTTCATATTCGCCAGATAAGGAGGCTAATACTTGGATAATGCGATTATCGAGGGCGCGCGCGTATTTTTCTAGTTTTTCAAGTAGTTGAACTTTTTCGTTATCGGTAATGCTCGCGATTGGATCATGCGGTAAGTAAAGCAGCGGGTGATGATCATTATTGTGGGTGATGATACGCGTAGAAGATGAATTTCCCTGATTTGCGATAGCGCGAGTTGCTTTAGCAGCAGAGAGTAAAGCTGAAATACTGATATCATCAGAATAAGCAAAGGCTGTTTTTTCACCACTTAAGGCGCGGACACCAACACCTTGATCGATGTTAAAGCTTCCAGACTTAACAATTCCTTCTTCAAGAACCCAACCTTCAGTTCGGCTATGCTGGAAATAGAGATCAGCATAATCTATATGGTGCGATAGTATTTCCCCAAACACTTGATCTAACTGATGAGTATCCAATCGAAATGGGGTTAGCAGGCAGCGTTCTGCAATAGAAAAGTGCTCCTTCCTATTTATTTGCATATCCGTTTTATGATTTACCATGTTATCTATGATTGTTTATTACTGCTACTTTGCTTTACGTTATTATAGGGGCGCATCTCAATTTATTGTGGATAGAGGCAACGATGTTCAAGCGCTGGTAAACTTGTTCTGACACTGGCCTGATAGGCTGGATCAATAGCCGCAACGACTACACCTGGACCGCGTGATAAGCGGTTCATTATCCCCCCCCAAGGATCGACGATCATGCTATCTCCGTTGGTTTCGCGTCCATTGACATGATATCCACCTTGCGCGGGTGCAATCACATAGGCCTGATTCTCAATGGCTCGTGCGCGAATTAAAGTTTCCCAATGTGCTTTTCCGGTAATAGCAGTAAAAGCAGATGGAGCCAAAATGATATCAATCTTCCCCATCATTCGGTAGAGTTCAGGAAAACGTAGATCGTAGCAAATTGAAAGCCCAATTCGACCGAATGGAGAGTCAATCGCAACAACTTTATCACCTGCTTTAATGGTTTTTTCTTCTGCAAAACGCTCATTACCGTGTGAGAAGCCAAATAAATGAATCTTGTCATAGCGAGCAACTTGTTCGCCAGTATCATCATAAACTAAGCAGCTATTAAAAATTTTATCGGGGATTTGGGAAATGAGTGGAACTGAACCACCAATAAGCCATATTCGAAACCGTTTAGCAGTTTCACTCAAAAAAGTTTGTATCATACCTTCCCCTGATTTTTCACGAACCTTGAGTTTGTCGGTATCTTGCATTCCCATGATGCAAAAGTATTCAGGGAGTACGACGAGTTTTGCTTGTTGCGTGACTGCGAGTTCGATTAAGCGTAACGCTTCCTCCAAATTTGCAGAAACACTAGGGCCAGAAGCCATCTGAACTGCAGCAACCCGTATTTTGGGGTTTTCTTCTTTATCTGAATTCGATGAAGGGAAAGAATTTGCGTTGTTTAACACCCTCTAACTCCCAGAATAGCAGATGTAACTTGTAGCGTATTCACGTTTTATCAGTTCTCCTCAGATAGTTCCTCGACCAGCGGCTCATTCCATGTTCCTGTTATGGCATATTCATTAAACATTATTTTTCCAAATGGATCTTTGAGTGAAAGGTCTGCAATCATTGAAGCTATTCCAATTACCGGCGTAACTAATCCCAATGATGGAAACATTTTTATTCGCAACGATTGCGTTTCATGATCAAGATTAATTTCTCCTGAAACCGTCAGATAGGCAGAGCTTCCCGCAATTTCTAAATCTCCAAAGGTTGCGATCCCATGATCAATTCTAACATTTCCAAGAATATCATCGAAACCAAAACCTTGACTAAAAATATCATAAAAATCAAATGTGAGCCTGCGTGGCAGCGCTTTGAGATCGAAAATACCTAATAATTTACTCACGCCGGGCTTAAATTTAGTAAATTGCCCGTGCTTAGCGGTTAGCTTCAATTGTCCTGATAGCGTTGTAAAGTCAATTGAAAAAGGTTTTCCTTCCCATGAGAGATGACCTTCCAGATTTCCTTCGCCTCGTGCGACACGATCAGGGTAACCAACCCGGTTGAGGAACTTACCAATATCGCTAGTCGTTAATCTGATCTTCGCCTGCATTGGAAAAGGCTTCTTCTGATTTTTCCAGATACCATTGGCAGTGAAGACACTATGTTTGTGGGAAATTTCCATTTGGTCAATCACCCAATTTTCTTCTTTTTGTCCGGCTAACAACGTTAATTGGCCGAGTAGCTTATCTTTGTAAAAAAATTCATCTGCGTGTAAGTCGATAATCGGCCAATTCTGGGACTCAGATTTTCTATTCTGAGTTGAATCAGCTTCTGAAAGGGACGCAGGCACAACTAATTTTTTTAGTCTCGCGGTTGCTTTTTTCTTGCCCGCCGCGTTCCAGTAAATTTTTCCGATCACCTCTCGACTTGCTACACTGGTATTCCATTCCGGTCCGTGCTTGTCTGCATGCAAAATAAAATCATTGAATCGATTTTCCAAGAAATCGAGAGCCCCCACGCTTAAATCAAGACGTATGTGGTGTGTGAGTAATGCATCGATACCGCGATTTTTTTGCTGAGATAACAAAGCAATTTCGTTGTGTTGATTGAGCATTTCTTGCCATTTATCCCATTCTAGTATCGGAATGGAGCCGTGCACTAATGTTAATTTTTCGTCGGGTAGTGCCATCGAGCTATTACCAAATCTTATGATGCCGCGCGTCGGAATAAAATCTCCTTGTGCTGTCTGAACACGGTGAATTTCTGCGGTAACCTTTTCTCCTAATTGGAAAAACAACTTTTCGGTTGCCGAGTCGATTGTGGTCTTAGTAAAAATAAGAGAAATCGTTTCGTCGTGTGTTTTAGAGAAAGGGGCCGGTAATACCGAAGCAGCACCATGCAGTGATGACTCGATTCGCATAGCCATTATTTGGCTATCGCCTATATCGATGGCTGCGGACCAATCAGTAGCGCCTTGAATATGCTGTAGCCAAAACTTTAAGGTGCTTGGTATTTTTGGGGAAAAGCGCGCGTTAAATCGGTCAAAATTTGCCTGGCCTTCTAAGGTAATTTGTCTATTATCATTGCTAAGTACCTTGGAGCGGATAACTACTGCTCCCCCGAGGAGCTGTGCATGGATCTCATCGAAATCCCATGTGTTATGTGTAAAGGAAACCTTTCCGTTCACTTTGCTGATAGCCGGTAGCTCGGGACCAAAATCGAATTGATTGTTGATAAATTGATACTGCCCTTTTAGATCAATATCAACGGTTTTTTCTTTTGTTAGGATGGGAATAGTCGATTCAAATTGTAGCTTTCCTTTTCCAGTTATCTCGCCTGGAATATTCCTATCAGGCGCATTCTGCGTTAATGGGAATTCTTTGATCAATTGGATGATTTGTTCCGTCTCTCCTGCTGCTTCGCCTTTTATTTTTAACAGAGGTTTCCTTGACTGGAGATCGACGGTATGGATAGCTATATCTTTGACTTGAATCGCTTCAATATTACCTTCTAACAGGATTGCATTGATTAGTGTGGGATTAGCCGTCAAGTGCCCTGAAATATTAGCGATACTTGGCCATCGTTTTGAAGCGCTGGCAGATACATTAGCCATTTCTGTCTTAAATGACCAAGAAAAATCGTTTGTAGATGTATCGCTTAAGTTACCTTGAATATTAAATTGAGCATGTTTCAGCTGCCCTGATAATGATGACTCGTTTATCCAAGTGAATTGAGTTTTGTCAGTAAGCGGTGATAATAAACGAGTGAGATAATTGATGTCAGCTCGGTTTAAATTTCCTTGTAAGTTGATCCAATCAGACTTGGTTTGCTCATATAAATAGCTTCCACGAATAGCAGATCCGGATAGATTAGAGTTGTTAAATGCCAAATTGTCGATTTGATAGGTTATGCTTTCTTGCTCAGCTATTTTTTTCCAACCCGCTTTGGCGACTAGGGTATCAAATACAATCGATTCTGGAAACTTTTGTGATAATTGTAAGGAAACCGATTGAGAATCCAAGTTGAGTATCCCTTCATGTTCAGTTCCTTGAATACTTCCGCTTAATCCGTGGACTGAGACCAAATGCCCTAATTGGATATTATCTAAGGATAAATCAATGAACTGCGTGTCGATTTGGTAGGCATGTGGATTCGACCAATCCCCCTGCCAGCTAACCTGCATTCTCTCGATTTTTCCGTTAGGAGCGTATGTTTTGGCCTGCTCTTGTAATGATGCATCTACTGGTAAATATTGGAGCAGATTTGCCCAGGTCCCAACGTCGATTTTATCGATTTGCAGATAATTTGATTCTTCACTCGATTCTGCGTCATGGTATTTACGCCATATAGCATTTATCGGGTTTGTTAGGATTTGTTGATGTGCTAATTTGAAGTTTAATCGGTGTGCTGTCCATTCTTGAGTTAAGCCTCCTGATTGATTAGATCGTTTGACTCCAATACGTCCTTGTAAGAAATCGAGCTCAAGTTTGGGTAAGTTTGTACCTAGGTCCGCGTTGATTCGATGCAAGGCGGTATCAATAAGCCAATCATTGATAGCGCCTTCGGCTAGGGTTAGCCAACCTCTTAGAGCGCCTTTTCCTTGTTTGATATCAATTTCATCAGGAAACGGAATCCATTGATGCCAGGCTGCTAGATCAATTTGATTTAATTCAAAATAGAGGCGTCCTTGCCAATGCAAGAACGACTCGATTGATTTGCCAATAAAATCACCTCGAACATCCATCGACATTGCAGCGCTATCTAGCGCAGCAATCTTTAATCCTAAACGATGTCGATGGGTTGTGTTATGGTTATAGAGTAACAAATTTACAACTTTAAAATATAGTGCTGGTGCGGCACGGTATTCATCGAGCCAATAGATATCCGTTTGGTTAATTACAAGTCTTTCCTGACGCAATAACCAATCAATAAAGCTATTTTCTGCATCGTTCTCTTGATCGGAGATATTTGTTCCGGCGATGTGAATCACATTGTTTGTATCACGCCGCATAACCAGCGTTGGGCGATCAATTTTGATTTCGCGGAAACGTGGTTCTTGATGAAGAAAGGAACGCCACGAAAATGTGCCTTCCACTTCAGCTAAGATCAAAACAGGCGTGCCTGCTTGATCGTAAACTTTTACTCCCTGAAGCTGAAGATAGGGATGCATCCCATTCCAATGAGCATTAATTCGATCGATACTGACGAGTTGCTGTGCCTTTTTTGAGATAATCTGCGCAATTTCCAATCGGTAATCATCAATATTTGGCAAAATCCAATAACGTAGCGCTAAGATGATGACAGAGAAAAAGATAACCAACGTAAACAGAAACACGGCAAGAAGTCGCGCAATCGAATTGCTATGCTGCAGATAACGTGAAGCTTGTTGAGTCAATGGGATCCCAGGTTCCTTAAAAATTATGGTCAGTTTGCTTAGATTAACGCAGAAACAACAAAATTAACTGTGCTGCAGTCGTAATCATATAAAGAATTACATTTCATAATTGGTAATGCATTGTGCTGGTTTAACAATAATTCTTATATACTTGATTCGTGAATTTTGCTGCCTATTTTGCCATGATTTTACACGGATCCCACACGACAACTGAATCCATACTGGAAAAGATTCTACCTTTTAGTCGCTATGTTCAGCGGCTATTAGCAAGTGAGCCAGATTTAAAGGTTTATTTCTTGGAGAAAGGAGCATCCCAATTTCTGCGGGATGAAATGCTGAGTTTTTTAAACTCAGTCTGTGCTTCATCTTCATTGAATGAAGCAGCGTTAAATGTAGCGCTACGTAAGCTCCGTAAGCAAGTGTTGCTGCGCCTAGCAGCACGTGACTTGGCAGGTCTTGCGGATTTGTCAGAAGTCATGTCGACCATGAGCCAACTTGCTGAAGTTACAATTCAGTTCGCGTTAAAGCATCATCAAACTTGGATGTCTGATCCTGAGCGTTATGGACAGCCGATTGGGGAAAAAAGCGCTACTCCACGGCAACTCGTGGTTGTTGCCATGGGTAAATTGGGGGGGGGAGAGCTGAATGTTTCTTCTGATGTTGATCTTATTTTTCTTTATCCTGAGGAAGGTGAAACCAATGGAAAGAAATCGATTTCGAATCATGAGTTCTTTACCCGAGTTGGTCGCAAGCTGATTGCCAGCTTGAATGACTTCACGGTAGATGGCTATGTTTTCCGGGTTGATATGCGGTTACGACCGCATGGTGAGAACAGCCCTCTTACTAGCAGTTTTGCGATGTTGGAAGAGTATTTTGCGACTCAAGGACGTGAGTGGGAGCGACATGCTTGGATTAAAAGTCGGGTGATTGTCGGTTCATTGGCTGAGGAGGCAATTCTGATGGAGCAGATTGTACGGCCGTTCGTTTTCCGGAAATATCTTGATTTTGAAGCTTACGAAGCGATGCGTCGTCTTCATGCGCAGTTGCGCAAAGAAGTTGATCGGCGCGAGATGCATGGCAATATTAAGCTGGGTCCAGGTGGAATTCGAGAAATCGAATTTATCACGCAAGTATTTCAGCTGATTCGAGGTGGGCGTGATGCTGACCTGTGTATTCGTCCCACGCTGACAGCATTAAATCGCTTACTTGAAAAACAACCTTTGCCATCACAAACCATTCAAGAGTTAATCGATGCCTATCAATTTCTACGTAAACTCGAACATCGATTGCAATATTTAGATGATCAGCAAACGCAATCGATCCCTGATAATACGGGTGATCAAGAATTGATGGCAAAGGCAATGGGTTTTGCGAATCCAACTGATTTATTTCATGAATTGGATATTCATCGTAACCAGGTTACACGTCATTTTGAATTGATCTTTGCAGTACCGCGGAAATCACCCACTCACGATATGCTTACTGCGCTCTGGCAGGAACAGCCGAGTGATCTGACGCAAGTCAAAGCGGCTACACACCAATTAACAACGTTAGGGTTTAGTGATCCTGAGAAAATTTCCGCGCGTATACAGCAATTTTACGTGAGTCAATTTTTTCAGAAACTGCCTTTGGCAAGTCAACAAAAAATCACCGCAGTTATGCCAACCTTGGTTGAGGCAGTTGCTCAATTCCCGCCGATTGAATCAACGCTGGAGCGAATGTTGCAGTTGCTGGAACATATTAGTCAGCATGCGGCCTACTTAGCTTTGTTATTAGAACATCCTCAAACATTGCCGCGTGTGACAAAATTAGTCAATTCCAGCCAGTGGGCGAGTAATTATTTAGGGAGGCATCCCATCTTGCTTGATGAGTTGCTCGCTCCGCAAGGACTTTATCAGTTGCCAGACTGGAAGTCTTTAAGGATTGAGCTTATGCGGCAACTTAATCATGCGAATAGCCCAAAGAAAAATATTACTGAGTGGCAAATGGATGTGTTAAGGCACTTTCAACATGCTCAAGTCTTTCAATTACTTGCAGTTGACCTCGAAGGTATTTTGCTGCTGGAAACCCTGAGTGATCATTTGACCGAGCTTGCGGATCTCATCTTGGAAAATGTGTTAAATCTGGCTTGGCAAGGCCTTAAAAAGAAACATCGAGAGCAGCCTGTTTTTGCGATCATCGGCTATGGAAAATTAGGGGGTAAGGAATTAGGCTATTCCTCAGATTTGGACATCGTTTTTCTCTATGACGATAATCATCTTGATGCACTGGAAGTTTATACCAAGCTGAGCCAAAGTATTAATACTTGGTTGACAAATCACACCTCGGCTGGGGGATTGTATGAGACCGATTTGCGATTGCGCCCAGAAGGCGCGAGTGGTTTATTGGCTTGTTCTTTGGATGCATTTAAACAGTATCAACAAAATCAAGCCTGGGTATGGGAGCATCAAGCGTTGACTCGTGCCCGTTTTATAGTGGGAGATCAACAAGTAGGTGCAGCATTTGAAGCCATCCGTAAAGAAATACTCTGTAAACCGCGTGATTTGACGAAGCTTAAACAAGATATCTTGATGATGCGCGAGAAAATGTTGGATGCGCATCCCAATCCCACGTTGTTATTCGATATCAAACATGATCGCGGCGGGATTATCGATGTCGAGTTTATGGTGCAGTATTTGGTGCTAGGCTATTCAAACCAGTTTCCCCAACTGACCGGTAATATCGGAAATATCGCGTTATTGAAACTGGCAGGAAATCTTGGCCTGATTCCGTCAGAGATGGCCCAGCATGTTTTATCAACTTATCGGGAATATCGTCGTATACAACATCGCTTGCGTTTAAGTGGCGATCCAGAGTTGACGGGCGCCGCATCTGCAAAAGAAGCTCCAATTTCATATGCACGGATTGAAGCGGCTCAACTGAACGATACACGCAGGGTTGTGCTTCAGCTCTGGGAAGAAGTATTTGGTCAATGAAAAAGCATTATCACGATTAATTCTCAGCTATTCGTCCGATATAAGCGCATAACTTCACGCTATTCTCATTAAACTATTTCAATTGTCAGTCGTTAAAATGACAGCAGTGTTTTATTAACAACAAATAGTGTAAGGATCTGCCTTCACTACACCGCTTAAACCATACAAAAGTATTTTTTTTCAACCCAAAGGAGATGATACATGCAACAAATGCAAAAAGGTTTTACATTGATCGAGTTAATGATTGTCGTTGCTATTATTGGTATTTTGTCTGCGGTTGCGATCCCAGCGTATCAAGATTACGTCAAAAAGGCTGCATATACTGAAGTTGTTCACGCAATGGCGCCTTATAAATTGGCGATTGAAGAAGGATTTCAGGCTGGTGTTGCTTTGGTTGATATGGATGCGGCAGTAAATGGTGGTGCTGCAACCAATCTACCAATCACACCAGCTACATCAACAACGAAAGCACTTAATCGGCTCGAAATCGTTGATGGAGCTATAACGGCAACCCCTAATGCGTATAAAGGTATCGTGGCAACAGATACTTGTGTTCTGACTCCTACCGCAGAGGGAGCTGCTGGTTCTCAGAGATTGGTCTGGGCTTATTCAGGAGCATGTTTAACAAAAGGATTTGTGAAAAATTAATTTAAGTAGTTGAACCTAATAATAATTACCAATAGAAATGCCACTGTTAGGTGGTGTTTCTATTTTTAGGAAAGGCTTTTTACTTTTAGTTCGTGAGTTCGAATAATAACTGCGATAAATTAAAACACATACCGTAAGTTAATACCTCCCCCCAGTCTGGGCTGCGCTCTGAGGCGCCTCTGAGGCCGTAGATATTGAGTCTAAAGTTATCATTAAGGCGATGAAACACGTAAAGCGTGAAGTCTTTTGAATCTTGCAGTCGAACGGGCGATTGCCCAATATTGAAACTGGCCCCGATGGTGGTATCGGGTGAATACCGGAATGCAATACCCGCAGCACCATAGAACACATTGTGGAAATTTACCCCTGACGGGTTTCCAAGAATTCAATAGCCAAAGCTCGCGCTGAGCATAAATTGTACTAGCTCAGATCAGATCGTACAGTTACCGAATTGATTGGATGTCTGCCAGATTAGATTTGGTTCAGATTTTTGCTGTTCCAAATCGTTTTCCCACTGAGCAAAGTCTCCATAGGAGTTTTTCCATTGCAGACTTTTCCCTGATGAGCTCTTTCATTATTATAATAATCGATCCAGCTGTCTAGGTCCTTTTGCAGTGACTCCAAATCGTGATATAGCTTCTTGCGGAAAGTCACTTGTGAATCGCCCCGGGTTTTCCGGAGACTTTTTAGTTTGAGTCAAGCCACATTAGCTGACTCCTCTAATTGGCAATAATATGCCTTTTCAAATTCAGCCGGTGGAATATTTCCAATCGGCTCCAGTAAT